>Ga0302203_1000006_pt1 | contig 110865 bp, 91 predicted proteins | sample II_Fen_E1_1_FD_194576 | JGI IMG/M metagenome (GOLD analysis project Ga0302203, IMG submission 194576) | Peat permafrost microbial communities from Stordalen Mire near Abisko, Sweden - II_Fen_E1_2 | ecosystem: Environmental > Terrestrial > Soil > Wetlands > Permafrost | place: Sweden: Abisko...
TAAGCCGTTCGATTCGCTCCTGTCTGGTTTCAACAGGTTTTGTTATGTCTGGTTTATCTTTGAGGGGCATTACTTCTTTTTTGTAACGGCTGCCTAATATACCGTAATACCGGATCTTTACAAAACGGTATGGCAAGATATGTAAACAAAAGCGCCTAAGAAATTCCACACCGGATAATGTGGTGAGTTTTTTCGACGCATTGTCTTTATAATCTTTGTAAGAAAATGTGACCCCCGAAGCGTCGAGATGTTTAATACGATTATTGGTGATGGCTACCCGATGGGTGTATCGTCCCAGGTATTTGACAATTTGTTGTGAGTTTCCCAATGGTGGTTCACAATAGACTACCCATGGTTTTGACCAAAGATAGTCTAGTATCGATTGATATTGTATTAGTCGATTGCTCTTTTTAAGCTGTAGTTTAAGTTTCTCTAGCAGCTTGCCGCGAAACACTACGCTAAGCATACGTACTGGATAAAGGTATTTGCCTTCTTTGGTAATGCATTTGAGGTTTCCTTTCAGGGTTAATCCTGCAGCAGGTACAATACAATGGATATGCGGATGGAGACTCAGGTTTTGTCCCCAGGTATGCAACACACAGATAGCACCGGTTTCTGCACCGTAAAGAGTATAACCAAAGGTTCGAAGCGTCGACCAGGCACAATCAAACATAGCTGAATAAAACTTTTTACTGTCAAGCAAGCATATCTGATTTAATGCTTCGGGGACGGTAAATACAACATGAAAGTATTTTACATTCAAGGCATCATTCATACGATCCTCAGCCCAAAGAGCTTGTTTGGAGGCTTGGCATTTAGGGCAATGACGATTGCCACAACTGTTGTAGCTAATACGTTCACGTCCGCAGCTTACACACACATCCCTGTGCCCGCCCAATGTCACGGTACGACATTGTTGCAAAGCATCCAGAGTGCGTAAAGTAAAAGTATTGGGATGACACAAAGCAACAAAGTCTGAGCCAAACCGTTTGATGATTTGGGAAACTTCATATTCCGGGCGTTCCATTATTTCGCTGGATAAAGCGTATCCAATGGACTATGGGCAGTCAATAAGGGACATTGCGCTACGTGCAAATAAATCATGGTTGTTGCAATTTGGGCATGACCCAACAGCTCTTTGATAGTAACGATATTCAGACCATCTTCGAGTAAATGGGTAGCATACGAGTGACGAAGGGAATGCAGGCTGACATCCTTTTGAATGGAAGTCTTTCTCAGGGCTTCGCGAAATACCCAACTCAATCCTTTAGAGCTATAACAGCCTTCAGGTTCTTTGCCATTAAAAAGCCAAAGCTGTGGATGTTCCACAGAAAGATATTGGCGCAGGCCTTTGGCCATATAATAAGAAAGTGGAACAACGCGATCTTTCTTATACTTGCTTTGACGAATATGAATAGTTTTACGTTCAAAGTCTATATCGGATATTTTCAGACGAATGACTTCCTGTGAACGAAGTCCGGCAGAATAAACAAGCGTAAGGATGATTCGGTGTTTGAGTAGTTTTGGAGCTTTGAAAAGTTCCCGAAGTTCACTCCGGTTTAGAATAACCGGTAGTTTAAAGGCTTGCTTTAATGACGGTAAATCAATAGCACGTTTGGAGAGCCCAACGTGACGAAAATAATAACGTAGACCATAAACCGTATGTAAGAATCCACTCCGGGAGGGAGATTTAGGGTCAATTGCAAGTGCGGTAAGATATTCGTTGATTTCTTCGTCCGAAATATCTTCAGGAAGTCGGTTGAAGTGAAGACTCACCTGGGCTACACGATGTATGTAGTTGTAAAGAGTGCTTTCACTCTGACCACGCAGTGCTGTTTGTTGTCGTAAAGTCTCATAAACGTGAGAAAAACTATCTACAGTTTGGATGGCATGTTGAAGTGTTGTAAATTCGCCTTTTTTTTTCATAATGCTGAACATTAAAAATTAGTAATGATTTTTTAGGGAGGTTCGTACCCTCCCGTTCTGCATCTGTAAACGAAATTATAAAGTATAAACTATATAAAGCTATCCCACGAATGTGGGATTTAGTGCAATACTTAGGCTTCCGGTGGTCTGAAAGATTCAACATAAAAGACAGGTTGAACTTAATATCCTGTAGCAGTGCTTCATTCAACGAGCGGGAAGAAAACGAAAGTATTTATACAGCCGTTAACGGGCTAACAAAAGCAATAATTATGAGTGATATTTTAATTAAACCGATTGGATTTGTAAAGAATAGTCGGATGGAGTCAATTGATGATAACTGGTCGTCAGTTGAATCAACTATTGAATTGATTCAAGATTTTCCTGATGAATGTTTGAACGGAATTGAGCAGTTCTCTCATTTAGAAATAATCTATCATTTTAATAAATCAACAAAAACCTTTATCGGAAGCGAACATCCAAGAGAGAATAAGAATTATCCTAACGTAGGGATTTTTGCACAGAGGAAAAAGGATAGACCTAATCATATTGGAGCAACAATTGTAAATTTGATAAGTCGAACCGAACGGAGCCTAATCGTCAAAAACCTGGATGCAATAAACGGAACACCAATTATTGACATTAAACCTGTATTTGACGAATACCTTCCAAAAGGAGATATAAAGCAGCCAGAATGGACAAAGGACTTAATGAAAAATTATTGGTAACCAAAAAAACAGAATCTATGAATAAGTATTTATCTCCTTTAAAATTCAAGGATATTCTGACATTGATTGGATTAATAGCTATTGGATTTGGTTGGCTTCTAATAGACCAAATCTTTTTACCAGAGACATATCAGCGGTTTATAGCCTTTTTTATTCTGATTTTTACTCTATACTATTTTCAATTTGCGATTAATAAACCAATTCACATACTACATTATGCAAACTCAATAGCATTAATAACCGTATTGTTTATCGTGATTGTTAGTTTGACGATGCATGTGATTATTAATAATGATTTCACCTACAAATCTATCTGGGTTTGGATAATATCCGGATTATTACCGTATTTAACAGGTATCTTGTATGTAAAGATAAAGAAGAAATAAAGACAACTGCATATCCTGTTTCTTCCAAGTATGATTCTTTGTACACAAGGCATAAAGCGGAGACTGGAACTATACAGAGGTTGCAACTTTAAATCTGGACGAGAAAGGAAAATACCTTCAACTGTTGAAACATTCGATGGATTCAGAGGTAATCGCAACGAAAACAACCCGAACAAGGATACATATGTGGAAGATCCCTGATTTTTTTAAACGCAACAGCAAAGTACTACCTGTTCTATGCCGGTGCCCGTTTGCAAGGCAGAGAAAGCCTATTCTATGAGTGACGAATCCACGGGACCCTGGAAATACGTGGGCAAAATCAGGTCCGGTCAAGAGATAAACAGCAGATCTTTATTTCTGTTTCAACGGTCAAAGCATTACAATCGGACGCGAGCTATTCAATTTCGATTATTGGAGGATGCTCAGTAAATAAATCAGGAATAGTTCGTTCATCCCAAAAAGAGGGTATCTCAAAAAAGTTGAGAAATCCTCTTTTTTCTTTATCCTAACTTTCATATTCCATCAAATAATTAAAAATAGATGTTGAGAATGTGAAGAATAGTGTTTATCTTTGAAACTTGTTTTGATTGAAAGCTTGCAACAACGGGAATCAGAACACTAAAACAGCTATTTTACCATTGAAAATCAATAAATTATAAATTTTATGAAAAGAAACGTTTTAGCAATATTATTTGCTATCTTTTACTCTTTTACCTGTTTTGGCCAAAATGCCGGCAAGCAATGGATCGATGTAAATTATGCCAATGATGACAAAGTATATCATAACCTTGATATTCATTTGCCTAATGTAGAGAAAGCTTCGTATAAAGCAATTATCGTGATATACGGTAGTGCCTGGTTTGCCGATAATGCAAAACAAATGGGATTTCAATCCTTAGGAAAACCGTTAATCGATAGTGGTTTTGCAGTTATTTCCATCAATCACAGATCAAGCGGTGATGCTGTTTATCCTGCTCAAATCAACGATGTTAAGGCTGCCATCCGATTTATTCGGGCAAATGCCAATAAATATAAAATTGATGCATCATTTATTGGAATTACCGGCTTTTCTTCTGGTGGGCACCTTTCTGCATTGGCAGGAACAACAAACAATGTAAAGAAATTTACAGTAGGTAAAAAAACGATTGATATTGAAGGTAATGTAGGAAACAATCTCAACGTTAGCAGTAAAGTCAATGCTGTAGTCGATTGGTTTGGCCCTATTGACTTTACCCGTATGGAAAATTGCAATAAAACCAAAGATAATAAGTCTCCCGAAGCTGCTCTAATCAGAGGAAACCCGGCTGATAATCTTGATATGTTGGCTTTAATCAGTCCAATGACTTTCATTAATAAAAAGGGTCCTCACTTTTTGGTTATTCATGGCGAAGCCGATACGGTAGTACCTCACTGCCAAGGTGAGTTTTTCTCTGCTGCATTGAAAGCAAAAGGATTGCTGACGGAGTTTATTTCAGTTCCTAATGGTCAGCATGGACCAGTTACATTCAATGAAAACACGTTTAAAAAGATGAGCGAGTTTTTCTTGAAAGAAGCTGCAAAAAAATAGTTGCAACTTGCTTTTAAGTTACTCTGTTTGTAATAAGAAAAGAGTGTAAGTAGTCGGGAAATATAATGTTTTATTTTAATCTTTACAGAAAGGATGTACGACATTAGATTGCTCCCACTACTTAATATCTGTCAACAATCTATATCATGAAAAAATCATCATCTATTGCCGTCGCACTGATTATTTGTTGTGTGGCTTTTGGGCAGAAGAGGTCCGGTGTAACAAAAGAGGTACTGGGAGATCATAATGGAAGCCAAGTATGTCTTTATACACTAACAAATAAAGCCGGAAATATTTTAAAGCTGACAAATTATGGAGCCCGGATTGTCAGGATTGATGTGCCGGATAAAAACGGGATGAAAGATAATGTTACAATAGGTTCCGAAAAACTGGAATCGATTGTAAAAGGAGATCCTTTTGGAGGAGCTTGTATCGGTCGTTTTGCCAATAGGATTGCTCAGGGAAAATTTACTCTCGATGGAGTTGAGTATTCTTTGCCAATTAACAACAAGCCGAATACGTTACACGGAGGTTCTAACGGCTGGTTTTCTAAGGTTTGGACTTCAGAAATTTTAAAAAGCAGCAAGTATCCCGGTGTGACGTTTACTTATATAAGTCCTGACATGGAAGAAGGTTTTCCCGGAACAGTGAAGATGTCAGTAACTTACACCTGGAGTGATAAAAACGAGATAATTATTGATTATGCTGCAACTACCGATAAAAAAACGGTGATAAATTTCACTAATCATGCCTATTTCAATCTTCACGGAGTCGGAAAAGGGTATATTTTTGATCATATACTTACCTTAAGAGCTTCAGCATACACTCCGATAAATGCCACCCAGATACCTACAGGAGAAATCCGCCCGGTAAAGGGCTCTCCTTTTGATTTTACAATTCCTCATGCCATTGGATACAAAATTGGAGAAAAGTATGAAAATTCGGAATTTAAAGGATATGATCATAATTATGTTCTTGACAAAAATGTAAAAGTCAATGCTACCGTTTATGATCCAGAAAGCGGACGTGTATTGGAAGTAATTACAGATCAACCTGGTCTGCAATTCTTCTCAGGTAATAGTATGATGTGGAAGAAATCAGTTGAAACAGGCAATAAGGGAGTTAATACCCGGTCGGGTTTTGCACTGGAAACACAACATTTCCCTGATAGCCCTAATCAATCCGCATTTCCAACAACAATTTTAAACCCCGGTGAAAAATTCAAATCAAGAACTATTTATAGATTTTCTGTGAAGAAGAATTAGCATTATCTGAAATTCCATCAGTCATGCCGAATATATCTTCCCTTAAATGAGAAAAAGGTAATGCTTGTAGCCGACATTTTCAGCTCAGGCTTCCTGTATTATAAAAATTTGCTATCAGAAAAATATTAAAAAGCCGTTACTGTATTTACAGGATATAAATTCATCTAAAAATGGATATCATTCACGCATAGCAGGAGAAGTTTATTTTGTTACCGACACGGTGTTGCATTGGGTGAAACTATTTACACGCCCCGGATACAAGTATATCATCCTTGAGCCTTTACAATTTTGAATTAAAGATTTTGACGGATCTCAAATCATTAGAATCCATATCGTTTAGATTGAAAATTACAACAGCAGACAGAACCATTTTTACACTAAAACAAGGTAATATATCCGTAGTGACAGGGAAAATCGAATTTCAAATGGATGATTGAATGAAAATGCACTTTGCCTAGCAGTATTTGGTTACAATAATTATTTACCATGTAGTACAAAGTGATATTTTTTTAGTTATGCAAAAAAGCATGTTTTAAAGAACAGCAATCGTAAACACAGTAAATATCTAATATGAATATGAAACAAAAGACATCATTATTATTGGTTAGCACTGTAATTCTGTTAGGATTAGGATTACAAGGATATTCCGCTACACCAGAGAGCAAAATTGCTGGTACCGCCCAAAGCGATACTACACGAAGTATCGCACCGTACTTCACTTCCGCCACAACAAAGAAAAAGATACCGGATGCTAAAGGATTCATTCAACGTTGGTTACTATTGGAGCCAATAAACAAGCCAAACCGCGGCAATGCTGTCTTTACAGATAGTTACTTAAGAACAGCTTTTACAACCGAGTATTTTCCAAACCAGTTTACTGTTCTTCCCAAAGATGGAGAAAAGATAAAAGTTGGTGAGCAGGAACTAACGTGGCATGCATTAGAAAGCACAAATTACAATGTAAAATTATTTCGTTTTGCCTATGGATTTAGAAAACAGGTTTACGGCGTAATCTTTTGGGCAGTAACTGTAGTGAACAGTCCGAAGGAAATGAAAAATGTAAGAATGGCTGTAGGATCAAATTCAGGATCAATGTGGTGGCTAAATGAAAAGGAAGCTGTATTACTTTCAGGAGACAGACGCATGGTTGTGGATGATTGTGTTTCGACCCGTCTAACGCTTAACAAAGGAAAGAATATCATCCGGGGAGCTGTAATCAATGGTCCCGGAATGAGTGATTTTTGTGTTCGCTTCCTGAATGAAAAAGGAGAACCGATAAAAAACCTCACTATTAGTTGTGAATAAAATCAGTTAGTCATCCCCATTTAATATCTCAATTATTTAGAAGTTGGAATTATGAAACGAGCACGAGAAACAAATGTTAACACACAGAGAAATGAGTTCGTGCGAGTTCCATCTAACTTAAAAAACAAATTATAAACAGATGAAATCAAGAATTAAAATAATAGGCACAACAGTTCTGTTATCAGTGTTGTTAACAGGAACAGTGATAGCGCAAGTTGGGAAACCATTTATACATGATCCATCAACTATCATGGAATGTGAAGGAAAGTATTATACATTCGGTACCGGCGGAGGCGGATTAATATCCGAAGACGGTTGGACATGGAACAGTGGTGCAGTAAGACCTGGTGGAGGAGCTGCCCCGGATGCAGTAAAGATAGGTGACCGTTACCTAGTAGTCTACGGCGCAACTGGTGGTGGCTTGAACGGCGGACATAATGGAAGAATACTTACCATGTGGAATAAAACCCTTGATCCAAAATCTCCCGATTTTAAATTTACTGAAGCTATCGTAGTTGCAGCATCCGATGGTTTGGAAGATAATGATGCCATTGATCCCGGACTCCTTCTCGATCCAACCGATGGACGATTATGGCTATCGTATGGCACTTATTTTGGGTTTATTCGCCTTGTAGAACTTGATCCTAAAACAGGAAAGCGTGCAGAAGGTAATAAACCAATTAATATAGCCATTGATTGTGAAGCTACAGATTTGATATATCGTGATGGTTGGTATTATCTGCTGGGCACGCATGGTACCTGCTGCGATGGAGCAAACTCAACCTATAATATAGTTGTTGGTCGTTCGAGAAAAGTAACCGGTCCTTACCTTGATAATATGGGAAGAGACATGATTGAAGGTGGTGGTAAGATGGTAGTTGCGGCAGGCGGAAGAGTCACCGGACCGGGACACTTTGGACGTTTTGTACTGGGTGATGGAGTTGAAAAGATGTCCTGCCATTATGAAGCGGATTTAGATCAAAGCGGACGCAGTGTATTAGCCATTCGTCCGTTACTATGGAAAAATGAATGGCCGATTGCAGGAGAGAATTTCAAAGAAGGAACCTATGAAATTGAATCCGAAAGAAGAGGTTATGCTTTAGAGTTAGTAGTAGATTTTGTACGAATGGCAGGTGGAATGCGAGGATTTAATCGTAACAATGATGAACCGATAAAACCCGTTCCATCTCAGGAATTAGCAGATGTAATTAAGACCTGGCCAACCGGAAACACGGGTGTAAGAATAGGAGATTACTTGTTCCGCCCATATCAGAAATGGACTATCACATCAGTCCCCGATGCAGGAGGATATCTTGGAGGACCTTATTATAAAATAGTAATTGCAGGGACAGACCGGGCATTAGCAGCAACGGATGATGTTGAAGTTATCACAGTTCCTTCATTTACAGGAGCACCGGAACAACTGTGGCAAATCGATCAGTTGACTGATGGAACCTATAGAATAATGCCTAAAGCAGTTCCAAATTCAAAGGAAAAGTTAGCGCTGGTATCTTCGGGAGATAGTACCCCGACACTTACAACGTTTGATATAAACAGTGATAATTCCAAATGGAATTTTAAGGCTCACTAACTATGTTCTTTATGAAAAAGAGACAGCCGATACAAGTTCACCGAGCTGATTGTTTTGAGAGAATTGATAGCTAATAGCATAAATGAAAAAGTAAAAGCAACGGTTGATCCTGAAACTGTCATTATTTCCTATGGATATAATGGTTATAACAAATTGAAATTAATCGTAAAGCACCACGATGCTATTAACATAGCTGAACTAATATATGTTCATAAAAGACTTCCTTAGGGACATAATGCAATAGGTAAGGCAAAAAAATACTTGATGGAATTCATCATAGTAATGATCAAGGATAGTCATTATAATACGGGAATACCTTTTTGTCGCTCAGAAATACGATTGTGTCAGACAGGATGCCTTTATAATATGAGCGTCCTTTTAATTAACTTTATTGTGCCATCTATAAAGAAATTATCAAAAAACAGAATATGAAAATCAAACAAACAACCATTTTATTACTATTGGTCATTGCTATTCCTTTAATTGCACAAACAAAAATTGAAAAATGGCGCACTTTTGAAATCGTTCTTAAAGGAGAATCCAGCGGAAATCCTTTTGTAGAAGTACAACTTAGTGCTACCTTTAGCAACGGAACAATAAAAAAAACAATCAGTGGTTTTTATGACGGAAATGGCATTTATAAAATACGGTTTATGCCCCAGGAAACCGGCTCATGGATTTATACTACAACGAGCAATTTAAAATCACTTTGTAATAAGAAAGGAAAATTTGAATGTATTTCAAATGTAGGTAATAACCACGGACCAGTAGTAGTGAAGGATACTTTCAATTTTGCCTATTCCGATAGCAAACCTTATTATCCATTTGGTACAACCTGCTATGCCTGGGTTCATCAGGGTGATAGCCTTGCCGAACAAACCTTACAGACTCTTTCGCATGGATATTTCAATAAAATGCGCATGTGTATTTTCCCAAAAGATTATGACTGGAACAAAAATGAACCTCTCTTATATCCTTTTGAAGGCAAACCTTTAACCGCTTGGGATTACACACGGTTCAACCCCGCATATTTTCAAAATATCGAAAAAAGGATAGCTCAATTAGATTTATTAGGTATAGAAGCCGATTTAATTGTTTTTCATCCATACGACCGTTGGGGGTTCAAAAAGATGGACAGAAAAACAGATGATTTCTATATCAATTACATTATTGCCCGATTTGCTGCCTATAAAAATATTTGGTGGAGTATGGCCAATGAATACGATTTCATGACAGAAAAGAAAATGGAAGATTGGGATCATTTTATACAGTTGTTTGCAGAAAAAGATCCATACAATCACCTTCGCAGCATTCACAATGGCAGTAAGTTTTACGATCATACAAACCCTTTAATTACCCATGCAAGTATTCAGAACGAAGAAACATTTAAAGCTAAGGAGTTAAGGCTAAAATATAGAAAACCAATAATTTACGATGAATGCAGATATGAAGGAAACATAAATTGGTCGTGGGGAAATCTAACTGCCGAGGAGTTAGTAAATAAATTTTGGCGTGGAGTTACCAATGGAGGTTTTGTAGGACATGGAGAGACTTATGTTACCGAAGATCCTGTTAAATGGGGGCGTGAATCAAGTGCTGTTATGTGGTGGTCCAAAGGAGGAATACTTCGAGGAAAAAGTCAGGAAAGAATAAAATTCTTAAAGAATATAATCGAAACTGCACCAGGTTATCTAAAGCCTGTGGTTAATTATGAATGGTGGATGCCATATTCTGCCGTTGCATATAAAGATGAATACTATCTGAACTATTATAACATGGATCAGCCACGCAGTCAGATTATTATTTTGCCTGAAAAATCAAAATATAGTATCGAGATTATTAATGCTTGGGATATGACAATAACAAAACTAGACGGTGAGTTTAGTGGGAAAAGTTTAATTCAACTTCCTCAAAAACCTTTTACAGCACTGAGAATAACTAAAATCAACAAATAGACGTATGAAACATCCACTTTTACCAATTCTGATGGTTTTTTCAGGATTATTTGTCACAAGTAACACAATTGCACAAGAAGCTAAAGCTGCTACACCTGCTAAAACCGGTATCATTATTGTCCCTAAACTCGCAAAAGCCCCAAAATTCAATGAGAAAGATTTGTCGGGATACTTATTGGTCTATTTTAAGGACCAAACTCAATCTGCCTATTTTGCTATTAGCCCGGATGGTTATACTTTTACGGATGTAAATGATGGACAACCAGTATTTATTGGTTCTGAATTGGCTGAACAAAAAGGTGTTCGCGATCCACACATTACTCGTGGACCTGATGGTGCATTTTATCTGGCAATGACAGATTTACATGTATTTGGTAAACGCGTCGGTTTTCGGGATACAGAATTTGAACGGCCGGCCGAAAAATATGGTTGGGGTAATAACCGTGCCATTGTGCTTATGAAGTCTTACGACCTCATTCACTGGACTCATTCAGATTTCCGGGTAGACAAAGCATTTCCCGAACTTGGTGATATTGATTGTTCCTGGGCACCGGAAACTATTTACGAGCCGGTTACAAAAAAGATGATAGTATATTTTACAATACGTTACAACAACAAAGAATGTCATCTCTATTCTTCTTATGCCGACAATAATTTTACCAGTTTGGAAACCAAACCTGAGCGAATCACCGGTGTTGATGGTCTTGATGGCGATATTACTAAAGTGGGTAATAAGTACCAAATGTTTTATGTATCTGGTGCCAAGGTGTTGCATGCTGTTTCTGACAAAATTAATCAAGAATACAAAGCAGAAACCAAACGGATTGACCCTGAAAAAGTTTCAACTGAAGCACCTAACCTTTTTAAGCGAATTGGTAGCAATATCTATGTGCTTATGTATGATGTTTATGGTGCACGTCCCAGTAACATGGGATTCAGCGAAACAACCGACTTTGTTACATATAAAAACGTGGGACATTTCAATGAAGGTGTTATGAAAACTACTAACTTCACTAGCCCAAAACACGGAGCAGTTACCTATCTGACTAAAAAAGAATTGAAAGCCATTGCAGAACATTGGAAGATGAACATTAAGTTGGATTAAAGAGCGGTTTCCTTAAACACAGAATAAGCAGGACAATATGAGACACCTAAAATTATCAAAATTGCTAACCACTATTTTAGCTGTATGTTTATTAATTGCAGGGTGTTCGAAAGGAACAGAACAAAACACGCCTGTGATTATTGAACAACCAAAATTGAATTCATCAGCTATTATTGATGGCAACACTACCTATCAAACAATTGATGGTTTTGGTTTCTCCAGCGCATGGTGTGGAACTTTAAGCAGTGCCAAGAACAATGCACTTTATAAAACTCTTGGATTTTCTTTATTAAGGATTCGTATTGACCAAAACAAAGCTTATTGGGGAGATGAAATATCTAATTCTGCAGCAGCTCATACAGCCGGTGCTAAAGTTTTAGGCTCTGAATGGTCACCACCTGCTGCATGGAATAGCAACGGACAAAGTGTAGGCGGATATTTGCTTCCAGAACACTATAATAATTATGCCAATTACCTGAAAGATGCGGCAAACACTATCGGATTGGATTGGGTTTCTTTTCAAAACGAGCCTGATATGGGTTATATTGCTCCGAATGATGTCGTATCATGGAGTGCAAGCCAGATGAAGACATTCCTCAAAAACAACTCTGCTACTATTGGTAAGCCCATAGTTTATGCCGAGTCATTCAGCTTTAATGATGAATATACGGATATTGCTCTAAATGACTCTTCAACTGTCAATAAGATTGCAATTGTTGGCGGTCATATATATGGCAGTGGTTTGACGACACACCAAAATGCGATTAACAAAGGAAAACATGTTTGGATGACCGAGCATTATATTGAACATAGCCGTAATCAGATTGACACATGCTTGATACTGGCTAAGGAAATTATGGATTGTATGAACAATCAAATGAATGCTTATTTCTTCTGGTGGGTTGCTGACTTTGATACCTCTGTTAATTTGGTTAACAACAGTGGCGATATTTACAAAGCAGGTTATACCGGTGGTCAGTTTGCAAAATGGATACGTCCGGGCATGATGCGTATTGGGACTACTTATAATCCCCTTTCGGGTGTCTATATCACTGCTTATCAAAACAAAGGCACTGTGATTGTTGCAGTAAACACGAACACTACATCTGTCAGTCAGTCATTCGCACTACAAAACATAATCGGGTTAAGCTCTTTCAATGTACACAGAACCTCCGACAGCGAAAACATGGCCTCAAAAGGAACTGTTAGTATCTCGAACAATTCATTTATTTATACACTACCGGCAAAGAGTATCACGACATTCCACAGTACCGATTGATTTAAGACATGTCTCCTTTCTTATTGAATTTACAGAATAAAAAAGAGACAACTATTTAACCTATAGAGGAAAAGACAATTTGACTTTTGATATTACAGGTTGTGCAATACAAGTGCAGAATATTTTCGGAAACAGTTTACAGCAGGTTATAATAAATAAGATTTAAACAGTTGTTATTTAGGGAAATAATCAGAATTATCCAACGAACCTTTTCCTCAGGTTTGTCAGGCAAGCTAATGATACGTTTTTTTTATGTACTTTTGCACTCTCAATTATAAATCAACGCATAATGCCTGATTTATAAATATTATTTAGAAATACACTCCTGTCGAATATAGTAAAAAACTCTTCTTCGACCGTTAATCCTCCTTTCGGCTACATTAGCTTCAGTTGCCAATGGTTATCAAACATTGAGATAAATATTGGGTTATGAAAGAGTGTCCGAAAAATGCCTTACAGAATTTTCTTTCAGTCAATGCGACTTTAGGTATTCACTTTAAGTTGTAAATTATCAAATGAACAATCTGAATTATAAACTACATACATGTTATCAGTAGATGCTCTTACCGTCGAATTTGGCGGACAAACACTTTTCTCGGACATTTCATTTGTGATAAACGACAATGACCGCATTGCCCTGATGGGTAAAAACGGAGCCGGGAAATCAACCTTATTAAAGATTATGGCCGGTGTACGCGGACCTTCACGCGGAACGGTTTTCTATCCCGAGAATACCGTCGTGGCTTATCTGCCGCAACATTTACTGATCGAAGACAATCGCACTGTATTCGAAGAAGCATCACAGGCCTTTTCGGCAATTACCGAAATGGAAAAGCAGATAGAAGCGATGAATAAAGAGCTCACAATCCGAACCGACTATGAATCGGATAGTTATATGGAGTTGATTGAGCGTGTATCGACCCTGAGCGAACAGTTCTATAATATAGAAGAAACGAACTATGATGCCGATATTGAAAAGATATTGTTGGGATTGGGTTTTACCCGCGGGGACTTTAATCGTCAGACATCCGAATTCAGCGGAGGATGGCGTATGCGTATCGAGTTAGCTAAGATTCTGCTTCGCAGCCCTGACGTGATTCTGCTTGATGAGCCAACCAATCATCTGGATATTGAATCTATTCAATGGCTCGAGGATTTCCTGATCAGTTCGGCTAAAGCAGTCGTGGTTATCTCGCATGACCGTGTCTTTGTCGATAATATCACCACCCGTACCATTGAGTTAACCATGGGACGTATTTATGATTACAAAGCCAAATACTCCCATTATTTGGAACTGCGCAAAGAACGTCGCGAACAGCAACAGAGACAATATGAGGGACAACAGAAAATGATTGCCGATACAACGGAGTTTATCGACCGTTTTAAAAATACTTACTCGAAAACAAATCAGGTTCAATCGCGGGTAAAGATGCTTGAAAAGCTGGATTTAATTGCCGTGGACGAAGAAGACTCTTCGGCATTACGACTTCGGTTTCCGCCATCACCACGTTCCGGCAATTATCCTGTAACAGCCGAGAATATAGGCAAGAGTTATGGTGATAAGTGTATCTTTTCCAATGCCAACTTTATGATTGAACGTGGCGAAAAGATAGCCTTTGTAGGTAAAAACGGTGAAGGTAAATCGACCCTGGTGAAGTGTATCATGAATGAGATTGAACATGAAGGCAAGCTTACACTTGGACACAATGTAAAGATTGGCTATTTTGCCCAAAATCAAGCTTCCTTATTGAATGAAGATTTATCGGTATTCCAAACCATCGACGATGTGGCGGTAGGTGATATCCGAACCCGCATAAAAGACATCCTCGGAGCATTTATGTTTGGAGGTGACAGCTCTTTGAAGAAAGTAAAAGTGCTTTCGGGAGGTGAACGTCAACGACTGGCCATGATCAAACTTCTGTTGGAGCCTGTAAACCTGTTAATTCTGGATGAACCAACCAATCACCTCGACCTGAAAACCAAAGATATTCTGAAACAAGCGCTGATTGATTACGACGGAACACTTATCGTTGTATCGCATGACCGTGACTTCCTGGATAAGCTGGTTACGAAAGTGTACGAATTCGGCAACCAAAAAGTAACCGAACATATTGAAGACATCTACGGATTCCTTGCAAAGAAGAAACTTGAGAACCTGAGAGAAATAGAAAGAAAGAAAATTTAAGCAGACAACATCCGTGGATATTGTCTGCTTAAACTATAAGAAATCAAGTGTATGGGCTATACCGAATGTTCGCAGAAAGCCCTCTCAGCGTCAGTATATTGATACGTTTATTTACCAGCTTATCGGGAAATAGTCTTTCAGGAACTGTCCGCTCCAGTGTTTACCGGTATTGATACCATCGATAAAAGGATCGCACACCCGGGCTGCACCATCCACAATATCTAACGGGGGTTGAAAATCGTGCAACTCTTGCTTATGTTTGGATAATTCTGCCGGGTCTTCGTCCGTAACCCACCCTGTATCTACGGCATTCATATAAATGCCATCTTTTGCAAGATCACTGGCCGAAGTATGCGTAAGCATATTCAGTGCCGCTTTAGCCATATTCGTATGCGGATGCCTGTCTATCTTATTAAAAGTATGGAACTTGCCTTCCATAGCTGAGACATTGACAATATGTTTCTTACCCGTGTAGTCTTTCCGCATCAGGGCAGTCAGTCGGTTACAAAGCACAAAGGGTGCTATGGAGTTTACCAGTTGTACTTCCATCATTTCCACGGGTTCTATCTGCCCCAACTTCAACCGCCAACTATTTGTTTTTCTCAAATCAACCTGTTGAAGGTCAACATCCAGTTTTCCTTCCGGGAAAAGTTCTACCGCTTCGTTTGAATTATCAAAGCTATAAGGGATTTGCGAAAGTTGCGCTGAGGACCTGATACCAATTCCCGAAGTACGGGCATTCCATTTTGCTGGCATTGGTTTATCCGTATTTGCACCTGTACCGTTAAACGATTCGATTTGGGTTACGCACTCTTGATGATGCTGAAGTAATAATCGCACATCGGCTGAATGTTCATGGAAGGGTAGTGACTCGTTGGCCATGAGATGGGCATAAAATCCAGCTGGCCGTCTCACTGTTTGTGCTGCATTGTTTATCAGGATGTCAAGCCTTTCATACTTGTTTTCCACATAGGTGGCAAATAGTTCCACGCTGGGAATATGCCGTAGGTCGAGTCCATAGATATGCAAGCGGTGACTCCATACGGAAAAATCCTTTTCTTTTGCAAAACGAATGGCTGAATCGGCTGGGAAACGGGTTGTTGCAATAACGGTTGCTCCTGAGCGTAACATCATCAACGTGGCATGATAGCCTATTTTAAGTCTCGAACCTGTTATGAGTGCAATTTGCCCCGTCATATCACAGGATTGAAAACGTTTTGCATAATTCAAATCGCCGCATTCCTTACACATCGAGTCATAAAAATGATGTATCTCGGTATATTTCTTTTTGCATACATAACAATTTCGTTCGGAAGTCAGGAAATGTTTCTCCTGCGTATCGGCGGATTCGGGTAGAGATACTTGTGATGGTGCTTCAAAGATACTTGTCTGGCGGGCACTTCGAATACTTGATGTTGCGCGGGTTTTACGATTAATCTCTGTTATTCCCTGCCGTTTGGCAAGCTTTACTCCTTTGTTTCTTTTTTTTATTTCAGCCCTGTCCGGACGGGTTATTTGTCCGGCTACCTTCATAAGCTTGATGCGCTGCTCTTCCGGCAACAAAATAAGCTGATCACCATTCTCAAGCAAATGTTCTAAAACCGAAATGCAATTCTCTATCTCAACCGTATTTAATACCTCTTTTTGCTCTTTACTAATCTTCATTAATTCCCCTTTTTTGACATAATGTGCAAAGGTAATTCTGTTTTCGTATAGTTGATACAATTTTCAATGCAAATTTTCCGGTTTATCGGACATCTTCCACACAATGGACAGTATGGAATTTTAAAATTTAACTTATTGAAAGAGTTGCCCTATGGATAGTTACCTCTAAATGATGTTTAGCTACAACGAACGAACTTCCTTAAACAACATCATTCTTATTCTTTTGCAAAAAAGCAGGAATAGAAAACCTTGAACAAAATCCTGTTTTAGGCAATATCTGCTCACGATAAAGTCATAACAGATTACGAACATTGAAAAAAAGCTGTATTTGCTTTTTTCCTGTTGAACCTGAAATCAGAGAATATCACCGGGATTTACCTCTTGTATTCTCTGTTCTCTTTTTTTAGCGGGTAAAAGTGTAAATTACACTTCCTCCGATGGATCCGGAGAATGCTGGATTAGACCACGTACCGGCATAACTTTGTACGATAATTATTTTATTTGTCGTTATAGTCCCTTCATAGGAGCATACCGTCTTTTTAGTTATGCCTCCTACAGTAGTAGAATCAGAAGCGGAAGGAATAGTTAGTGACGTACCTGAAACTTTTACCGGCAAGCCGCCAATGTTTAACACCTCGCTACCCATGTTTATTACCTCGACATAGGAGGCGGTATCAACGGATTGCGTCAAAAATACAGAACCGGAATTTTTTGTAAAGGTCATTAAACCGACAGCAGTATAATTCCACTTACCGGTATAGACATCCATAGCGTCCTTATTTGTGGAGCATGAAAGATAAAATAATGGAATCAGAAACAGAATATAAAATACCTTTTTCATGATGTGAGAAATTTAAATATGTATTCGTTACAGGATGGACAAATGTAAATATAAAATTCAGATTAGCGATGTTTTTAGAAGTAAATTTTAAAATCCGGGCCGTAATTGTCTTTATTTTGTAAAACAACAAACAATCGTATTTTCAGTCCGTATATACGAAAGTCAAAACAAGCAGGGAATAAATCACAGAAGCTTCTGTCCTGTCCTATACGCTACCGGTCTCTTTGATGATGATTGTCCTTCGCATATCGGTTTTGCTGCCTACAACAGGATACATGCTCCGAAGGAATTTAAAATATATCCAAATGACAGTCACTTAGAAGAATCGGATGAGAGTGTTCTGTTACGGACATTCTTCAAACAGCGCTTTAATTTTTAAATCGTTATTGATCAAATTCTGTAAAACAATTTTATTGCCATTTTACCGTTCAAACAAAATCAAAAAATACATATCCCCAATTTAATATAAATATGAAAAACAAACTAACCGGATTAATTGCTGTGTTATTAATGGCTTCTACCATACTCAGTGCACAAAAAACAAAAGATTTTGAGACAAAATCGCAGGATGGTAACATCACACTTCATGTTACAGCAGGTAAAAAGCTTGTATGGTCGGTACAGTACAATGGCAAACAAGTTCTCGCACCTTCGGCTATTGCCTTACAACTCGGGAATGGAGAAGTACTGGGCGATAACGTTCAAATCAGTTCATCCAAAACAGAGAAAGTCAATGCAAGTATCAGTGCATTAAATTACAAGAAAACAAAAATTGCTGATGTTTATAACCAACTTACATTAAACTGTAAGAACGATTTTGGTGTTAAGTTCAGAGTGTACAACGACGGAGTAGCCTATCGTTTTTATACAAAGAAAAAGGGAGAAATCATTATAAAGAATGAAGTGGCCAACTTCAATTTCACGCAGGATTATAAAGCATTGATTCCGTATATGTGGGATTACAGGGGAGGTAAAAAGTTCAATTCATCTTTTGAGGCACTATACAAAGAAAGTAATATTTCAAAATTTGCTCCCGACTCGTTAGCATTCCTTCCTTTGTTGGTTGACGAAGGGAATAATAACAACAAGGTTGTAATTCTCGAAGCTGATTTGGAAGATTATCCGGGTATGTACCTGAACCTAAACGAAACGCAGAAAGGCTTTATGGGGGTTTATGCACCTTATCCGTTAGAAACGGAACCGGGCGGATACAATAATTTCAATGCTATTCCGACCAAAAGAGCCGATTATATAGCCAAAACAACCGGTACCCGTAACTTTCCATGGCGTGCTATTGTGATCAGCCAACATGACAAAGAATTATTAAACAATGATATGGTTCAAAAGCTGGCCTCACCGTCAAGACTTGACGACACTTCCTGGATCAGACCGGGACAAGCGGCCTGGGATTGGTGGAACGACTGGAACATCACCCATGTAGATTTTAAAGCCGGTATAAACACACCCACCTATAAGTATTATATTGATTTTGCTGCTGTCAATAAAATAAATTACATCATCCTGGATGAAGGGTGGTCTTCAACTTCCGATCTCACGAAAGTATCACCCGACCTCAACCTGGAGGAAATTGTAAATTACGGAAAACAAAAGCATGTCGATGTTATTCTTTGGGCTACATGGCAAACGATTGCCAATCAAATGGACCAGGTTTTTCCACTGTATTCGAAACTGGGCATAAAAGGTTTTAAAATTGATTTCTTCGACCGGGACGATCAACAGGTAATAGCTTCTACTTATGCGATAGCCAAAAAGGCGGCAGAATATCATTTGATGGTCGATTACCACGGGATATACAAACCGACAGGCTTACAAAGAACCTACCCGAACGTAATAGGTTTTGAAGGTGTAAAAGGACTGGAAAACTACAAATGGGCCACCGAAGATCAACCCCGTTATACGACCACGATTCCTTTTATCCGCATGATGGCAGGGCCAATGGATTATACTCCCGGCGCGATGCGTAATTCCATTAAGGCTAATTACAGACCGGTTGCCTCCGCTCCCATGAGTCAGGGAACACGCTGTAACCAAATGGCCATGTATATTCTTTTTGATGCCCCTTTTCAAATGTTGGCCGATAACCCGACCATCTATACGAAAGAACAGGAATGTACCGATTTCATTACCACCGTTCCAACAACGTTTGATGAGACGGTGGCATTAGATGGTAAAGTGGGAGAATTTGCCGCCATTGCCCATAAAAAAGGGAATACATGGTACGTCGGAGCCATGAACAATTGGGATGCCCGTGAAATAACGCTGGACTTCTCATTTCTGCCTAAAGGAAACTATCAGGCGGTAATATTCAAAGATGGCGTGAATGCAGACCGTGATGCTACCGATTATAAAAAGGAACTTATCAAAATAGCATCCGGCGACAAACTGAAAATTCAACTTGCGCCGGGTGGTGGCTGGGTTGCAAGAATAGAATAACAGAACCCGGGACTGCCGGGATTGCTATGAAATGCAATGAAAACCTCTGTAAAGAAACCTGATTTTATATATTATCAACACATATCAGCTCCGGGTTTGCCTATTTTAGCCAATCCTCCAGCTGAGGTTTCTTTATAGAGGCTTGGCAGATCCTTTCCAGTTAGACGCATTGTTTCGACAACTTTATCAAAACTAATGATATGTTTACCATCGGAAAGCATCGACGCTAAATTAGCATCCAGGGCACGCAAGGCAGCAAAAGAATTACGTTCGATACAAGGGATCTGAACAAGTCCGCATATCGGATCACAAGTAAGACCAAGATGATGCTCCAATCCCATTTCAGCAGCATATTCTATTTGTTGGGGGCTACCCCCAAAAGCCTGATTAGATGCTGCGGCAGCCATAGCACAGGCTGAACCTATTTCTCCCTGACAACCTACTTCCGCACCTGAGATAGACGCATTCATTTTAATGACATTCCCAAATAAACCGGCCGTTGCCAGAGCCTGAAGGATATTCTTGTCAGAGAATTCGTGATAGTTTTTCAAATGATACAAGATAGCCGGCAATACTCCCGAAGATCCACAAGTCGGGGCTGTAACGACTTTAGCACCGCTGGCATTCTGTTCGGCAACTGCAAGCGCATAAGACATTATCAGGCACCTGTTTTGCAGACTAACCTTATAACTCTTTGCCTTAACCCAATAGGAGGCTGCCTTGCGCCTGAGATTAAGTTCTCCGGGCAAAACGCCATCATTATCCAATCCATCCAGAACAGATTGTTGCATCGTCTTCCAAACTTCATTCAGGTAATCCCATAAATCGGTTTCTTCATGATCTCGCACATATTCCCAGTAGGTCTTTCCGCGTTGTTCCACCCAGGGAAGTATTTCGGAAAGAGACCGATGTTCATAAATATGATTTTCGGTAAAATGTGAATTCTCATCCGCAATCTTCCCTCCGCCTACACTATAGACCAGCCAGTCTTTTATCAACTTTCCGTCGGCATCCATTGCTTCAAACTTCATTCCGTTGGTGTGAAAAGGTAAAACAATTTCGGGAAGCCAGTTAAACTCAACTGCAAGCGGAAAGAGAGAATCTGCAATCGCTTTATCGGTGAAGTGGCCTTTACCGGTGGCAGCCAGACTTCCATACAGACTGACTCGATAAGAACGTGCAGATGGAGTTTTGAGTTTAAATTGCTCTGCTGCAAATTTCGGCCCCATGGTATGGCTACTGGAAGGACCATTGCCTATTTTAAAAATTGATTTAATACTTTCCATGCAATTATATTCTTTTCAATAGGTTATATACATTTTATTTCGTTCTGAGCGGGAAACAAATGTACAATTATTTTTTAGTATCCGTTTTACCGTAATAAAAAAGACGGATTGTTATCCGTCTTTTTTATATATAAGCTTAATTTAAATCAATTATTTAAATCTGCGGATAAGCCGCCGTATTGAACGCACAATTTTAAATCCGATCAACAGACCATCTACCAGATTAAGCTTCTTTTGAACTGAACTAAAAATGTAGGATGTTATCGAAGCAGGTGAGAACAATTTTTGGGCCGAAACAGTAACACGTTGCTCCTGATCCCTGATTTGTTGTTTTAGTTCTGCTTTACGCTGTATTAATTCTTCCAAACCGATTTCTTTTTTCGTTGGAATTGAAGTGGGAACAATTTCCATATCCGTTATTTATTGGTTTTAGTCAAAAATAAATTTGAAAGAAATTTAACCAGAGGATTGATGATTATTCGTTTACGGAGTAATATCAGGATACCTATTAAAATAACATAAACGCCTGCAATAAGAGCAAAACTAATGCTTAAACTGCCAACAATCGGTTCTACTGCATAAGCAAGAGAGAAAAGCAGGTAAAACAATGCGATGATTACCAATATCGTAATGAGCGAAATTATCAATATCGTCGATAATAAGACCGTCAGCTTTTCGACAAATTCTACTTTTACATATTCGGTTTGTAAAGAAACATATTTCTTTACCTCATCGTATAGTTGCTGGAAATTTTCAGCTGGTTTTTGGGGATTAATCATGGGATCATGAATTTAATAAATCGTTTCTTTTATTCATTTGTCACTTCAGACTTTATTTCATCTACCAAATCATCCATTTCATTCTTACTTAATTTAATGCCTCTTTTTTCAAGAGCTTCAACGATTTTCTTACGTGTTTCGTCGCCACTTTCGGGAGCAAACAGAATACCCAGAGCTCCACCAACAATTGCACCGCCTAAGAATGCAGCTATAATACCAACTGAATTTTTCATAACATTGAATTTTTTATTTAAATTATTAATAGAAAAAACTACCTGATAAGCGATAAAACCGGAAACCAATTTAGTCAACCTAAAGCAAAAGAAGATTTACTTAAATTATAAACAAATTTGTATAAATTTGGTTCATTCTCTATACCAATAATTCTATTAAAATAATCAATCCGGATTATATCCGAAATTTCGTAACTTTATATCTTTATTACGCCAGTCCTTTTCCACTTTTACAAATAATTCCAAAAAGACCTTTTTTTCAAAGAAAACTTCCATATCTTTTCGTGCTTCTGTTCCCACTTTTTTAAGCGATTTACCACCATGACCGATCAAAATACCCTTTTGCGAATCACGTTCGGCATAAATAACGGCATTGATACGAATCAACCGCTCATCTTCCTGAAACTGTTCCACTTCTACTTCCACCGAATAGGGAATTTCCTTTTCATAATTCAATAAAATCTTTTCCCGTATAATCTCCGTCACAAAGAAACGGGCCGGTTTATCGGTCAATTGGTCTTTGTCAAAGAATGCAGGCGACTCGGGGAGTAAATCTTTAATCCGGCTAAACAAGTTGTCTAGATTAAACTTTTCAAGTGCAGAAACAGGATAAATCTCAGCCTTTGGCAATAAAGCTTTCCATTTCTCAACAAGAAGAACTAGTTTTTCTTCATCTATTAAGTCTATTTTATTGATAATAAGTAGAATTGGAGCAGGATTTAATTTCACCTTTTCTACAAATTCTTCATTCTTTTCGTAAGAATCATATACATCCGTTACATAAAGTAATATATCTGCATCCGTTAAAGCGGATCGCGAGAAATTTAGCATAGACTCCTGTAACCGATAATTCGGTTTCAACACACCGGGAGTATCGGAATATACAATTTGAAAGTCGTCACCATTCACAATTCCCATAATACGATGACGCGTCGTCTGAGCTTTCGATGTTATAATGGATATTCGTTCACCCACTAACGCATTCATTAAGGTTGACTTACCCACATTAGGATTACCTACGATATTTACAAAACCTGATTTATGCATGATTTGGTTCTTATTGAATTTTCTGTTGCTGATTATTAGTTACTATCCTCTGTAATTGGATACAAAGATACGACAATTAATGCAAATGAAATTAAAGAATCAAGTCATACTTTTTTGCTATATTTGACGTTTGAACAAAAACAGACTATCCTTCTCATTTCTTACACACAATTATGTTTAATATCAACAGATTATATGAAGTCTCACAACGATTAAAACTGATATTCATTCTTATAGCCATAGCTATTGTATTAGCTTCTACCTTCTTTGCAAACCGGCTGGCTAAGTCATTAGCTGCAGAAGAACAACGTAAAATGGAAATCTGGGGAGAAGCAATCCACCAGTCAATAATAGCGAATGAGAATACGGATATTAGTTTTATCTCAAGCATTATCCAGGGAAACACAACGATACCTGTTATTATGACTGATGCAAACAATAATGTAATTTCTTCACTCAACATAAGCGAACCTCAAATAAACCGTACCGAATTTTACGCAAAAGAGATTGCTAAATTTAAGGCAAACAGGCCTGCGATTCAATTTAAATTAAATAACTCTGTACAATACTTATATTATGATGATTCACGGTTTCTTAAACAATTATATTATTTTCCATACATTCAGCTAGGAATCATCATTATTTTTGCATTTATTGCTTTTGTCGCTTTTTCCGGCACCAAGAAGGCGGAACAAAATAAAGTATGGGTAGGTCTTTCTAAAGAGACTGCACACCAACTGGGAACTCCCATATCTTCTTTATTAGCATGGGTCGATTTACTCAAGATGCGACATAAAGAAGATAATCTAATCGGGGAAATGGAGAAAGATGTAAACCGCTTGGGTATTATTGCCGAACGTTTTTCTAAAATTGGTTCCAAACCTGATCTGCAAATTGTCAGCCTGAATGAAACCCTGCTTAATTCCGTACAATATATGACAAAACGTTCATCTCAAAAAGTGACGATTAAATGTCATTTTCCAGACGACGAACATTTATTTATCCGATTAAACGTACCTCTTTTTGAATGGGTTATTGAAAACCTATGCAAGAATGCCATAGATGCCATGGATGGCGATGGACGAATTGATATTAATGTTATTCCTAAGAATAATGAGGTTTACATTGATGTCAAAGATTCGGGTAAAGGAATGGACAAACGTAAATTCAAGGTTATTTTTACGCCCGGATTTACAACAAAAAAAAGAGGCTGGGGATTGGGTCTTTCATTAGCTAAACGGATTATTGAAGAGTATCATGGAGGTAAGATATTCGTAAAGCAATCCGAATTGAATACAGGAACTGTATTCAGAATAATATTAAAAGTGAATTCAACAAAATAAGAAACGCTGTGTATGAACATATAAGGAACAAAATTGCAGCAAAAACAATTTGATTTCATGAGAGTTGAATAAACTAACTGAATAATTTGATAAAATAAAAAGAAACTATTTTATATTAGAACATATTTTTGTACCTTTGCACGGTTTTAAATATCAAGTGAATAATGTCAAAATTCGAGCTGTACAATATCGTATTAAAGGATTTGAGCAATGAATTGCGGATCTTCGAGTATGACTTGGATAACGTATATTTCAAGAAAATAGATAGTCCGGAGATACAAAAAGGGGATATCAAAGCAAAAGTAAACGTTCAAAAGAAATTGTCTACTTATGAGCTGCAATTCCTTCTTGATGGGTCGGTTATCATCCCATGCGATCGTTGTTTGGATGATATGGTACAACCCATTCATTACAAAGAAAAATTACAAGTTAAGTTTGGGAATGCTTTTTCCGAAGAAGACGAGATTGTAATTGTTCCTGAAGCTGATGGCGCAATTAATATAGCTTGGTTCTTATACGAGTTCATTGTTTTAAACATTCCGCTCAAGCATGTTCATGCCACCGGTGAGTGTAACAAAACAATGGTTACCAAGCTAAAAAGGCATATTACACGTCAAAAAGATGACGATACTGAGGATGACAGTTCTGCTGTCGAATTAGATGATGACGATGACTTTACACCCGATGAAATACAGACAGACCCGAGATGGGACAGTTTGCAAAATATAATAGAAAACAATTAAATAAACAACTAAGATGGCACATCCTAAGAGAAAAATTTCAAAACAAAGAGCAAGAAAAAGAAGAACGCACTATAAAGCCGAAACTCCAACATTAGCAATATGTTCTAATTGTGGAGCAGCTCATATTTATCATACTGTTTGCGGCGAATGTGGCTACTACAGAGGTAAGTTAGCGATTGAGAAGTTAGCAACTGTTTAATCCGACAAACTTTATCAATACTAACTCTTATATTTTTAATTGAGCTCTAAACATTAACTTTAGAGCTTTATTTTTATGTCCTTAACAAATTATATATGTCTAAACTTAGAGCCGTTATTACAGGAGTAGGCGGTTACGTTCCTTCTTACATACTGAACAATCATGAACTTAGTACTATGATGGATACCAACGATGAATGGATAACATCACGTGTAGGCATTAAAGAACGTCATATTCTGAAAGAAAAACATAAGGGAACATCTTTTATGGTTGCCAAAGCCATTGAGGACTTGTTTGCCAAGACGGGAACTAAACCGGAAGAAATTGATCTGGTAATTTGCGGAACAACTACTGCCGATCATATCTACCCTTCGTGTTCCTCTATGGCTGCTGAGAAAGTAGGGATTAAGAATGCACTATCCTTCGATATTCAAGCCGCTTGTTCTGGTTTTATCGTGTCATTAGCTACTGCAACCAGTTTTATTGAATCGGGACATTATAAGAAGATACTAGTCGTCGGAGCTGATAAGATGTCATCCATTACAAATTATACCGATCGGACTACTGCTCCGCTATTTGGAGATGGTGCAGGTGTTGTTCTGCTTGAACCGACTACCGAAGACCTTGGTGTAATGGATTCTCTGCTTCATACCGATGGCGTTGGAATGAAACACCTTCATGTCAAAGCCGGTGGTTCCGCTTATCCTGCCACACATGAAACCGTTGATAACAAAGAGCACTGTACCTATCAGGAAGGAACGTATGTCTTTAAACATGCCGTCGTAAATATGGCGGAAGTTTCAGCTGATATTATGCAAAAAAACAATCTCACCAAAGATGATATCGCTTGGTTAATACCTCATCAGGCTAACTTACGAATCATTGATGCCGTTGTTCAGCGTACCGGAGTCGAATATGAAAAGGTGATTATCAATATCGATCATTTTGGCAATACTTCGGCAGCCAGCATTCCCCTCGGGATATGGGAAAGTGAAAAGAAGTTCAAGAAAGGTGATAACATAATCCTTACGGCTTTTGGTGCCGGGTTTACCTGGGGATCCATCTATTTGAAATGGGGATATTAATTCTCTTTATCTTTACTTAAGATATATAACAAAGAAGCAGGACTTGATTAGTCCTGCTTCTTTGTTTATGTATGTGATCAGGGAACCTGATTTAACCGCTCATTTGCCAACCGAAAAAATTCCTCACTTAATTCGTAACCTATATAATTTCTCTTCAGCATCTTACAGGCTACGGCCGTACTACCCGATCCCATAAAAGGATCAAGAACCAGATCACCTTCGTTACTGCTTATTTCAATAAACGGCAGGCATACTTTAAGCGGTTTTTGCGTTTTATGTTTCAGACGCTCTTTGCCCATACATATCGGTGACTGGATAAAATTATGCATCTCGTTTACAGACTTATGATTCCACGTCTTGGGTGAGCCTTTGGAGAAATGCACCAACATCTCCATACTGTTGGCATACATCTTTCGGGTATAAATAGCCGGGAAAGGGTTGGTCTTATGCCAGTGTATGACTTTTCGAAACTGAAAACCTACCCGTTCGACCATCCGGTTCAGATACGAAACAAAATCATCGCCGCACCACAAATACCCGCTGGCACCCGGCTTGCTGATCCGGTAACACTCGATCAGGACTTCTTCCAGAAATTGCAGATAATCTTCTTCCGACTTAAAACCATCAAAAGCAAATTCAGTCACAACGTCTTTATGCTTTTTCAATCCCCGGACATTTTTAGCCCGGTACTGATAATATGGCGGATCTGTAAAAATCATATCAATACATTCATCAGGCAATAGCTTCAGGCCATCCAGACACGACTGATGATAAATGATATTGATTTCCATACTAGATATTATGATTTAATGATGTGATGATTTGATAATCTATTGATTGAATGATCTGTTGATATAACAATCTAAAAACTACTTGCTGCTGCCCTTCTCTCCAAAATATTTATCCAGCAAGTTTTTGGCGGCAATAAACGAACTTAGCTCATTCGAAAGAACCTTCTTTTCGTTTTCTATCAACAGCTCCTGAATCTCGGGATTCTTATAGAAGCTATTCTTCAGTTGTTCGTTAATCGTCTCATACATCCAGTATTTCGATTGTGTATTTCGTTTAAAATCAAAATACCCGTTTTCCCTGATGAAATGGACAAAACGTTCCACCATTTCCCATATCTCTTCAATGCCACTATTCTCAACGGACGAACACGTTAACGCCTCCGGTGACCAACCCGACTCATGAGGTGGAAATAAGTGAAGTGCATTCTGATATTGTGCTTTTGCCACCCGTGCTTTATCGATATTCGATCCATCACATTTATTGATCGCAATGCCATCGGCCATTTCCATAATACCCCGTTTGATACCCTGCAATTCATCCCCCGCGCCTGCTATCTGTATCAGCAGAAAGAAATCAACCATGGAATGAACCGACGTTTCCGACTGCCCTACTCCTACCGTCTCCACAAAAATGGTATCAAAGCCGGCCGCTTCACACAGGACGATACTTTCGCGTGTTTTACGGGCCACGCCGCCCAGTGAACCTGCCGATGGCGAAGGACGTATAAAGGCATTTTTAGCTACCGACAGTTCTTCCATGCGCGTCTTATCGCCCAGGATGCTTCCTTTTGACCGCTCGCTGCTGGGATCAATCGCCAGCACAGCCAGTTTATGCCCGGTACGTACCAGCGACATCCCGAGGGCTTCTATAAAGGTGCTCTTCCCCGCACCCGGCACGCCGGTTATCCCTAACCGGATTGACTTGCCCGCATAAGGAAGACATTTTTCAATCACTTCCTGTGCTATCAGTTGATGCTCCGGTAAAGAACTTTCGACTAACGTTACGGCCTGGCTTAACATCGTAATGTTGCCGGCCAATATTCCTGTTACAAATTCCTGGGATGTATACGGACGGCGCTTGATCTTTTTCTGTCTGTAGGGGTTTACCACCGGGGCATCGTCTACTCCTTCGTTTACGGTAAGCCCTTTATAAGCAGGATCATTCTCCGGATGATGATTATTTGAATAATGCATGAATTTAATATTTTAAGTCTTTAAGTTATAAAAACAATATAGTGTCGTATTCTATTCTTATTTTATTTTTCTTTATATAAAATACAACATTCGTTGATTCCATTTCCTTCGGATCATGTTCGTTCGGTTACCATGGATGGATTACATGAAAACCGTAGAAAACAAAAGCCAAGATATTTCATTTAATCTTGGCTCTTTTTATTTCAAACAAGTATCCCTGTATCGATATATTTCTCTATTTCTGTACTTTCCAGCTCAGTACTAAAATTAAAAAGCTGTTCTCCGGATCGTTAGTCTGAATGGTTATCGACTTCCTGTACTCTCCTTCCGCCAGATTCTTCGTATTCAACTTCACCTGAATATACGAAGATTTACCTCCTTTTACGGTTATCCGGAGCGGATTAACCGTCAATTCCTTGTTGTTATTGATAACCCGTCGTATTTCCAGGGCATTCTGGCCTTTATTTTCTACCCTGAATTTTCCAACGCGCTTCCGTCCTTCGCTGATAGCTCCCAGATTCAGCGATCTCACCGGTATATCCAGTATCGGAGCTTTCCGTTTCTGATCCAGGGTCATTCTACTGAAGTCCTCAATAACATTGCCGACTACCGTCAGTTTATACTCTTCCGAATATCGCCGTTGACCATTCAGCAGGACATATACCTCATCGGACACCGGACCCCACTGCGTGCAATTTTTACTGTTGAAGGTGAAAACAAGCTTTCCTTCTTCGTTTGGTTTTAATACTTCGGGTGAAGCTACGACCGATAAATAAGGAGGCAGATTCTCTACAGTCGGTCTGAGCGGTCCATTCGACACATTTTTTACGTCTAACATCCGCGACTGAGTCTTTCCCTTATCCACATTATTCAGTTGTACTACTTTATATTTAGCATGCAGCTGACCCAACACAACGGGAAACTCTGAATTTTCACCCCCTTTTTTAGGGATTACTTCTCCGTGAATGGTTAATGCCACTTGTTCGTCAGTCGCATTACTGAACACATTGATCGATTTCGTGAAAGTTCCGGGTCTTCCGGTCGGATTATAGGTTACGGTTATTGATCCTTTCTTGCCCGGTTCTATGGGTTCTTTGGTCCATATCGGAGTCGTACAACCGCACGAAGCCTGAACACGGCTCACAACGAGCGGTGAACTTCCCCGGTTGATAAAATCAAAAACATGCGTTACTTTACCATCATCCTCATTGATCTTTCCAAAATCATGGCTCTTCCCCTCAAAACTAATAACTGCTTTTTGCGACATGGCTGCCAATGAGCATACCACGCAAAAAAGCAATAAACTATATTTTTTCATGTCTGTCTGATTAATCAAATCTAATTCCTGTCTGATAGCAGATTGTTTTTCGCCCAACCGATCCCTGTAAAAAGCAATCCGTCCTCGAATACAAATATACAGTATAGCCTGTAGAAAAGACCTTAACAGCCTTTTTTACAGCTATATTGATTTTTTGAAATCCTACGTTGAAATCGATACCGTTCGGTTTCGGATTATTTTAATTATTTCGAACCCTCACCATTAGCTGGCTTTGTCGACGAAAGAACTTCACCTCTGATAAGCAACGTAATCGTTTCCTTAGAATCATTGGTATACACGTTAATCGTTTTGGTAAATACGCCGGGTCTTCCTGCTGCATTATACGTAACGGCTATAGTCCCTTTTTTACCGGGTTCAATGGGTTCTTTGGTCCATACCGGAGTGGTGCAACCGCAGGATGCCTGTACCCGGGTTACTACCAACGGAGCATTACCCTTGTTCGTAAATTCAAAGACATAAGTTATCTTGCCTTCTTTTTCACTTACCTTTCCAAAATCATGTTCTTTTACATCAAAACTAATAACTGCTTTTTGACACATACCAGCTAATGAAAACAGCAGGCAAACGAATAGCAAACTATATTTTTTCATATCAACTTAATTAAATTGTGAAACTAAAAATTAACTCAAACCATTTTGAGACATACAAAAGTATAAAAAATGTAGTTGATAATTTCGCATTCATCAAATTATCTATTTAAATTAAGTTAAACGATTGGTTTGAGTATCAATCATTCAACTCCGGACGAATTTTTCCATCAAAAGAACCCTGCTCAAACCGGCATTTCAGCTGATTTCAACCCGCTGTTTGCACCCTTCACTCCGCCTTCACGGATAGCAGGATGCGGCGCTCTTCTCCTGGCCTTTCCCTGCCATCCCGGCTTGGTAGGTTTGTCTTTTGAAATTCCACCTGTTGCCGCTTGTTCCCGGCTCCGCTCGTTATATCCTCTTTCCAGGATCCGGGTATACTTTTCAGTCCGGTTTTGGAGGGTATTTGTCCTTGGTATAGTTAGGGTTCAGTTAGGGTTCAGTTAGGGTTCGGATAGGGTTCGGATAGGTCTGCCTATTCCAACCCTATCGAAACCTTAAAGAAAGTATATCCGAATCCTTTTTACAGCAGAAGCAAAGAGAGACGAAAAGCCGGACGAATATGGACCGAACAGAACAGCGGATCGAGCCACCCTGTTTTTTTATCTTCAACGATCAATGTAAGATCGGATCGTCAGGAAAAAAGAAGTCTGCATAGGTATTAAATCAGGAGACAGTTTGTTAAATATGAGTCGATTAAAGTGTAATAATCATTAAATATTTTGGCATTACACCCGCAAGGAGATGCAAGGAGCCGCAAGGAGCCGCAAAAAACAAAAAATGCCCGATTAACACTTTTTTTAAACGGTACAGTTTTATTAAAACACAATTATCTTTACAACATTAAACCGGTGCACTTTCCCGACGGAGTGATTGAAAAGCCGGAATCAAATTATTCATTTAAAACTTCAACAACATGAGTATCGCACAAAATCCCTTGCTGGGTCCCATGAGAAAATCAATGGGTAATTTTACGATGTATTCGTATAACGGCCTGAATATCGTTCGTTCGAAGCCGTTTAGAGTCAAAGATGCCAAAAGTGAAAAGCAACTCAACGTACGGGCGCGCATGATTGGCCTGGGTACAACCTATCGTGCCTATAGCAGTATCATCGGCTTGGGATTCCCTGAAAACAGTGAGGCAAAATCGCCGCAAAATATGTTTGTTTCCGTCAATTTTTCAACAGCCTTTGAGATAATGGACAACAAGCCGGTCATCAGTTATCCGCTGTTGCTCGTTGCCAAGGGTTCGTTGCCTGAAGTGATCGTGACGGAAGCCGCGATCGATGCGGAAGGAATAAAGATACGGTATGATGCCACAGCCTTATTTCCGGACGTGACGGCCACCGATGAGATCATTGCCTGTGCCGGATTGAGAAACGAAGCACTGCTTATTACCCGGCAAGTACTTCGCTTTGAAGCTACCGGAACGATCGTTCTGAAATATCCTGACCTGCAGGCCGCAGACGTGACAGGCTGCTATCTGTTTGCCCGGACCGGGGATGGAAAGAGGACTTCGAATTCGGTGTACGTGGAAGTGGAGTAGAAAGAGGCAAGAGGTAAGAGGCAAGAGGTAAGAGATGAGAAATGAGTTGGGAGTAGAAAGAAGTAAGAGGCAAGAGGTAAGAGATGAGAAATGAGGAATGAGGGATGAGGGATGAGGGAGACACTCCTACTCTATTAAGAATTGTCAGGACAGGATGTCGTGGGAAGAAAGCTGAAAACAGATGCTGAGTTCATATCTCTTTAACAAACAATTCAGATTGTATTTTCGTTACAGTTGTAGTCGGTTGATATTAAAATGCACCGATAAGTTTATTGGTATTTAGATAAAATATTTTTATTATGGCACGGCAACTAGTGCTATGTTAAGGCTATTTTGACGGTAATTCATTTAAAAGAATAGTGAAGAATAGTGAAGCCGTCACTGACTATAATTCAGCACCGTAAGAAGTGACGGCTTCACTAAATACATATGCGACATTTTCTACTTAACACGACAACTAGTTGTACAACAGGCCGATTATATCTCCGGTCTTTCGGTAGAACTAAAATTTAATGACGGGACAGTCAGGAGAGTGGATTTTGAAGCTTTTTTGAATAAGCATCCGCATCCACAGTATAATAAGTACCTGAACCCACTAAACTTCAAGAAGTTCTACCTCGACCAGGGCAATATAGTGTGGGGTAAGAACTGGGATTTAATTTTTCCGGTGGAACAACTTTACACGGGAGAACTTTGGAGAGATGAGGAACGAGGAATGAGTAGGGAGTAGAAAGAAGTAAGAAGTAAGAGGCAAGAGGTAAGAAATGAGAAATGAGAAATGAGAAATAAGAGATGAGTGAGACACTCCTACTCTATTGAAAACCGTTCGGATAGCAATATCAGGACGGTTTTTTTATGATATTATTCCAACAGAGACAGGATTGGTGCCGTTTGGCAAATACGGGAATTGGGGATTGGAGATTGGTTATTGGGGTATTAGGTATTGGTTATTGGGTATTGGATGCGGGATACGGGTAGAGATGCAAGGCCTTGCGCTTCTACAGCAGGCAATACAAACAATACAAAAATGTCAGATTGTATGAAAAATAGCTAATAGATTTATTAATTAATAAAATTAAACGATTATCTTTGCTGCCTATCAATGGATTAAAAAAGAATGGATAAAATGCTTATTGGTTGAAGTTTCATTGTTTCAGGTTGATTTACGTAGTGAAAAGAACCTGCAAGATCGAATATCATATAAATTATCAAAATCATACAGTTATGGAAAAATTCTCAATTTACAATTTATTAGGTCTTATCTTACCCGGTGCAGTACTAATATTTATGTTGGATATACTGCGAAATATCTTTGGGATACTTCCCGAATACACATTAACCGACAGTTGGGAGACTATTGTCTTGGTTTCAATCATCTTGGGGGCAATACTCTATGTAACTACTTTACAAGCAGTTAATAATAAAAAATTAAACAAACATGTTTGGGGGTTGTATAAACATGTAACAGATTTATACTTAGGGATGAAATCGCTTCATTCTTTTATGAACGAAACCTTTAATAAACGTGCAAATGAATGGTACGGAAAAGATATTTATATTTCGAATGACGAATACCATCGACTTACACCGGAGAAACAGACGGAAATCAAAGATTTGCAGGATGAGTTTTACGACCGGATGTATTATGAGCTTGATTATGAAAACAAAAATGAGATACCTAAAAACTTCCAAAGCTTCTATTTCTTCTTCCGTCAATTGACCTTAGCTTGCTTAATTTCATTTATGGCTTTATTGCTATTAACAGGCTTAAGTCTTTTACCTTTCCTGGAATGTACCACACCTTGCATGATTGAAATAATCACCTATTTTATGGGTATTGGTTTGTTATTTATTGTTTCAATATGGCTTGGCAGATGGTATCGCCAACGAATGGTATTAAAGATGTACTGGGCTTTCTACACGCATATAAACTTAAAGAAATAATACAGCATGGAAACAGAAGAACAAATTATTGAAAACAGAATACGGACATTAGCTAATGATCCGCAGTATTTTGGTGGCTACCTGAATATGGCAAGGCATAATATCTACCTAATTATTAATAATCTAACTAAAACATTCAGCTATTTGAATTTTAAAGAGATTGCAGATGATGCAGAGATTGCATCTGATACACATATCTTATCAAATATCTTTGATACTTCTAATTCTATTATTGATGAAGAACGAATAAAGGTTTACAATTATTTAATAAAGAGACATTACCTGCCTTTTTTAAAGATATTTAATGCTGAGAATATAATTGAAATTGGAAATGAATATACGATTGATTTTAAAAGGTTGCATAACTTCATCATTAAATCTTTTAAGAAAATAACTGATTTGAGAAATGCTTATTCACATTACCTTTCTATTGACGATGATGGAAATATCGCAAATTCAAATAAGAAAGAACTTGATTCAAGTATTAAGGGGGATATTGACTTATTATTCAAATATGCACCTCAATATTCATATATTCGAAATAATCAGACACAAACAGGTACCGATTATACTCATTTGGAAAACTATTTATTGTTTGAAATCTCGGAAAATAACACATTAACAGATCAGGGATTATACTTTTTTATAAACCTGTTTTTAACAAGAGAACATGCAACTAAGTTTCTTAAAAGATTTAAGGGATTTAAAAATGAAACAACCCCTCCATTCAGGGCAACAATTCAGGCTTTCACTTCTTATGCTTTAAAACTACCTGATGAACGTCTGGGAAATGAAAACCCCATTCATTCGCTGCTAATGGAAATTCTCGCAGAATTGAATAAATGCCCCAAAGAACTATTCATTCATTTGACCGATGAATGGAAAAAAGAATTTGAACCTGTTTTGAGTGAAAATGGAAGAAAAAATATAGTCTTAAATAGCATAAATTACAATGAACTGAATAATGAGGATATTGAAGAAGTAACAAAAGAACTCTCAACTCTAAAAAGATATGATGATCGCTATCCATATTTTGCTCTTCGATATTTAGAAGACACAAATTGTTTAAAAAGAATTCGATTCCAAATTACATTAGGGAAATTAATCGTAAACCGATACGATAAGAAAATAATTGGAATTAATCAGGACAGACGGGTTTTAAAGACCGTTAATACTTTTGGTAAATTAAGCGATTTCGTTGATAAAGAAAGTGATGTTTTAGAGATACTAAAACATCATGTTATTAATACAGAAAATATTGTATTCGAACAATATGCACCACACTATAATACAAACAATAACAAAATTGCATTTTATATTTTCGATGAAGAAGATGAGAAGATGAGAAGATAAAATATCCATGTCTATTCGAAAATAAGGAGGAAAATAGAGAGATACAAAATAATCCTTCCGGATTTATCAGTCTACATGATTTGCCCAAATTGTTAGCTCTTCAATTATTGACCCGTACAGCAGAACAACCTATTATTAACTTTATTCAAACTACAAATGCAAAGATTTTCAATTTTGGAGAATTAGAGAAAATCAAAGATCGAACTAATTACATTCCTGAAGTTTTTACGAAAAGAGTAGTAAGAGAAAGAGAATTGATAAATAATAAAGGAGGAATCACATATTTATCAAATAAACTGGAGATGAATATTCTGAATAAGTATCATTTATCTATCGTGCAGCTAGCAGCTATGGATAAAGACTCCTTCAAAAAATTAACAGGCAAAAATAAAAAGGACATTGAACTCCTTTCTCAAATCAAGTATCAATATCTGTTGAAACAACGTAGAGAAGAATTGAAGAAGCATTTACCTACAGGATTAAATCTGGATATGCTTCCCAAACGTGTATTGGATTATTTAATGCAATCAAATGAAAGAAATGAAAAGAAAAAAATTCATCAAAAAATTAAAGACATAAAAGATGAAGCAAAATTATTAAATAAGTCTATTAAGAAAGAAATCGAAAAAACGCAGCAGGAACAAAGAATAAAATTAGGTGAAATTGCTACCTTTATTGCATCCGACATGCTCAATATGATTATTGATAAGGAGTTAAAAAGCAGGATTACCAATCCTTATTATAATAAGCTACAAAATAAAATTGCTTATTTCAGTTTAAATAAAGGAGAAATAATATCAATTTGTGACGAACTAAGTCTATTTGATACGAAGAAAGGACATGTTTTCTTAACAAGAAATTTAATTTTTAAATCAACCGGAATTATAGATTTTTATCAAAACTATTTAGAGGCAAAAATTGCATGGATAGATAACAAGTTATTTGTCAAAGGGAAAATGGGAGGTTATACTATCCCAAACAATAATGTCCCTTACTCAATTTTGAAAATAAAAAATGAGATCAGAACATACAACTTTAATACATGGCTTAAAAACAAAATCATTTCGCCTGTTGAACTTCCGAACTCACTTATGGATGATCAGCTAGCAAAGGTATTAAAAAGTGCATTAAAAAAAGAAAGTAAAACTTATAACGATGGGGATAAATTTTCAATACTATTGGCAAAATATCTAAGTAATGACAGCCAACCTTTTTATGAATACACGCGAAATTATACGATTAATACGGAACCTGTGTGCTTTGACGTACAAGGTTTATCCAGCAAAGACATTCAGGATAAATATGGAAATCGCGTTGCCGAAAATGAGAAATTGATTCGTTTTATTCAAACCAAAGACCGTATACTGAAGTTAGTTTGTGATGAATTGCTTTTGAAGGATCCAAGTATTGGTTCGAAAGATCGTTTCAAGCTTTCAGAGATACACCCAACCTCATTACATAATCCATTGGAACGACAGGCTGAATTTAAACATAAAATCATACGCAAAGGCACAGAAGTATTTTTTACTGTCGTTGCAAAAGATACGAAAGAGCAGATTCAAGAAGTAATAGAATATGAAAAAATAACATCCAGTGACGAAAAGGAAAAATATCCAGGGCAGAAGTGGTATCAATGGACCATTAAAGATTTTGGACGATTTAAAAGATTCTTAAAAGACAGGCGATTACCTAATTTATCTGAGTATTTCGAAGACAAGGATATAACATTTGATTTTCTTGAATATCAGATCAAAGAGTATGATAAATACCGGAATAACGTATTTGACCTCACCTTTGAATTGGAAAAATCGATTGCTACATCTGATCTTGAAGGAATAAGACAGATTGAACAAAGACTACATATCAGACCTAAGGGATTTTTTGAAATTGAATTTGATGTGTATGTAGAGTGGTTGGATAGAAAAGGGATACAATACAATAAAGATTTAATAAATGAATGTAGAAATAGATTCTCTCATTCTGAGTTTCCAAAATATGAACATCTAAATCAGATCCCCAAGATAACACGACAACAAATAATTGACTTCGAGTATAATAAACGTACAAGAGAATACAAAAACAACGCAGACATTTCTATTTCAGAGAAAATTACTAATCAATATAAAACAGAGATAGAGCAAATAATTCATCAAATTCGTCTACAATAAATCTTTTAATACACAATAATTTCCAATTTATCTTAACGATAAATTGGGTATATCCTTTATATTTAAGGCTTTCTATAACATGTGTTGTAACTGCTCTTAGTTTGAAGGGTAAAAACAACTAAAAGACAGGTTGATAAATTATGTATACTGTTGTAACTGCTCTTAGTTTGAAGGGTAAAAACAACGGTTAGCAGTGATAACGGGGGACGGTGATGTTGTAACTGCTCTTAGTTTGAAGGGTAAAAACAACAGATTGTAGATGGGTACCATCGATTTATGGTTGTAACTGCTCTTAGTTTGAAGGGTAAAAACAACCGAATATCAACACCCAATTTATTAAGTGCTGTTGTAACTGCTCTTAGTTTGAAGGGTAAAAACAACCATTCAAGAAAGTTTCAGATTTCTTTGCGGGTTGTAACTGCTCTTAGTTTGAAGGGTAAAAACAACAATGGTTGATGATGTAGAATATAGTGAAATGTTGTAACTGCTCTTAGTTTGAAGGGTAAAAACAACTATACACCAAGCCACCGAATTCAAACCGCGGTTGTAACTGCTCTTAGTTTGAAGGGTAAAAACAACACAAGATGAATGCAATAAAAAACATTAAAAGTTGTAACTGCTCTTAGTTTGAAGGGTAAAAACAACTAATTGTCACCCTATTAAGCAGTTTCTGATGTTGTAACTGCTCTTAGTTTGAAGGGTAAAAACAACTGCAATATTGAAGTTTAGATTCAAAGTTAAGTTGTAACTGCTCTTAGTTTGAAGGGTAAAAACAACCATCACCCCTAATTCTATCTATACTCTTTAGTTGTAACTGCTCTTAGTTTGAAGGGTAAAAACAACAAGAATTCAAATCATCAAAGCTAGGATGTTGTTGTAACTGCTCTTAGTTTGAAGGGTAAAAACAACCAGCTATGGATGAATTACTATTTTTGCTGAGTTGTAACTGCTCTTAGTTTGAAGGGTAAAAACAACTATAGAAGCATTTTAAAGGTTTTGTTGCAAGTTGTAACTGCTCTTAGTTTGAAGGGTAAAAACAACCACTTGCATTGCAGAGGAATTGAATCCTTGGTTGTAACTGCTCTTAGTTTGGAGGGTAAAAACAACAGTTCAAGTGAGTCAACGTTAGTGTTTCTAGTTGTAACTGCTCTTAGTTTGGAGGGTAAAAACAACCTTCATCGCTTAGTCCGATACCAGCCAATGTTGTAACTGCTCTTAGTTTGGAGGGTAAAAACAACTATCGTCGTATCAATTATCGATGTTTGATGGTTGTAACTGCTCTTAGTTTGGAGGGTAAAAACAACTTGGGAAAGTCGTGAAGTTCCTTAGCGTTAGTTGTAACTGCTCTTAGTTTGGAGGGTAAAAACAACAATAAGTTGATGGTTTCATCATACATTTCGGTTGTAACTGCTCTTAGTTTGGAGGGTAAAAACAACTGGCGCGAGCAACAGCCCCAGCCCCCGACTGTTGTAACTGCTCTTAGTTTGGAGGGTAAAAACAACAAAAATTGAAAGGGAAAACGGCATGAAAACGTTGTAACTGCTCTTAGTTTGAAGGGTAAAAACAACACACCATGAACAGCTATTGCAACTAACACAGTTGTAACTGCTCTTAGTTTGAAGGGTAAAAACAACAGACCATCAATCATAAACTGCTTGCCAATGTTGTAACTGCTCTTAGTTTGAAGGGTAAAAACAACCATTCTCAATCCTGGTTATATTTGATTGAGGTTGTAACTGCTCTTAGTTTGAAGGGTAAAAACAACCGATAATGAAGTGAAATATGGTGAATTTGAGTTGTAACTGCTCTTAGTTTGAAGGGTAAAAACAACAGTTGCGTAACGTCCGTTATGCCTTCGGAGGTTGTAACTGCTCTTAGTTTGAAGGGTAAAAACAACTTGCTATTTAAAGGTCCTATTTTAACCGCAGTTGTAACTGCTCTTAGTTTGGAGGGTAAAAACAACAATTAAAACTAATCATTATGAAAAAGAAAAGTTGTAACTGCGCTTAGTTTGAAGGGTAAAAACAACTGAAACATATAAACAGATACAAGTTTTTGTGTTGTAACTGCTCTTAGTTTGGAGGGTAAAAACAACTAAATTCAGGTTCAAAAGTAGTCACAATAGGTTGTAACTGCTCTTAGTTTGAGGGGTAAAAACAACTATAACCCGGCCAAGTCATGTGTTGGACGTGTTGTAACTGCTCTTAGTTTGAAGGGTAAAAACAACGCATCGTCCCCGATTTTTGCACGGTCCCCGGTTGTAACTGCTCTTAGTTTGGAGGGTAAAAACAACATTTGGCGTATACACATAATTTGCATCAATAACCAGCGTTGTAACCTTGGATAGTTCAAGTTTAGCGAAGCGTAACTTGGACTGGAAACAAAAGAAGTTTATAACTTCAATGATATAAAACAGTTACAAACTGTTCGGATTATCAGCACAAGTCCCCGCTTCGCTCAGACCTGCGCTATTCAGGGGTAAGAAATGAGAGATGAGTAGGTAGTGGGTAGTAGGTAGTAGAAAAAAGTAAGAAGTAAGAAATGAGAGATGAGTGAGACACTCCTACTCTATTGAGAACCGTTCGGATAGCAATATCAGGACGGTTTTTTTATGACATTATTCCAACAGAGACAGGATTGGTGCCGTTTGACAAATATGGGGATTGGAGATTGGGTATTGGGGTATTAGGTATTGGTTATTTGGTATTGGTTATTTGGTATTGGGTGCGGAATGCGGGTAGAGATGCAAGGCCTTGCGCTTCTACAGCAGGCAATACAAACAACACAAAAATGTCAGATTGTATGAAAAATAGCTAATAGATTTATTAATTAATAAAATTAAACGATTATCTTTGCTGCGTATCAAGGGATTAAAACAGAATGAAAAAAAAACTAAAGCTGGCGATTAGTAATAAAGAATGGTTGGAATTTGCACAAAACGTTAAAAAAATAAACTGTTATGGAAAACAAATATCAAATTACAAAGACAATTAGATTTAAGCTCGACCCACAGGGAAATGTAGATGCTGTTCTATTAAAATTCCAAGAAGATTTAAGTGATAAATTATTAAGGGCAAAGACTATCGACAATCCGGAGGGTGTTAATAGTCTAAAGCCATTGATTAATAAATTAGAAGGATTAAAAAAAAATATACAGAATCTTATTTATGCAAAAGAAAAGAATGGTGGATATAAAACCAATGAGAATGGACGAATAGTATGGTTCTGTGGTATTAAGATAAAATATACCTGGATGCGGAGTTATATGAAGAACGCATTCTATGATAATAAACAAGATAATCCACCTAAAGCATATTCACTTAACGAACTTGACTATGTACAAACAGAGTTTGATAATGGTTGGTTTCCTGAGTTAGATGAAATTATTTATAATTTGAGATATTTCGACAAGACAGAAACTAATCCAAAGTACGAAAAACAGCGATATGCTCAAATAGCATTGGTAATTAACCAATTATCAAAAAGGAGTAATTTTGAATTCATGAAATCGTTCGTATTTGCTTTCACTGCAACAAACAAACCTGACATCGATAATGATATTGATGCAATCAAAAGACAGATTGAAGAAATTGAAATAGAACTGAACAATCAAAAAGCATTTTACTTGCCGTATCAAAGTAATGGAATTCAACTTGCAGCAGGTTCTTTCAATTATTATACGATTAATAAATCGCCAAAAATGCTTGGTGAGGAGAAATCAAAGTTAGAAAAAGAGTTAAACCAATCAATATATGAATCTAAAGGAGTTTTTGATGGAGTAGAAAGATTTCGAATAAGATATTCATTAGACGAAGGAATTTTATCGACTTTAAATATTAAAAATGAATTACCAGTAAAATCGCTAAATGAAGCTTATGATTTTTTGAAGAAATGGAAAGCCGAACAAAAGAAGTCGTTTATGGAAGCCATTCAAGTGAGTGATGACAATAAAGCAAAATCAATAATGCTGTTTAAATCATCAGACACAGATTATAATACAGTAAAACAGCGCATTCTTAAAGTCCAAGACTTAGGTAAAAAAATAAATAACAGTGGTTTGCCAATTGAAGAGATTGAGAAGGCGAAGGTAGAACTTAAGACTCTTAAAAGTAAGAAAAATGACTTTTTTAATACTTTTTCAAATAATCCACAAACACCGAATTATAAGCAGCTATGCACCTTTTATAAAAATGTAGCAATAAAACGAGGCGAACTAAAAACCAAAATAGCATCTATCGAAAAAGAAAAGCATATAGCCGAGCAAGTTCAATATTGGTGTGTTGTTTTGGATAAGAATGAACATCAATATCTTTACATGATTCCAAGAGATGGAACTGACAATATTAAAAAAGCAAAAGAATATATTGAAAGGCTCAAAAGTACCAGCATCGAGAGTCCAATAAAGTTACACTATTTCAATTCGCTAACTCTAAGCGCTTTGCGCAAGCTCTGTTTTAAAGAAAATAACAATACATTTACTAATACAATCAAAAATGTTACATTTCCTCCATACGAACAATTTCAAACTGAACCTGATAAAATAAAATTCTACCAAAAGATTTTGAAAAACGCAACAACACTTAATTTAGATATATATACAGGATTAGACGCTTTATGCCAAAGACAATTTGAGACTTTAAATGATTTCGAGATAGAACTGAATAAAATTTGCTACGCCAAAACTATTTGTATTTCACAAGATGTCGAAGTGAAACTAAAAGATACTTTTAATGCTATTTGCTTTGAAATTACATCACAAGATATAAAGCGTTATCTTAATGATGATATTGATAATGCATCCGACATACACAAAAACAAACGACATACAAATACCTGGAGGTCATTTTGGTATCCTCAAAATGAAAGAAATCAATATCCTACAAGATTGAACCCTGAAATTAGAATAGTGTGGCGTGAGGCAAAACCAAGCCGAATTGAAAAATATGGCAAAGAAACGCCTCTTTATGATGAGAAAAAAAAGAACCGTTATTTACATCCTCAGTATACCTTGATTACTACAATTACTGAGAATGCCCATAGTAACAAAATTAATTATGCCTTTGCTGATACCAAAGACAAAGGTGAAGCAATTCTCAACTATAATGAACAAATAAATAAAGGTGTTATAAACTATGCTTATGGTATCGATGTTGGAGCAGATGATTTGGCTTTGCTAACGCATATCAATAATAATAACAAACCGGTTTTATTTGACGCATACGAAATAACTAATACGAAATTTGAAAAAACAGGATATTTAAAAGGCGGAATTCAAAGAGATAAAGCTTACAAACTAATAGAGAATCCTTCTTATTTTCTTAAAAAGGAATTGTACGACAATACTTTCAATGACAAGCAATTTGAAGAAACATTTGCTCAATTATTTAAGAAAGTAAGCATATCCTCATTGGACTTAACTACAGCAAAAGTTATTTGTGGAAAATTGATTTTAAATGGAGACTATGCTACTCATCAAAAATTAAAAATTCTACATGCAAAACGAAAGATAAGCCAACGATTAAAAATCAATCCTTCCTTAAAATTAATTCAAGGAAGCGATGACTTATACAAATTATTTATTGGCGAAGAAATAAAAGGAAACATCATATATAGAAGCAAAGAAATTTATGATGTGATAATACCATTCGAAGATGTTAAACAAGATTTCTTTGATTTCTTTGACAAGCAGAAATCTGATGATGCTCGGTTAGAAGATAATATAAATAAAACCCGTGCTTCATTGGTTGGAAACATGGTAGGTGTTATTGATTTTCTTTACAATAAACATCCCGGATTTATTGTTTTAGAAGATTTGAAACAATCGATAATAGAGTCTCATCGAAATCAATTTGAAGGTGATATTACTCGGCCGTTAGAATGGGCGTTGTATCGTAAGTTTCAATCCAAAGGCTTGGTACCGCCCATAAGTGAATTGCTAAAACTACGGGAACTTGAAAAATTTACAATTCAAAATGAAAAACGTCCTAAAAAGGATACCATAAAGCAATTTGGCATTATAAAGTTTGAATCGGAAAGCGAAACAAGTTTGTTATGTCCTAAGTGTGGTAAAAAAGCGTATAAATCTTCAGAAGATGAGAAGTATAATAGAGATAAACAACAAGGGATCTTTGAATGTGGTTGTGTAGATTGTGATTTTAATAACAAAACAAATGCAGGTGAATATACCAGCCTTGATACTAACGATAAAATAGCTGCCTTTAATATAGCCAAACGAGGATTTGAAAACTTCAAATAAATGGAAGACTATATTTCCATATCAACGTTGAATGATTTTATCTTCTGCCCCTACTCTATTTATTTGCATAATGTGTATATGGGTGGCGAAGAAGAATTAGTTCATAATGGGATTAGTGGGAAGAGTAGCCAAAGCATTCTTTGGAGCTTATTTTGAATCACTGGGTTGGAAAGCCCGATGTCCGAGAGCTAAAACCGACCCAATAAACGTAACCCTGGATATTGGTTATACTATTTTGTTTAATTATATTGAAGCCTTTGTACGCCTTTTTGGGTTTGATCCTTATATGGGCGTTTATCACAGGCTTTGGTTTAAACGAAAATCATTGATATGTGACTTAATGGAACCGTTCCGATGTTTAATCGATCAACAAGTACGCAAAGCCTTTAACACGAAACAGTGCAAAGCAGAGGATTTTGATTTGATTAAAAATGAATATGTGCTCAAGCATGAGAAGAATAGCGATTATACTAAAATGTTTTATGATGTACTGATAGAGCAGAAAGCCGATGTATTCAGATATGTTCGTGATTATTACCGCTGCTTTATGCAACGGAAAAGTACAACCGATTATCCACAATTTTTAATCAAATAAAATTATGTTAGTAGTAAGTTACGATATTTCGAATGACAAGTTACGAACTAAGTTTTCTAAGATGTTGATTAAGCATGGTGGCATACGATTGCAGTTTTCGGTATTTGAAATAAATAATTCCAAGCGAATACTGGATAACCTTAAAGTAATCATAGAAACCGACTTTGGTAAAAGGTTTGATGGAGGAGATAGTGTGTTTATCTTTGAAACCGACCTCCATGAAGCAATCAAGTATGGCAATGCGATCCATCGTGATCAATCATTACTCTATTTTACGTAACAAGGCTTCGTCTTTATATTTTATAGACCGTTTTGTGATTTAAACTAACTCAATAATTAATAGCTCTTTGACATACTAATATTCTAATTGGCTATTTAGAGGGAGGGAAAGATCTATTTTTACAGATTGTTGTTTAATCCAATAAAATAGCTACTTTTGTAGCATCGTTGTTTGGCGCAGGGTCTAAACAACCAATCTAATTTCTACTATTGTAGATCCACCAGCCACAAGAGCTTCCAGAACACCGTCTAAACAACCAATCTAATTTCTACTATTGTAGATAGTGGAGAATACCCGGAGAGGCTAAAATGTCTAAACAACCAATCTAATTTCTACTATTGTAGATGATACGATCCACAACCATATATTCTCTGTCTAAACAACCAATCTAATTTCTACTATTGTAGATTATGCAATAATCCTTCTAACCAAGCTTTCACGTCTAAACAACCAATCTAATTTCTACTATTGTAGATTCGCACGACTGCTCCATTGGTTTCTCAATGTCTAAACAACCAATCTAATTTCTACTATTGTAGATACAACGTGCTCGCTCGGAATAATTTTAAAGTCTAAACAACCAATCTAATTTCTACTATTGTAGATAATTTTCAGATCCTCAATGCACATTTTTTGTCTAAACAACCAATCTAATTTCTACTATTGTAGATTCAAAGTTAAACAGTTCCATAATGATTAGTGTCTAAACAACCAATCTAATTTCTACTATTGTAGATAGCTTCTGTGATATTCTCACAATCTATCGTCTAAACAACCAATCTAATTTCTACTATTGTAGATCTATATAGTTTTTTAGTACTTGTATGTCAGTCTAAACAACCAATCTAATTTCTACTATTGTAGATAATAGTTTTATTTGTTGTCTTTAATAAGAGTCTAAACAACCAATCTAATTTCTACTATTGTAGATATATTAGTTTTCTTCCAATCACGATTAGTCTAAACAACCAATCTAATTTCTACTATTGTAGATTAATTGAAAATTTTAGTATGGTATTAAGTCTAAACAACCAATCTAATTTCTACTATTGTAAATTCTTCTGCATTTTTAAACAATTCTATCGGTCTAAACAACCAATCTAATTTCTACTATTGTAGATCCCGTAACCCATTGCCTTTTCACGTAATGTCTAAACAACCAATCTAATTTCTACTATTGTAGATCTTTATGTTTTCGAACAGCTAAAATTGAGTCTAAACAACCAATCTAATTTCTACTATTGTAGATCTTCGGAGAAATTAAAGTGATCCATTATGTCTAAACAACCAATCTAATTTCTACTATTGTAGATATTGGTTAGTTTCTTTCTTGATTACGGTGGTCTAAACAACCAATCTAATTTCTACTATTGTAGATATCTTGTTTGTGAATGTTCTATTTTAACGTCTAACCAACAAATCAAATTTCTACCTAGAATGTAATTTAGAATACTCGGAATGTACTACGGAAGAGATGCTTATACTTTGCAGGAAATAAGGGATATTATTGTGATTGCTTATTAAAATTAAGTATATTTGCAGGGAAACAGGAGGAGACAAGGCATTCTGTATCGTAGACTTGGATAGTTCAAATTTAGCGAAGCGTAACTTGGACTGGAAACAAAAGAAGTTTATAACTTCAATGATATAAAACAGTTACAAACTGTTCGGATTATCAGCACAAGTCCCCGCTTCGCTCAGACCTGCGCTATTCAGGGAGATGAGGAACGAGGAATGAGTAGGGAGTAGAAAGAAGTAAGAGGCAAGAGGCAAGAAATGAGAAATGAGGAACGAGGAACGAGGAACTTGGATAGTTCAAGTTTAGCGAAGCGTAACTTGGACTGGAGACAAAAGAAGTTTATAACTTCAATTATATAAGACAGTTACAAACTGTTCGAATTATCAGCACAAGTCTCCGCTTCGCTCAGACTTGCGCTATTCAGGGAGATGAGGAACGAGGAATGAGTAGGGAGTAGAAAGAAGTAAGAGGTAAGAGGCAAGAGGTAAGAGGTAAGAAATGAGAAATGAGGAACGAGGAACGAGGATAGTTCAAGTTTAGCGAAGCGTAACTTGGACTGGAGACAAAAGAAGTTTATAACTTCAATGATATAAGATAGTTACAAACTGTTCAGATTATCAGCACAAGTCTCCGCTTCGCTCAGACTTGCGCTATTCAGGGAGACTTATATTGTCGATCAACTGGGAACTCCCGATAAAATCAATGATATTAAGATAGGCAATAATGACCATAGATCAATGTATCCCTTGTATCTTCCGTTTATTCGATTTATACCGGCAAACAAAAAATCGGTTATCATAAAAGAACTTTACTGGAAACAAGATGCTTGTTTAATCTATTACCGGTTTATAAAAAAAGGTTCTGTTTGGACTTCTGTTGATGGAATAATGTATGATCCAAAACAGGTTGAATTTTAGAGGGGAAAAACAGACAGTCTTTATTGACGAAGTTAAGCTTTCTGTTTGGATATGATGCTGTTATAACAAGACTCCATTAACTTTTCCAAAGTTCTAAACTTTGGAAAAGTTGGATTTATATTATTCGTACCGGAGGATTTATATTATTCGTACCGGATAATTTTGGCAGGATTTATCTTGGTGATCAGATAAGACGGGCCGATCATCATCAGAATAGACGCAACAAGGGTACCGATATTAAGCAGGATAATGTAGAGCCAGTTGAAGGTGATCGGAACTGTGGCGACATAGTAGGCTTCGGGATCGAGTGGAATGACGCCGGTGAAATACTGGATGGCACAAAGCGAAAGGCCAATGACGTTGCCCCACAACATACCCTTACCGATCAGGAAAAATGAATGATAAAGGAATATTTTACGAATGGACCAATTGGTGGCCCCCATCGATTTGAGGATGCCGATCATATTGGTGCGTTCGAGAATCAGGATCAGCAGTCCCGAGATCATATTAAAGCCGGCAACGGCCAGCATAAGAGTCAGGATCACCCAGACGTTCATATCCAGCAAATCGAGCCAACTGAAGATCTGCGGATTGAGTTGTTTGATTGTTTGGGTGGAATAAGCATCTCCTTCTTTATTGAACTTATTGGCGGTGGCGGCATAGACGGCATCACCCACTTCATCAATGCGGTTAAAGTCGTCAATCTGTACTTCCAATCCGCTGAAAGAATCGGGCGACCAGTCATTCAACTCCTGCACCTGACGCATATCGGCAATGAGGAAGAGTTTATCGTAATCAACAAAATTCGTGGAATAAATACCTGCAATCTTAAACTTACGGGCACGTACCTGATCCTGTATAAAGTAGGTAAAGAAGCTGTCGCCGAGTTTCAGACCCAACAGATTGGCCAGGTATTTTGATATAAGCACCTGATTGCTGGGATCAGCGCCGGAAACATCGACAACTTTCCCTTCGACCAGATTGGACTTAAAGAAGTTCCAGTTGAAGCCGGAGTCAATACCTTTAATCACGATCCCCTGAAATTCGGTATCGGTCTTGATAATGCCCGGTTTAGTGGCGAAACGTTGTATATGGGTAACGCCGTTGATGGATGCCAATTTCCTGATCAAAGCTTTGTCTGCTTTGATCGGATTCATTTCGAAGGTATTGTTGTTATCGAAGTTTGTAATCTGGATATGCCCTCCAAAACCGATAGTCTTATTACGGATCTGCTGTTTGAAACCAACAACAACAGCAATGGCAATGATCATGACAGCCAGCCCGAGCGCAATACCAATGGTGGCAATACGAACGGCAGGACGGGAGACATTCTTCTTGCCCTGCTGAAAATGAATGCGTTTAGCGATGAAATATTCTAAATTCAAAATTAGTGATTAGTTTATTGATGAACTAAATAGTTTTTCCGGGATAAGCTTCCAGCGCTTTACCGAGGATAATCAGGGCATGCTTCAGATCATCTTTGTCGAGCACATAAGCAATACGCACTTCGTCTTTCCCTAACCCTTCGACAGTATAAAAGCCGGAAGCAGGAGCCATCATAATGGTATAACCGTCATACTCAAAGTCGGAAAGCAACCAGGCACAGAACTTATCGGCATCATCTACAGGCAGACGTGCCACAGTGTAGAATGCCCCCATGGGAATAGGTGAATAGACACCCGGAATACGGTTTAGACCATCAATTAAGAACTTACGGCGCTCGACATATTCGTTATACATTTCGAGCATATACTCGGTAGAGGTATTCATGGCAGCTTCGGAAGCAATCTGACCTAATAAGGGCGGACTAAGACGTGCCTGACAGAATTTAATAACGTTCTTGCGAACTTCCTTATTCTTGGTTACCAAGGCACCGATACGAACGCCGGTCATGCTATATCGCTTCGAGACCGAATCGATCAATACCACATTTTCTTCAATACCATCTAAATGGAAAGCAGAGATATAGGGCGCACCGGTATAACAGAATTCCCGATACACTTCATCGGAGAAAAGATACAAATCGTATTTCTTGACCAGATCACGGATTTTGTTCATCTCCGAACGCGTATACAAATAACCGGTCGGATTATTGGGATTACAAATAAGAATACCTTTTGTCTTTGATGTGATCAGTTCCTCAAACTTCTCCACAGAAGGTAAGGCGAAGCCTTCCTCAATGGAAGAAACAACGGGACGAACCACCGCACCGGCAGCAATGGCAAAAGCCGTGTAGTTGGCATAGGCAGGCTCGGGAACGATAATCTCATCACCCGGATCCAGACAACTCATAAAGGCGAAATTCACCGCTTCGGAGCCACCGGTAGTGACAATAATGTCATCTTCGGTAACATCGATATTGAAAGTATGATAATAGGCCGCTAATTTCGATCTCAGGCTTCTGATTCCATCGCTGGGACTGTATTCAAGGATAGTACGATCGATATTGCGTATCGCATCCAACGCGACCTGAGGAGTCTTTAAATCGGGCTGACCGATATTCAGATGATACACTTTGATACCGCGTGCTTTGGCTTTATCAGAAAGAGGAACCAATTTACGAATTGGTGATTCGGGCATTGCCTGCCCCCGTAATGAGGTGTGTGGCATATTTAAGTAATTGAGTTATGATTTGTCGGAGTAGCCGGGAAACGATAATCGTTATGAATGATCCGGCTATTGAGTTGATGAATTTGTAAAATCAAGAATACCGATGCAAAATTAGTAAATTTAACCCGATAAAAAAAGGTTTGAAGGGTATAGAGGTTTGAAAAATCAGGATTTTGAAAAGTTTAAAGAAATAGTATCGGAATAACACTGTTAAAAATCGAAAAAACAAACGAAATAAATGTATAAAAACAGACAATTACAATGTATCTTTGCAAAGAGAAAAGAGCACCCACCAGAACAATAGTGACTGCTTAACAAAATAAGCGTAAATTTACTTTCAGTTACATGAACTAAAAAGCACTTTTACACGTTTAAAAGTTTTAAAAGTAAAATAAATGTTAATTTAAATCATAAACAAAACCTTGTTTATAAAAAAAGAAGCTTACAATGGATTTATATTATCGCCCCCAACGTTACCGCAGTTCAAGACCCTCCAGGAAGTATTTTTCGAATTTCATAATGATTATTATTGCTGTCGCTGTAGGCTTCTTTGCAAAAAACATACTGGAGCATTTTACCGGTAAATCAAAATCAAACGAATATATGCAGTCAGTTTATAATGACCTCAAAGCAGATACCGCGTTGATACAGCAAACGATTAAAGAAAAAGTGTGGATCGAGGCAAAATATGACAGCGCGAAAAATATACTGGCAACAGGAGATGTACGGGAGCACAATGAGTTTCTTTATTATGTAGAACGATACTTATCCCACAACAATGTATTTTCAAGTCAGGAAACTACTTATCTGCAATTGCGAAGCTCCGGCAAGGGACAAAACATAAAAGACATCAATGAATATAAGAAAATAGCCGGTTATTATACTCTTTACGACCAATATAAAGCTCTGGAAACCGGCTCAGGCTCCTTCAACAAAAACGATTTAACCGAGATTGAATCAGAGATGTTTAGTCCAAGTGACTTAACCAGCCTTGACAATGTCAAATCAACAACCTTTTACGGCCTGGTAGTCCGTCCGACAACAGAGCTGAGACCAATCCGGAGAGAGATCAGCAGCCTGAAATTGTTTTACATCAAAATAGATAATGCCAGAAAGCAAACCAAAAGCAGCAGATTACTATTAAACCAGCTCAAAGAGAATGCAGTCGAACTTATGAAAGATCTGCAGAAAGAATTTAATGTTAAGTAAACACAGGAACTGAATAAAGGGAAAATAACAGCGTATTTTCTAAAGCAAATTATCAATTTCAGACAGACAATCAACGTTGAATTATCCGTCTGTTCATTTACGGCAACGTGCAATAGGTTGGTACTACCTGGACTTTCGATAATTCAGCGGAGACATGCCGGTATGCTTTTTAAAGTACTTACCGAAAAATGACTGATTCGGGAAATTTAATTGTTGAGATATTTCCTGAATGGTAAAAGACGAGTTGAGTAAAACCCGACTTTCGAGAATTACATAATGGTCAATACAGTCTTTAGCCGTTCGATCGGTTTCCTTCCGCACCAGTGTGGATAGATATTTAGGAGATACACAAAGCTTATCGGCATAGAAAGTGACATCCTTTGCTTCTTTGTAATGCTCAAATATCAACATAAAGAATTCATGTACCAACTCTTGCTTTCGGGACACCTGAGTAGGTTTATCTGCATTTTTATCTGCAAACCAATGAATAGTTACAAGTAATGAACTCAATAGATGCTTGATAGAATCTCTTTTATAATCATTCCGTACATTCGTCAGATTCTTTGCAACCTTCTGCATAAGATTATAATAATCCAGTACCTGTTCTGCCTCCGATTCATTGAGCATAATTGATGGAAATCGTTGTCTGAAAATGACAAAAAAAGGTGGATATTTCCGTATATCATTTACAAATTCGTTAAGAATTTCTTTTGAGTATGAAAAAAGAATAAACCGAAAGTCATCGCTTATAGTATGATGAAAAACAATCTGATTTTGTGAAATTAAGACCATCTCATTTTTTGATATGGTATGTTCTATCAAATTAACCTCAACTTCCGCCCATCCATCGAGACAAAAGAAAATGTGTTCTCTGTCGCTATGTATGGGGAATTCCAATGCAAAGGAATTGTTTAGACCGGAAAGCATAGCAAAGTCATCATTCATTGATATGAAACCTTGATCGGGAATTAGGTTGTTGTAATTCATCTTTTGTTCTTGTTTTGACCACAAATATAAACGATATTTCTTTGATTAACATGAGTTCGATATAAGAAAACAGTTAGAAAGATAGCTTAGTTCAGAGATAATTATTATCTTTATAGTACTGAAATACAAACAAATAAGTAAAATTAATCACTATACTAACCACTAACGAAATTACTGAAATTTTCTATTTATGCGATGATTTTTCAAAAGAATTTGATAAATCATACAAAAGTCAGTCTCAGAAAATATCCATAGCTCCTACTCGCCGACTATTCCTTGACATTATTCGAGATGCACTATGGTTTAACCAATTCTCCGCACATCGCAGTACATTTTCAAGCCAACGCATGCTAACCAACAAACCAAAAGTATGCAAAAAAACTATATTCTACCATTTGCTCTAAGCAAGGGAACAGGCAATATATAAAACAAATCTAAATTTAGTTGCATATACCAATCATTTGTTTTATCTTTGTGCAATTAAAATATATAAAAATGGAAATAAGGAATAAGTCAATAGAAATAGAGCAGAGACATGTAATATTAGAAGAAATGTTTTTTGCAATAAGAAAATGTATTAAAGATCAGGCGGAAATAAAATTAAATATAACTCGCGAGCAATTTAAGTTATTGCATGCTATAAGCAAGAACAAGGAAGAAGTTATACTGACAGATATGGCTGCTATGATGGAAAAAGATAAATCAACCATTTTGAGATTAATTGATTCATTGGAAAAAAAAGAATTAGTTAAAAGAGTTTTAGACGCTAAAGATAGACGTAAAAATTATTTAATGGTCACGAAAAGAGGTGAAGAAAAAATAGAACAATATGAGCATATTCTTAAAGGAATAATTGAAGAGTTACAACAAGGACTTGATGAGTCCGAATTGAATATTTTTTATAATGTGGTTGTTCATTTAAAAAACAACGCTAAGAAATAGTTATATTTTTTTTCAAATAAAGGTTGCTATTAGCAAACATTGCTAATAGCAACCTTTAAAAGTCGACTAAAAAAAAATGAAAAATGAGAATAAACGAAAATGTATATTTATTTGAAAAGATAAAAGGAGCAAACTCGTATCTTTTTATCTCTGACAACAGTGAAGTTTCTATAATAGACACTGGGATAGCTGGCAATGCACCCAAAATTATCAGTCAGATTTCTGAAATGGGTATATTACCGGAAAAGATTAAGTATATAATACTGACTCATGCAGATGGAGACCACGTTGGAAGTGTCAACGATTTAAAGAAATTGATTGGAGGCAATATCGCCATACATGAAAGAGAAGTTCCATTCCTTTTGGGTGAAAGGAAAAGAAAACTAAAAGGAATAACAGGTTCGATAATTGGTTTTATTTTAGGAATACTATTAAAATTCATAAAGACTCAAAAAATTGTACCCGACCTTATATTAAAAGATGGAGATGTTATTGGTGGGTTAAAAGTAATTCATAGTCCGGGACATACAGAAGGCCATATTTCTTTATATGATCAAAGTTCCGTATTATTTTCGGGAGATGCAATTATAACAGACAAACATTCACAGATTAAAGGTTTCAATAAAGTGGCTGCTTCTGATACATTGGAAGCTTCAAAGACAATAAACAAAATCAAACATATGAAATTTGAAGTTTTACTTCCCGGACATGGTTCACCTGTTTTAAAAAACGCATCAGACAAACTTAATAAATATAACAAAATATGAGTTTCGATTTCAATACATCCTTTTTACTTTTACCATTATTCGGCTTTATAATAGGTCTTTTAGTTTCCATGTTTGGAGGTGGCGGCGGAGGTCTTTATGTCCCTTTGCTTACGGTTTTATTCAATGTGCCTATTCAGGTTGCTATTGCAACCTCACTAGCTTCAGTTATTCCAACTACTATATTTGGGGCTTATGCTCATTACAAACAAGGAAATGTAAATATACAGATAGGTTTAATTATAGGTATTACAGGAATATTAGGCACATTGATTGGAGTTTACCTTTCAACATTAATACCATCTCTCATTCTAAGAAAACTTTTTGGAATAATTTCAATACTTTTGGTTATTCCAATGTTATTCAGAAAAAATAAAAAAACGAATAAAACCGACGATAATATTAATGCTCCGAAAATAATAAATCGAAAAAAAATTTCTATATGTTCAATCTTTGGTTTACTATCGGGTATTATGTCTGGTTTATTCGGTGTTAGTGGAAGTGCACCTGTAGCTGCAGGACTATATATACTCGGTTTTCCAACAAACATGGTTATAGGAACTTCCGTTTTTGTTCTTTTTTTTAATGCTGTTTCAGGTTTGTTCGGCCACATGGCTGTCGGTCATATCAATTTAAAATTAGCCATTTTATTAGGAGGTAGTGCAGGTATAGGTGCCCTGATAGGTCCTATTTTACTAAAAACAATAAAAACTGACATCATAGATAAAGTATTCAAAATAATTATTACCATATTAATGATAATTATGGGAGTTATGATGATAATAAAATAAAAAATGGCAATAGTTTGTAATAGGAAAAAGTTTTTTGTAATCCGCTACAAATAAATTGAAGATAGATTATTGCTAATAATCAAATGGAATTAGAGTTAAAATACAGAAGACATTGTCTTCTTAGATTCGCTCTTTGAACAAGTGCTGCTTGTTAGTCAACCAAAGTAATAACTTTGTTCTTTGTAAGTTTCAATACACAATGATATAAAAATTTCAGACAAAGCCAAAAAGAACATTACCGCCCCAAAAGGAGGTTGATTTTTAAGTCATATTAAAAAAAATAAGGGAATAAGGAACAATTTATATGAACTTTGGAGCTTTCCAGCTGTTTAAAATATTATGACCTTTGCAGCTATTAATTTAAGGTACAAATTAACTAAACGCGTAAATATTTTATGATTAAGAGAAAAACCAGATTGTTCTACACTCCAATCTCAATAATAGGAGTGTTATTGGTGTGCTTGTCTTTCTATTCTTGCAATAAAAAGGGGCAACAAGGAGGTGAAATGATTGCGGAATATGCCGTAACGGAGTTAAGTAGTTCAACTGTTGAGCTGAAAAGTTCCTATCCGACCGTCATTAAGGGGAAACAGGATATTGAAATTCGTCCTCAGATTTCAGGATTCATCACGCGTCTTTGTGTGGATGAAGGTTCCGCAGTACATAAAGGACAAATATTATTTCAGATTGACGCAGTGCAATATCAGGAAGCTGTCAATGTGGCCCACTCGGCCGTAAATGTAGCAAGAGCAAACGTGGCAACAGCCGAATTAACGGCTGCGAATAAACGTGAGTTGGCAAAAAGCAACGTTATCGGTTCCTATGATTTGCAAATGGCAGAAAATTCTTTGCTCTCAACCAAAGCATTATTATCTCAGGCTAATGCTCAACTTGTAAGTGCTCAAAAGAATCTATCGTATACCCGGGTAACAAGTCCATCGAATGGAGTAGTCGGAAGCATTCCTTTCCGTGTCGGAAGTTTAGTTAGTCCAACCGGAACAACCCCACTAACCACAGTATCCGATATTTCAGAGATGTACGCTTATTTTTCGTTAACAGAACGACAATTGCTGAGTCTTACCGCTAATGGTGATTCACCAAAAGAGATTCTGAACAAAATGCCGCGCGTAGAATTGAAAATGATAAATGGAACCATATATGGTGAAACCGGCAAAGTAGAGACGATGAGTGGAGTGATAGACCAGAGTACCGGTTCGGTTAGTCTGCGTGCAAAATTCCCGAACAAACATCAATCCTTACGAAGCGGAGGTACCGGAACCGTAATGATACCCTACAAGATGGATAACTGTATTACGGTTCCTCAGAGTGCAACTTATGAAATACAGGATAAGAGATTTGTATATGTTGTTGATAGCAAATCGACCGTTAAAAGTACTCCAATTGAGACATTTCCGTTGGATGATGGCAAAAACTATGTGGTTACTTCCGGTTTGAAAGCAGGCGATAAGATTGTGACCGAGGGCGTCGGAACACTCAAGGATGGTATGCAGATTAAAGAAATAACTCCTGAACAGGCAGCAAAAAAAGCCAGTGCAGCACAAGCAGCAGCACAAGCAGCAGCTAAAGCTCCTAAAAAGTAAGCATTCGTCAAACACAGAAGAAATATGAAACTAGATAAATTTATAAACCGCCCGGTACTCTCAACAGTAATATCAATATTTATTGTTATTTTGGGGATACTGGGTTTGGAATCATTGCCTATAGAGCAATATCCGAATATTGCTCCGCCAACCATCATGGTAAATACCACCTATACCGGTGCAAATGCCCAGACCGTGATGAATAGTGTCATCGCTCCATTGGAAGAGTCCATAAACGGGGTAGAAAACATGACCTATATGACCTCAACAGCAACGAATGATGGTTCAGCGTCTGTCAATGTTTATTTTAAACAAGGGACAAATCCCGATATGGCAGCCGTGAATGTACAAAATCGTGTAACTAAAGCTCAGGGACTGCTGCCTGCAGAAGTAACCAAAGTCGGAGTAATTACCAGTAAACGACAGACAAGTATGTTGATGGTATTCTCTTTGTCTAGTTCGGATGACAAGTATGATCAGACTTTTCTGCAAAACTATGCCAAGATAAACATCATTCCTCAAATCATGCGTGTTTCCGGCGTTGGTGATGCATCGATCATGGGAGCACGGGAATACTCCATGCGTATCTGGTTGAAACCTGAAGTTATGGCCCAGTATAAGCTGATACCAAATGACATTTCAGCAGCACTGGCCGAACAGAATATCGAAGCAGCTCCCGGGCAGTTCGGTGAAGACGGAAACCAATCGTTCCAGTACATCATGAAGTCTAAGGGGCGTTTACAGCAAATAGGTGAGTTTGAAAATATTGTGATCAGAGCATCTGCCGACGGTAATATACTTCGACTTAAAGATGTTGCCCGTATTGAGTTAGGATCTCAATCCAACAGTATAAATAGTTTTACGAATGGACATAATGGAGTTACCTGTGTCGTCTATCAGACTGCCGGTTCCAATGCAACTCAGATAATCAATAACGTTTCCAAATTACTAAAACAAACCGAAACAAACTTGCCCGCCGGAGTAAAGTATACGGTTATGATAAATACCAACGATTTCTTATATGCATCCATTGAGGAGGTAATTAAGACATTGATTGAAGCATTTCTTTTAGTTATTTTAGTGGTATATCTTTTCCTTCAGGATTTCCGTTCGACATTGATTCCTGCCATTGCTATCCCGGTAGCATTAATTGGGACCTTTCTAATGTTGGCATTGTTTGGATTTAGTATAAATTTGTTGACTTTAAGTGCACTTGTACTCGCGATCGCGATCGTGGTGGATGATGCCATCGTAGTGGTGGAGGCGGTCCATGCTAAGATGGATCAGGGATATGAATCGGCCAAAACAGCCTCCATAGATGCCATGAATGAAATTTCAGGTGCAATTCTTTCTATATCACTGGTGATGATGGCTGTATTTATACCGGTAAGTTTTATGGGTGGTACTTCGGGAGTATTCTATCGTCAGTTTGGTGTTACTATGGCAGTAGCAATCGGACTTTCAGCTCTAAATGCATTAACACTGAGTCCTGCCTTGTGTGCTCTTTTCCTTAAGCCGCATAAGAAAGAAGGCGAAGATGGTAAACCGTTGAATTACATTCAACGCTTCCACCTTGCATTCAATACGACTTACGAAATTTTACTCGAAAAATACAAAGCCAGTATAACAAGAATTATTCAACATCGTTGGATTTCATTTGCTATGGTTGCTGTCGGTATTGTCGTATTAGTGCTGTTAATGAAGTTTACTCCTACGGGGATGGTTCCCAATGAAGATACCGGAACATTTATGATGTCAGTAACTATGGCGCCCGGCACCTCGCAGGAACGCACTCAAGAGACGATGCAACAGGTAAGTAAGATGCTCCAAGCAAATCCATCCATCGAAAGTAATATTCTAATCAGCGGTTATGGACTTTTATCCGGATCAGGCAGTTCATACGGATCTTTTTTCTGTAAACTGAAAAACTGGGATGAGCGTAAAAACAAAGGACAGGATGTAAACAGCGTTATAGGCATGCTGTATATGCAAACATCTCAACTGAAAAATGCTCAGATATTAATATTTGCTCCTCCCATGATTCCGGGTTATAGTATGACCAATGGTTTCGAAATGAATCTTCAGGATAAAACGGGTGGAAGTCTGGATAACTTCAGCGAGGTATCTCAGAGTTTTCTGGGTAAATTAAATCAACGACCTGAAATAGCCCGAGCTCAAACCTCATTTAATCCTCGTTTCCCTCAATATCAGATCGACGTGGATGCTGCAAAATGTAAACAAGCCGGCATTAGCCCCAATACGATTCTCGAGACTTTGCAGGGTTATTATGGAGGTATGTATGTATCTAATTTCAACCGTTTTGGTAAGCTTTACAGGGTATACATTCAGGCTGATGCAAAATACCGTATCAATCCGGAAACGTTGAACAGCATCTTTGTACGCAATGGTAGTGAGATGGCTCCTATAACTCAGTTTATGACTATTAAGAAAGTTTACGGACCTGATGTAATCAATCGTTTTAATATGTTTACTGCCATGTCGGTTAATGGCGCACCTGCTCCGGGTTACACTTCCGGTCAGGCGATAAAGGCAATTGAAGAAGTTGCAGCACAGACTCTTCCAACCGGTTACGGATACGAATTTTCCGGTATGACCCGTGAGGAACAGAGTACGGGAGGAGGTAGCACCACTGCCATCGTTTTTGCTCTATGTCTTATTTTTGTTTATTTATTGCTCAGTGCGCAATATGAAAGTTATGTGCTGCCCCTGGTAGTTATTTTCTCTATTCCTTTCGGTCTGGCCGGTAGCTTTATCTTTGCAAAGTTTATGGGATTGGAAAATAATATCTATCTGCAAATAGCCCTGATTATGTTGATCGGTTTATTAGCCAAAAATGCCATTCTGATTACAGAGTTTGCACTTCAAAGACGGCATTCGGGCATGAGTATCACCTGGTCGGCAGTATTGGGTGCAACAGCCCGTCTACGTCCTATCCTAATGACCTCCCTGGCCATGGTTATCGGATTATTACCCATGATGTTTGCCAACGGTGTTGGTGCTAATGGTAACAGGACATTGGGAGGTGGTGCGATTGGCGGTATGTTGATAGGCGTAATTTGCCAGATATTTGTAGTGCCTGGCTTATTTGTAGTGTTCCAGTATTTACAGGAGAAAATTAAGCCTATTGAAAAGACAGGAATGGATATAAGTGAGGTTATACCAGAATTAGAACAATATACAATCATTGATAAAGAATAATGGTAATGAAAAAACAAATTATATTTATGATATGTGCAACAGCTCTATTGAGCGGATGCCATATCTATAAATCATACGAGAGGCCTCAAGTGAAAACTGCGGGTATATACCGGGATACAGCATCGATAAATAATATCCAGGCTTCAGACACGACCAATATGGGCAATCTTCCATGGAAAGAAATTTTCCGTGATCCAAAGCTTCAAACTCTCATAAAGCAGGGACTTTCGCATAATGTAGATTTACAGACGGCTATGCTTCGTGTAGAAGAGACTAAGGCCAGTTTACTGGCAGCTAAACTCGCTTTTGCTCCCTCATTGGCTTTTTCACCACAGGGAACTATTGCTCGTTTTGATGGTGTTACGGCAGATACATATTCACTTCCGGTAACAGCAAGTTGGCAAGTTGATTTGTTTGGCAGTTTGCTGAATGCCAAGCGAGAAGCAAAAGCTACTCTTTTGCAAAGCGAAGCTTATCGTCAGGCTGTGCAGACACAGGTAATAGCGAATATCAGCAATTGCTATTATACATTGCTAATGCTCGACAAACAATTGGCAATTACGGAAAAGACAGCCAAGATTTGGGGTGAGAATGTGCTTACCATGAAAGCTATGAAAAAAGCAGGAATGACCAATGAAGCAGGAGTTTCTCAAAGTGAAGCGACCTACTATCAGATAAACGCCACATTACCTGACCTTCGCCGACAAATCAGAGAAACGGAAAATACACTATCATTATTGCTTGGAGAAGGTCCTCAGCAAATTCAGCGTAGCACGCTCGCTGATCAGCAAATGCCCGAGAAATTGTCAACCGGTATACCTGTACAAATGCTATCAAATCGTCCGGACGTAAAGCAGGCCGAAATGAATTTGGCAAGTACTTATTACAGTACCAATCAGGCACGCTCAGCTTTTTATCCTCAGATTACGTTGAGTGGATCGGCCGGTTGGACTAACAGTGCCGGAGCAGTTATTGTGAATCCAGGTAAGTTTTTAGCAACAGTTGTCGGTTCACTTACGCAACCGTTGTTTTACAGAGGTACCAACATTGCCCGGCTTAAAATAGCAAAAGCTCAACAACAGGAGGCTTTACTTGCCTTTCAGCAGAAAATTCTCGTTGCCGGTACTGAAGTAAGCAATGCGCTGTATAAATATCAGACAGCAGGAGAGAAATGTATTCAGCGTGAACAACAGATTTTGTCTTTAAACAACTCTGTAGTGAATACTCAACAACTGATGAAACTTGGATCTTCTACTTATCTGGAAGTACTTACCGCTCAGCAGTCGTTATTAAGTGCACAGCTGTCGGATGTTCAGGATAATTTTGAACGTATTCAGGCAGTCATCAGTCTATATCAGGCTTTAGGTGGTGGAAGATAGCATTTTAATTATAAATATAATACAAATATGAATATAAATAGAATTAGTCCGTTGGCTTTTGTCAGTCCCGAAGCAAAAATAGGAGAAGGAGTAACGATACATCCTTTTGCTTATATTGATAAAAATGTTGAGATCGGTAGTAACTGTACCATAATGTCCTACGCCAGCGTATTGAATGGTACCCGCATGGGCGAAGGCAATCAGGTCTTTCAGGGTGCTCTGCTGGGCACTACTCCTCAGGACTTTTCTTATCACGGTGAAGACACAATTCTTGAGATAGGTAATAACAATGTATTTCGTGAAAATGTAGTTATAAGCCGTTCCTCCGTTAGTGGGGGGAAAACAACGATTGGTAATGATAACTTTTTAATGGAAGGTGTTCATATCTGCCATGACAGCAGTATAGCCGACCACTGCGTAATCGGTTTGAAATCTATCATTGCCGGTAATTGCCATATTGATTCGCATGTGATATTCAGTTCAATGGTGAGTATGTTTCAGGATACCCATGTGGGCAGTTGGAGTATGATTCAGGGAGGGTGTCGTTTCAGAAAAGACATACCTCCGTTCGTTGTTACCAGCACCAATCCTACCAGCTATTATGGTGTCAATGTGAAAGTGCTGGATTACAATAAATTTTCGAAGAAAGTCATTAACCATATTGCTCATGCTTACGAGTTAATCTATCATGCCAATGTAAGCGTTCTTGATGCAGTTTCCAGGGTTGAAGAAGAAGTTCCCATGAGTGATGAAATACAGAATATCATTGAATTTATAAGAAATTCAAAAAAGGGAATTATTTGATTTATATGATGTTTATTATGTTCAAGAGCCAAAACGGCATTAAATTATCGCCGGCTGAATAGTCATTTCACAGGGTAACAGAATCCAACAGAACCTTGTTTCAATTCTTCGGAATGGCATTTTTACAGTCGGATATTGGTACTATTGAATATATGAGTATACGCTTTGATGGAAAACCGTCGGACAATTCGTTGTCCGGCGTTTTTTTTTGCATCCCTGATACGGAATAACTATCTTTGCTCAACAAAAGAACAATATGACAAATCGTTACCTGAATTATAATCAAGTCCTTAAATCGGAATTTACAGAAAGAGTACAGAAAATATCCATCAATGCCGGCTTTACATGTCCGAACCGGGACGGAAGCAAAGGAACCGGCGGATGTACGTACTGCAATAACCAGACTTTCAGTCCTGAATACTGTAAACCCGGTAAAAGTGTGAGTGAACAAGTGAAAGAAGGAATCGCTTTCTTTCATCATAAATATCAGGCACAATACTATCTGGCTTATTTTCAGTCGTACACGAACACGTATGATTCGCTGGACCATCTGAAGTCCATTTACGAAGAGGCCCTCTCCTACCCGAACGTTGTCGGTTTAGTGGTTGGAACACGACCAGATTGTGTAAGCAATGAATTATTGGATTATTTTGCCGGATTAGCAAAGAAATACTATGTCATGATAGAATATGGCATTGAATCAACCAACGATCAAACATTGAAGTTTATTAACCGTGGACATGATTATGCGTGTGCCGAAAAAGCCATAAACGAAACTGCCGGACGTGGTATCCGGGTAGGTGCCCATATTATTCTGGGACTTCCAAAAGAAGAGCGGGAAACAATCCTGTCGCATGCCGACATACTGTCAAAGCTTCCGATTACTTCCCTGAAAATTCATCAGTTGCAACTAGTACGAGGCACCAAAATGGCTGAACAGTATGCAGAACATCCCGAATGGTTTCATCTCTACACGGCCAACGAATATATTGATCTGGCCATTGACTTCCTGGAACGGTTGAACCCTCACATTGCCATTGAGCGATTTGTATCGCAATCACCAAAAAACTTGCTGATTGCTCCCGACTGGGGACTAAAAAACTTCGAATTTACGGCAAAGATTGAAAAACGGTTAGAAGAAAGGAATACCCGCCAAGGACAGCTTTTCAATCTGTAGTTTATAGAAATGAGTTTTCAGATGCAGGTCTATACATTTATTGTTAAACAACTTACAACAATTATCATATCACGATTAAACAGTTTTATAACTTATTTGTTATAGTCTTTGATTAACAATTGAACAAATCAACAATTAAATATTAAATTATGGCATTACAAATAGGCGACAAAGCTCCTTCGGTATTGGGAGTAAATCAGGATGGAACTGAAATTAAGCTGGCAGACTTTGCCGGTAAAAAAGTGGTATTATACTTTTATCCAAAGGATAACACTCCGGGATGTACGGCTGAGGCATGCAGCCTGCGTGATGGGTATGATAACTTACGAAAGGCCGGGTATGAAGTGATTGGCGTTAGTGCCGACAATGCAGCTTCCCATCAAAAGTTTATAGCAAAACAGAATTTACCGTTTAACCTGATTGCCGATACCGATAAGAAGCTATCGGATGCCTTTGGCACCTGGGGTGAAAAATCCCTTTACGGGAAAGTACACATGGGCATGTTCCGTACGACCTATATTATAGATGAAAAGGGCATTATTGAAAAAATTCTTCTGCCTAAAGAAATTAAGACGAAAGATCATGCCAATCAAATACTTTCATTATAGTCTTAATTTAGACATTTGATCATTCAGCGGTCGAAACAGATCGCTTTCTTTGTAGATGAATATCAATTTTGTGCAATTAAGAATCCGATTAAGAATCCGAAAGAACACTTCAACGAGTCTGTAAACTACTGACAATTATAAAGTACAAGAGTTCGTATCTTATACTTTATAATTGTCCTGTTTTTTTAGCAGAATATTGATTTACAGAGATAATTATAACCCTACGAATCAGCTATTTTTTCTCAAAAAAACGGATTGCATTTATTTACCTTCCCTGTTGATTTCTATGGGAGAAAAAGAGTCTTCTTGCAACCTTCTTTTATTTTTCTGCATTTAGAGAAAGGAATACGTACTATCACAAGTAAAGTAATGAGAAAATAGAACATTGTATTTTCCTTTTGGGTGTCGGCTTGCTCTGTTTAAGTATAAAGCAGGATTGGAGAGACCTGAAAGAGAGTTGGCAAAGGGTTCAGAGAGGTTTATCCATCCTAACCAACTCTGAATAACCTCTATACGAAAAATTAAAAACGGACAAATGAATTAGTTTAAACAAAACCGTAAAATGAATTTATAACACGAAGTAAGAAAAGAAGAGGCAGTAAGAGAGTTGCAGAAGTACTGTTTTTACTGTTTTTTTATCATCAAGTGACCGGGTACCATTATGAGAAGAAACATCGTTTTAGCTCTTTTATTTATTGTTTTTCAGATTCAGGCTCAAAGCTGGAAACTGGTCTGGTCGGATGAATTCAATACGACCGGTTTACCCGACTCCACAAAATGGATGACAGAGACAGCCGCAGCCCGGAACAATGAACTTCAACATTATACCGACAGGCGGATTGAAAATATTCACGTTGAAAAGGGCAATTTATTCATCGTTGCCCGTAAAGAAGCTTATCAGGGGGCAAAATATACTTCAGCCAGATTATCGACCGATGGGAAAATAAATTTCCGGTACGGGAAAATTGAAGCACGGATTAAGCTTCCTGCAGGTCAGGGAATATGGCCTGCATTTTGGCTATTAGGGCAATGTATCAAACAAACCGGAAGTCCTGCATGCGGGGAAATAGATATTATGGAGCATGTCAATAACGAAAATAAGATCCACGGAACCATGCATTGGAATCATAACGGGCTGATCAGTCAGGGAGGGACCGCAGATTGTCAGGTACAACAATTTCATATTTATGCCGTTGAATGGGACAAGAATGCCATTAAATGGCTGTTAGATGGAAGGATGTATCAGGAAATAAATATCAGAAAAAACAGAAATAATACCCAGGCATTTCATAAACCTTTTTACATCATTCTTAATCTGGCAATAGGCGGAAACTGGCCGGGAGATCCTGACAGCACCACCGTTTTCCCGGACACCATGAAGGTAGATTATGTAAGAGTTTACAAGAGAATTCGCTATTAAATCAATTATTTATCTTATTTCATAAAGGGTAAAATTGCAGATCAGAAAATGTAACCATTTCGGATGAGAGATTTTATTTTCTAAGAATTACCGGTTTTACAAAAAGACAAAAAAAGCACCGTTGTTTTTTTAGCTAAACCGCTATTTCGTACTTCCTTTAAAATTACTATCTTTGCGTTCAAATTGGAAGTTCATATACTAAGCCATTAAACAACTTATAATCTACGACTTCCGGATATTCAGAGCTACTGAAACTTCTATAACTACAAATAAATTATGATTCAATTTTTCCGAACAAACGCCCAACATCTTTATGCAGTCCAATCAAATCAGATGCTTGCAACCGAAGATGTCCGAAAGTTAGAATGGCTTTTTGGTGAAGCAGTATTGCAAACGCATGAGACAATTGAAGGAAATTACGTAGGCCCTCGCCGCGAAATGATAACCCCCTGGAGTACAAATGCCGTTGAAATCACTCAAAATATGGGAATTTCCGGCATTATTCGTATAGAAGAATTTACAGCACTTCCACAGACACCTTCGGTGAAAGGCGGTTTAGCCTATGACCCCATGCTGCAACGCATTTATACAGGAGTTGGTCAGGATATTTTTACGGTAAACAAACAGCCGGAGCCTATTCTTGAAATTGATGATATTGCGGGTTACAGTGAAAAAGAAGGTTTGGCATTAAGTCCGGACGAAATAGACTATCTGAATGGGATTAGTGAAAAAATAGGGCGAAAACTGACCGACAGTGAGGTATTCGGATTCTCACAGGTAAATTCAGAACATTGCCGCCATAAGATATTCAACGGTCAGTTTATAATTGACGGTGAAGAAAAGGAATTGTCGCTGTTCAAATTGATACGGAAGACATCGGAAGAAAATCCAAACCACATTGTATCGGCTTACACGGACAATGTAGCTTTCAATGAGGGTCCTAAAATTGAACAATTTGCACCTGCCAGTGGTGACAAACCCGATTATTTCAAGATCACGGAAATCGATTCAGTCATTTCATTAAAAGCAGAAACACATAACTTTCCAACGACTGTAGAACCTTTCAACGGGGCAGCAACCGGCACCGGCGGTGAAATCCGCGACCGGTTAGGCGGAGGAAAAGCCAGTATGCCTATAGCAGGAACAGCCGTATACATGACGAGCTATCCACGTCCTGATTCCATCAAAGCAACCGACCGCCAATGGGAAAAGGCTACCACACCACGCAAATGGTTATATCAGACTCCTGAACAGATTCTGATTAAGGCATCAAACGGAGCTTCCGATTTTGGGAATAAATTCGGGCAACCGCTTATTTGCGGATCGTTACTGACATTCGAACACGAAGAAAACGGCAAGAAATACGGTTACGACAAAGTGATCATGATGGCCGGCGGCGTGGGATTCGGAACCCGTCGGGATGCCTTAAAAGGTGTACCTGAAGTGGGAGAAAAAGTAGTCGTCATGGGTGGTGACAATTACCGGATTGGTATGGGCGGTGGTGCCGTATCGTCTGTTGAAACCGGCCAGTATGAGAATGCCATTGAGTTGAATGCCGTACAACGTGCCAATCCAGAAATGCAGAAACGTGTTTCAAACGTTATCCGGACATTGGCCGAGAGTGATATTAACCCGATTGTTTCTATTCATGACCATGGTGCAGGCGGTCACCTGAACTGTCTGTCGGAATTAGTGGAAACGACCGGTGGAAAAATAGATGTATCGAAACTACCCGTGGGAGACCCGACATTGAGTGCCAAAGAAATTATCGGCAACGAAAGTCAGGAACGCATGGGGATGTTGATACAAGAAAAAGATGTTGAAAAAGTCCGCCTTATTGCCGAACGCGAACGGGCTCCCATGTATGTGGTTGGTGAAACAACCGGTGACATGAACTTTGTCTTCGAACAGGCAAATGGCGAAAAACCGATTGATTTAAAACTGAGCTATATGATTGGTAAACCGCCCCGCACGGTAATTACCGACAGTACTATCGAAGAACATTTTGCTCCGGTAGAAATCAGTGAAGAAAAACTGCAGGATTATATTCAAAACGTATTGCAGGTTGAATCAGTAGCCTGTAAAGACTGGTTGACAAACAAAGTAGACCGTTCGATTACCGGTAAAATTGCCCGCCAACAATCTGCAGGTGAGATACAGTTGCCATTAAATGATCTGGGTGTAGTAGCTCTGGATTATCATGGGAAAGCCGGAATTGCGACTTCCATAGGACATGCTCCGCTGGCAGCATTGGTTAATCCGGAAGCAGGTTCTTTACTGGCTGTAGCAGAAGCACTGACCAACATTGTATGGGCACCGCTAGCAGACGGATTGAGCAGCGTCTCGCTGAGTGCCAACTGGATGTGGCCCTGTAAGAATCCGGGAGAAGATGCCCGGTTGTACAAGGCAGTGGAGGCATGCAGTGATTTTGCCTGTTCCTTGGGAATCAATATCCCAACGGGAAAAGACAGTTTGTCAATGACCCAAAAATATGACGGCGAAAAAGTATATTCACCGGGGACAGTTATTATATCAGCCGGTGCAGAAGTATCGGATGTGCAACAGACGGTTAGCCCCGTTTTGGTAAACGATCCGAAATCGGCTGTTTATTATATCGACTTCTCGTTTGACACATTAAAATTAGGCGGTTCGGTTCTTGGACAGACACTGAACAGACTGGGCGATGAAGTTCCAACCGTACAAGATGCGGAATACTTTAAAGCTGCATTTGACAGCATTCAGGAGCTGATTGGGAAAGGACTGATCCTGGCCGGTCATGACATTTCGGAAGGCGGATTAATCACGGCATTACTGGAAATGTGTTTTGCAAATGCCGAAGGAGGATTGAATGTAAAACTGGATAATATCGCCGAAAACTCGTTGGTAAATATCCTGTTTGCCGAGAATCCCGGCGTATTGATCCAGGTAAAGGAAAAGAGAACCGTTGAAAAAATTCTTGAAAACAACGGTGTCGGTTTTGCCCGCATTGCCACACCAATCAAAGAAAGACGGATGGAAATTCACCGGAAAAGCCTATCGTATTCTTTCTCCATAAATGAATTACGCGATGTTTGGTTCAGGTCATCTTATTTACTTGATCGCAGACAGAGTGGTGAAATATGTGCACAGGCCCGTTTCAATAATTACAAAAACCAGGCGTTGGAATTTAATTTCAACAAATCATTTAATGGTAAATTCTCTCAGTTTAATTTGACGCAGGATCGCAAGCCAAGCGGTGTACGGGCAGCCATTATACGTGATAAAGGTACAAACGGGGACCGGGAAATGGCATATGCACTCTACCTGGCCGGATTTGACGTAAAAGACGTTCACATGACTGATTTGGCATCGGGACGTGAGACACTGGAAGATGTGAATATGATTGTATTCTGCGGAGGATTCTCCAATTCCGACGTATTAGGATCTGCCAAAGGATGGGCAGGAGGCTTTTTATTCAACGAAAAGGCAAAGATCGCACTGGATAATTACTACAAACGTACCGATACGTTGAGCCTCGGGATTTGTAACGGTTGCCAGTTAATGATAGAACTTGATCTGGTCAATCCTGAACATGATGCAAAAACAAGAATGCTCCATAACGATTCGCATAAATTTGAATCAAGCTTCCTAGGTCTGACAATCCCTGAAAATCATTCGGTGATGTTCGGATCGTTGGCAGGAAGTAAGTTGGGCGTTTGGGTAGCACACGGAGAAGGAAAATTCTATTTACCGAAGGCCGAAAGTGAATATCACATTATTGCCAATTATTCATATCAATCGTATCCTGCAAATCCAAATGGTTCCGATTACGGTGTAGCAGGTATTTGTTCGAAAGACGGACGCCATTTAGCCATGATGCCACACCCTGAACGTGCTATATTTCCATGGCAATGGGCACACTATCCTGCCGACCGGAAAGCACAGGATCAAATCACTCCGTGGATGGAAGCATTTGTCAATGCAAGGGTTTGGGTAGAAAAGAACAGATAAATAGCAGATATTGAGAATAACAGAATGAAAAAACGCTATATCCCGATAATCTTCTTTCTATCGTTGTTTTTATCTTCAATGGCTATGCCGAAAGATTCGATTGAAACGACTTACCGGGATGGCGAATTTTTCACTCAATATCAAACCAAGGTCAGAGCTTCCGATGCAATAGCATCGGAAGTTGCTAATGATCTAATAAAAGATCTTCATAACAAGCCCGGCAACCTTTTTAATTGGGCATTAAAAGACTTAGGATTACAAGACAAAAAAAAGAATGAGCTGATATTTGTATTGAAATCAGCCATCACCGATGCAAATACCGGAATTACACACGGTAAATTTGATATTATTATTCCCAATATCAAAACATTTAGCAATGTAAGAGTGGATGCGATCGTTTCAAAGACTAAATACCGCAATGGAAAAATAAAAGTTACGGCCGATATAATTTATTCGAGCTTACTATTAAATAATGCGTTGGGAGTAATCACTATGATTCCGCAAAAAAACAATGAACTATTGCTGGTCACAAATGTAAGTATGAAATTTGGATGGTTTTTCAATATCTTTATCACGAAGAAACGTTACAAAAGCATTGTTGAATGGAGAATAAAAAAACTCACTGAGAATCTGAAATCCGAATGTGAACACAGATCCAATGTGACGTCAGGCAGTTAAAGCTATCAATAAATGAAGTGAAGAAAGTTTCCAGTCAGAATCCGACATGAAAAAACGATATATTCTGTTTATTTTTCTTCTGTCAATTGTTTTTCCAACAGTTGCCTCCCCAGTTGATTCAATTTCGACGGTATACAAGAATGGCGAATATATTACTTATTGTCAGGTCAAAGTTCATTCATCCGATAGCATTAGCCATAAAGTAGCTAATGATTTTGACTACCAGATGCGTTATGACCTGAATGCACTTTTTGGTTGGGCATTAAAGGGATTAAATCTACGGAAAGAGAAGAATGAGTTGATGGTGTTTTATTTTAAATCAACAGCCTATAATAAAGACACACATATTCTCAGGGGCATTGGGGACGTAATAGTGCCGGGAATCACTGCCTTTCCAAATATAATCGTTGACAGCCGGCTCACAGATACGAAATATCCCAATGGTAAGAAAACAATCAATATTGATTTACTGTATTCAGATGGGTTTTTAAAAAAGATGTTCGGGACATTAACGGTTGTTCCCAAAAAGAACGATAGTCCTGAGTTTACTTTAGAGACCCATATACGGTTTGGTTGGTTTTTTAATATCTTCATTACTCAAAATCGCTTTAAAAAGATAATGGAGTGGCGTTTAAAACGGTTTGTTCATAATTTACGGGATGAAGCAGAACGAAGGGAAAGGTCTGCAGGTTGAGACCTCCGGCCATATCAATTGTATCAACTGACACAGGCCGTAAAAGCGAAAACACATTAAAGAAACTACACAATTCAACTATTACACAATTCAACTATTACACAATTCAACTATTACACGATTCAACTATTACACGATTCAACACACAACATCCTATGGCAGAAAAGACATTACTTGAAAAATTAGAAGGATTACAACATAAGTTCGAAGAGATTTCGACCCTGATAACCGACCCGGCCATGGTAGCGGATATGAAACGCTATGTAAAGCTGAATAAGGAATACCACGAATTGGAAAGAATCATGGAAGCTCAACGGGAATACCGTATGGCTTTATCCCATTTAGCGGAAGCCAAAGAGATACTCGAATCTGAAAACGATCCCGAAATGCGTGAAATGGCCAAAGCGGAAGTTGATGAGATTGAGCCGAAGATTCCGGTTATGGAAGAGAATATCAAGTTGTTGTTGATTCCAGCGGATCCGGAAGATAACAAGAATGCCATTGTCGAGATTCGCGGAGGTACCGGAGGCGATGAAGCCGCCATTTTTGCCGGAGACCTGTTCCGTATGTACACCAAATACTGTGAAACAAAAGGCTGGAAAATAGAAGTTACCAATATCAGCGAAGGGACATCAGGAGGATTTAAAGAAGTGATATTTACCGTTTCAGGCGAAAACGTATACGGAACGTTGAAATACGAATCAGGAGTACACCGGGTTCAACGAGTGCCTCAAACCGAAACACAGGGACGGGTTCATACATCTGCAGCAACAGTGGCAGTACTTCCCGAAATGGAAGAATTTGATTACGAACTAAAGGAATCGGATGTGCGTGTGGACACTTTCTGTTCATCGGGTGCCGGAGGACAGTCGGTAAATACCACTTATTCCGCTATCCGACTGGTGCACATTCCGACAGGTACCACGGTACAATGTCAGGATGAGAAGTCACAACATAAAAATAAAGCCAAGGCCATGAATGAGCTTCGGTCACGTCTATATGCTGTAGAACATCAGAAGTACCTGGACGAAATTGGATCCAAACGAAAAACAATGGTTTCAACAGGCGACCGTTCTGCAAAAATACGTACCTACAATTACCCGCAGGGACGAATCACAGACCACCGTATCAACTTTACCATTTATAACCTGACAGCTTTTATGGGTGGGGATATCCAGGGGGTTATCGATCAATTAATTGTGGCTGAGAATGCAGAAAGATTAAAAGAAAGCGAATTATAACTTATAATTAATTGGCTGACTGATCAGTTAACAGCCAATTTAAAAGACAAGAAAGCAATTGTAGATTATAAACAATTAAACAGTAAATAAAGAAATGACCAAACAAGAACTTTTTGAAAATATACAACGCAAGAAATCGTTTCTGTGCGTGGGGCTGGATACCGACGTAAATAAAATACCCGAACATTTATTCGACGAATCGGAAGATCCTATTTTTGATTTTAATAAAGCCATCATTGATGCTACTGCCGACCTATGTGTAGCCTATAAACCAAACCTGGCATTTTATGAAAGCCTTGGATTGGAAGGCTGGGAAGTACTGGAACGAACAGTGGATTATATCCGCGAAAACTATCCTGACCAGTTTATCATTGCCGATGCCAAACGGGGTGATATCGGCAATACATCGGCCATGTATGCCCGTACTTTCTTTGGTAATATGGATTTTGATTCTGTGACAGTAGCTCCTTATATGGGCGAAGATTCTGTGACACCTTTCCTTACTTACGAAGGCAAATGGGTAACCCTGCTTGCATTGACATCCAACAAAGGTGCAAACGATTTTCAGTTAATGAAAGACAAAGCAACCGGCGACAGACTGTATGAAAAAGTTTTGAAAACGTCTCTTAACTGGGGTACAGATGAAAACATGATGTACGTGGTAGGAGCTACCAAAGCTGAAATGCTGACAGACATTCGGGCCATAGTTCCCGAACATTTCCTGTTAGTTCCCGGAATCGGAGCACAAGGAGGCAGCCTTACCGAAGTAGCTAAATACGGATTAAACAGCTCGTGCGGTTTGTTGGTAAATTCTTCACGCCAGATTATCTATGCCTCCTCTGAAAAGGATTATGCACAGGCTGCCCGTACCGAGGCTCAACAAGTTCAAACAGAAATGGAATTGATTCTAAAACAAGCTGAATTGATTTAAACACATTTAGAATATAAAACATCAAAGCTCTTTGTCTTTAAGGATGAAGAGCTTTGATGTTTTAGTCTATACTGAGAACTTCCGAAGTACAAGCATTTTATATTCGTCCTCATTGTAGCTATGGGTTATATAAAGTCCGAAAGAGATGGAAAACGAGTAGATAAACGAACCATCAACAACTTGACGCTGTATTAATTAGTTTCTAATTCCAGTAGTGATTAGTTTTTACGGGAAAGAGAGTGTGAGAAAAAATTTGTCCTGTTATTTAAATAGCGTACTTTTGTAGGATTAAAAATTAGAATATTATGAATACAAATATTCAAAAACTGGTAACTGAGAATTCTAATTATGTTATCAGTTGCTATCATCACCTCCATGCCCATCCCGAACTGTCGTTTCAGGAATTTGAAACAGCCCGATTTATACAAGAAGAACTTACGAAAATGGGCATAACCTTTCGTTCAGGAATTGGAGGTACCGGAATATTAGGAAAAATAGAAGGGGAACACCCGGGTAAGAAAGTTATTGCACTCCGGGCAGATATGGACGCATTGCCCGTTTGTGAAGAGGTTGATATTCCATGGAAATCAACAAATGAAAATGTCATGCATGCATGCGGGCATGATGCACATACATCTTGTTTATTAGGTGCAGCAAAGATTTTACAAGAACTTCGGAATGATTTCGAAGGAACAATTTTACTCATTTTTCAACCCGGTGAAGAAAAAGCTCCCGGAGGAGCACATCTTATGTTGGAAGATGGACTTTTTAAAGACATAGAACCTGAAATTATTCTAGCGCAACATGTTTCAGTTGACTTTCCTACAGGGACATTGTGTTTCCTCCCGGGAATGATAATGGCTTCAGCCGATGAAATACATGTGAAAATTCATGGAAAAGGCGGCCATGGCGCATTACCGCACTTGATAAATGACACGGTACTGGCTGCCTCGCAAACAATTGTTTCACTCCAACAGGTTAGCAGCAGGCTTTGCCATCCGCTCACACCTATGGTGCTTACTTTCGGTAAAATGATAGCTGATGGAGCTACAAATGTAATTCCGCATGAAGTTTTACTTTCGGGAACGTTCCGTACGGTGAATGAAGAATGGCGTACCGAAGGAAAGAAGCATATCAGTCGAATAATAAATGAAACTTGTGCGGCATATGGTTGTACGGCTGAAATTAATATACCGGAAGGTTATCCTTGTGTTGTCAATAATGAAGAAGTCACAACTAAGGCACGTAATTTTGCAGCTGAATGGGTGGGAGCCGAAAACATAAGAAACCTGGAGATGCGAATGACTTCAGAAGACTTTGGATTTTTCACCCAAAAATACCCCTGTACTTTTTATCGCTTTGGAGTCAAGAACAAAATAAATGCGGATACCGGTGGATTGCACAGTTCCACTTTTCAGATTGATGAGAAAGCACTGGAAACAGGCATGGGCGGATTGGTATGGCTCGCATGGAGATTCATGACTGAAGAATAATCGTTCCTTCAATCCTCAACTGTTATATTCTTATCCTTAGAAAATTCATAATGATAAACCTCTACGTATAACGTTTTCTTAATCTTTTCAAAATGATTATTTGCAAAATGAAGATCATTCGTCATAATCAATTCCGGCATTAGAAAACCGGATCCTTCATATGGTGGCTGAGCATAGTTATGGGATAAAATTGAAAAACCAAGCTTTTCATAAAATAAAAGTCGTCGGCTGGCCACCATGTTATTCGGCATTTCAACTTCTAATACAATGGGTAATTTAGTCTGATCCATAAAGATATTCATTGCTTCACTCCCAATACCCAGGCAACGCAGTTTAGGACATATTGCCAAGTGTTCGATATAATAAAAATGATCAAAAGTCCAATAATTAAAAAGACCAACAAACATACCGTTTTGAATCAAGGCATGAGCGCAGAACTTCTTCTCACAATTCAATTCATACTCTAAGCCTTCCCATGTTCTACGTTCAGCAGGAGGAAATGCAAGGGCATAAAGATTAAACAATCCCGAGAAATACTGACTATTAACGCTATTAATCCTGTGAAAATTAAGCATATTTTCTATTTTGGTTAAAACTTAAAAATATATTTATAAAGTCTTTTGAACCTTAACATTATTCATCGAAAAATGTTCAACATTATGGTTACTTTAATGAATCATTTGTATTGTTAAACCACAAAAAAAACGTACTTTTGCGTTCAAATTCAAGCATAAGATTTTCATAGGAACATTATATTAACTAATTAAGAAAAGTATGATTTATTCGCACGAAGTAGAACACATGTGTGTTGTAAAAAAAGGTCCTAATCATGGGCCAGCACCCATACCTGAAGAAGGTAAATGGGTAAAATCAAAAGAAATAAAAGACATTTCTGGGCTAACACATGGCATTGGATGGTGTGCACCACAACAAGGAGCCTGTAAACTGACTTTAAATGTAAAAGAAGGTATTATTGAAGAAGCATTGATTGAAACAATCGGTTGCTCAGGTATGACCCACTCAGCTGCCATGGCTGCTGAAATACTTACCGGCAAAACAATCCTTGAAGCATTGAATACGGACTTAGTATGTGATGCTATCAACGTAGCAATGCGCGAATTGTTCTTACAAATCGTATACGGACGTACTCAGTCCGCATTCTCTGAAGGCGGTCTACCTATCGGTGCCGGTTTGGAAGACTTAGGTAAAGGTTTACGCTCACAAGTTGGGACAACATTCAGTACAAACAAAAAAGGTGTTCGTTACTTGGAATTAGCCGAAGGTTATATCAGCCGTATGGCATTAGACGAAGACGGCGAAGCTTGCGGATATGAATTCGTACGCGTAGGTCCAATGTTGGATCTAATCAAAAAAGGCGTTGATGCAAACGAAGCATTGAAAAAGTCTACCAGTAAATATGGTCGATTTGATAATGCTCCCAAATATATTGATCCACGTCAAGAGTAGTTGACAATTGACAGTTGACAATTACAAAACTAATTAACGAATATCCAACAAACTCAATTACTTAGAAATATGGCATTATTTGAAAGTTATGACCGTCGTATCGATAAAATTAACGCGGCATTAAATACATACGGTATCAAAGATATCGACGAAGCCAAAGCAATTTGTGACGCTAAAGGCATCGACCCTTACAAAATCTGTGAAGGCATTCAGAACATCGCGTTCGAAAATGCAAAATGGGCCTACGTGGTAGGTTCTGCTATTGCTATCAAGAAAGGAGCTAAAACAGCTGCAGAAGCAGCAGAAGCCATTGGTATCGGATTGCAGTCATTCTGTATCCCCGGATCTGTAGCCGAAGACCGTAAAGTGGGTCTTGGTCACGGTAATTTGGCAGCTATGCTACTTCGCAACGAAACGAAATGTTTTGCTTTCCTTGCAGGACATGAATCATTTGCCGCAGCTGAAGGTGCTATCGGTATTGCTCTATCAGCAAACAAAGTACGTAACGAACCTTTACGCGTTATCCTGAACGGATTGGGTAAAGACGCAGCTATGATCATTTCACGTATCAATGGGTTTACTTATGTTCAAACCGAATTCGACTACTTTACAGGCGAATTGAAAACAGTAAGAACTAAAGCCTACTCTGATGGACCACGTGCTGCTGTAAAATGTTATGGTGCTGATGACGTTCGCGAAGGCGTAGCCATTATGCGTTCAGAAGGTGTTGACGTTTCTATTACCGGTAACTCTACGAATCCAACACGTTTCCAACACCCTGTTGCAGGAACATATAAAAAAGAATGTATTGAACAAGGTAAAAAATACTTCTCTGTTGCTTCAGGAGGTGGAACAGGTCGTACCCTTCACCCTGACAACATGGGTGCAGGCCCTGCTTCTTATGGTATGACCGATACTATGGGACGTATGCACGGAGATGCTCAATTTGCAGGTTCTTCTTCAGTTCCAGCTCACGTGGAAATGATGGGATTCCTTGGAATGGGTAATAACCCAATGGTTGGAGCAACAGTACAGGTAGCTGTAGCTATTGAAATGGCAAAATAAAAAACTTATTATCCTATATTAGACTCCTTGATAATCAATTTATCAGGGAGTTTTTTATTGTACAAACTCAATGAAGAATTCACCTTTAATACCTCTAATTACATTCACACTTTTAACATCTCAACGCAAATTAAGGACGTAAAATCTTAAAAAGACTCTCTATTTTTCCTATCGATTGAGAAGTCTTACTCCCGTAAAAACTGAACAAAAAAAACGGACATAGAGAATAGCATCTACTCTAAGTCCGTTTTCTTAAATTCTACACATGGCCTATCTGGGAAGCTTACCTATATATTATGTTTAAAAAAAAGAAAGGCCTTCAATTACGAAATCATTATTATACAGATAATTATATAATTATTTTAAATATCCCATTCATTTATTGTTCAAGTCTTACACGCATTGAATCCCACACAAAGTAACCGATTATCGCACCGTACATCACTAATGCCAACCATTCGGCACCGGCACTGTCCACCCATTGTGCACTCATCAAATCAACGCCGCCAAAACGCAATCCGGCACTGACTACACCCATCAAAGCGCCACCTGCAATAAATCCCGAAGCCAGCAGCGTTCCCTTCTCCTGACGGGCTGTATTGAGTGCCTTATCCCTGCTGCGGGTAGACACATACCAACTGATAGCACCTCCTATGATCAACGGAGTGTTGAGTTCGAGCGGAATAAACATACCCAGTGCAAATGCCAATGCAGAAATATCAAAATAAGTAAGTATAAGCGAAATCACCGCACCTATGGCATAAAGATACCAGGGTGCGGCAACGCCTGACATCAGAGGTTCGATAACAGCAGCCATTGCATTTGCCTGAGGAGCAACCAAAGCGCCATCGCCTGTAAAACCATAGGTTTTATTCAATATCATAATCACCCCGCCAACCGTTGCTGCCGAAACAAGTGTTCCAAGGAACTTCCATGTTTCCTGTTTAGCAGGAGTGGTTCCAATCCAATAACCAATCTTAAGGTCGGTGATAAAGCCTCCTGCCATTGATAAAGCCGTACATACCACACCGCCAATTACTAACGCTGCCACCATACCGGTAGTTCCTTTCAGACCAACCGCAACCATTATAACAGATGCAAGAATTAAGGTCATTAATGTCATTCCGGAAACCGGATTTGAGCCAACAATAGCAATAGCATTAGCAGCAACGGTTGTAAACAGAAAAGCGATAACTGCCACTACAATAATACCCACCACTGCATGTATCAGGTTGTGAACTATGCCAAAGTAAAAGAAAATAAAGGTTGCGACAAGGGCAATAATGACACCAATCACGATAATTTTCATAGAAATGTCGCGTTGAGTGCGTTTAACATCAGCACTTACTACTTGTCCTTTCCCCTTAAACTCATTTGAAGCTAATCCGACAGCACTTTTAATGATGCCCCTTGATTTAATAATGCCAATAATTCCTGCCATGGCAATACCGCCTATACCGATATGGCGGGCAAAAGTTTTAAAAATAATTTCGGGAGACAAATCAGATAATACTCCCGTAAAAGCGGGATTAAGCACATGCAGTAAACTATCATTTAAAAGCGGTAACACCGGTACAAACACAAACCAGACTAAAGCTGAACCGGCACAGATAATGACTGCATATTTCAATCCGACGATATACCCTAAGCCTAACACTGCAGCACCCACATTGACTTTAAATACAACTTTTGCTTTTTCTGCAATAGCCGTTCCAAAGGGCAATACACGTGATGTAAAGGTCTCGGCCCAGGTTCCGAAGGTAGCAATAATAAAATCATATAAACCACCAATGATCCCAGCTACGATAAGCGGTTTTGCATGGTCACCCCCCTTTTCACCCGAGACCAATACTTGCGTAGTTGCCGTTGCTTCTGGAAAAGGATATTTCCCGTGCATATCAGACACAAAAAATTTACGAAAAGGAATCAGGAATAAAATTCCCAATACTCCCCCAAGTAAAGAAGATAGAAATACCTGCAAAAAGCTGACGGTAATTTCAGGATATTTTGCCTGTAAGATATACAATGCTGGCAAGGTAAAAATAGCTCCTGCTACTACAACACCCGAACTGGCACCAATTGATTGTATAATAACATTTTCACCTAAAGCATTCTTACGCTTTGAGGCTGTCGAAAGTCCTACTGCAATAATAGCTATCGGAATTGCAGCTTCAAATACCTGACCTATTTTCAGTCCCAGATAAGCTGCTGCAGCCGAAAAAAGAACGGCCATAATCAATCCCCACGAAACAGAACGTACATTAACTTCAGGATAATTTTTACCAGGTGAAAGTAGTGGCTTGTACTCTTCTCCTTCCTGTAACTCACGCGATGCATTTTCGGGTAAACCTGAAATCTTTTCTTCTTCCATACTAATTTAATGTCTACTTATTTTACAAATTCTATCGAATTAAACGGATTCAAGATGTGGTAATGTAATATTGGGTTGATATAATTAGAGTTGATATAATAACAAAAACAATGTGATTTACAATATCATAAGAGTATCGAATCAACTCATCATTATTTCATTAAGCGCTTCGTGCTTGATGAAATAATATATTTTTCAAAATCATCCAGAAATACCGAGCATCAGTCAGAAAGACACCTTTTTTTTCACAAGCCAGAAGATAGTTCATTTCCGACTCCTGAATTTCTTCCAACGTACGAGGCATATCAGCATAATACGGAGGCAATAAACCCGGTTTAAACTTAATCCGTTTTTCCTGTAATTCTTTACTATACAGATTGAAATATTGCGAACTTAACGGACGAACACCTACCAGTTTCATTTCACCTTTTAGCATATTGATTATCATTGGTAATTCATCAAGCCAATACTTCCGCATTATACCGCCAATAGTGCTAACACGCGTGTCCTTATTAAATTTACCTCCCATCTTTAAACTGTTTTGTTCATAAATATAACCCTGAAGATATTCAGAATAAGGATGCATGGTACGCATTTTATATACTTTAATGGGTGTTCTATCCTTTCCATAACGAAGTAAGCGAATCAATGGTCCATAAACCCGTTTTTGATCAGTTGCCGGTTGACCGACACGTTGTGCCACAACATAAGTTAACAGTCCTATTTTTTTCTGAAAAACAACTTTAAATCCGAAACAATAAAGCCGGCCTAATACTTCTGTTTTAGAAAAAATACGATCTTTTCCTTTAGTAATAAAATAATAAAAACCATGTGTAATGATTATCTTGGGCATTACCCTCTTATAAATATAGTCCAAGGTATAAACAAAGTAATTTACACCCGTAGGGAACTTTTTTAAGATGCGCTTTTTTCGGGTACTCTTTGATTCAAAACAACAGACAAACATTCCATTATCAGATAATTTCTCATTAATTACTGAAAGTTTATCATTAACTCCTCTTATATTGTTCAATCTTTCAAGTTGGACAATCGTTGAAAACTGATAATTAGGAATCATTTGCAAATTTGCTACATCTGTTTTAAAGTATACTAACGTGTTACCGCTTGTTAAGTCAATCTGTTCTTCGAAAAACTTCAGTACTCGATTACTAGAATGTTTAGTAATTGTCGATCGTAACTGCTGTAAACTTTTTTCATCGAGAGTAGATGCTGGTTTTACCTGAGCATTTATTCGTTCTTCAACCTGCTTAAAAGGGAGTTCATTGTATTCAATGGCAAAGCGATAGGCAGAATAGAGTAACAGGAATATGTAATTTACTGCAAATACAGCCGAAGTAGCTGTTAAAAGGACAAATCCGGAATATTTCTTAAAGAAAACATGAATTATTATCATATTGACAATAAAAACAACTGAAGTCGTGTAAAACAATCTCAGTGCAACATCAATATACTGTTGTTTTTTAAGAGGTTTATACCGCCTGAATAAATAAGAACAAAAAAACCATGTCATCGAATAAAAAAGCGATGGCCAGGAATACTTTTGAAATGGATTGTTAGTGGTAAAAGGAAACCAATCTAATACTACATAGAAGCTAAAGAGTAGCATTAGTGCATCTGCAAAAAAATATGCACGGGTTGGTTTATAAAATATACTCATTTAAATTAATGTTTGGCAAATATAATACGAATTAGAGATGTTAGCACATGATTATCCATGTTTGATATAAAAAACATTTAATCTATCTCAATAAACCATGTATCTAAATCACTTTAAGACAATATCTATTTTCGCAAAGTTACATATTCTTTCTTTCTGTAAAATGTGAATTTAACGCTTTATTCAAAAAACATTCGCTACTTTTCAATTAAAATTAATAGAAATAGTCTTTCAATTCAATATAATTTTCTACGGATATAAAACCAATGCTTAATGAAATTTTTCATTGTTTGCATAATTAATTCAAATATCCATTCAACGGCTTTATTCGACCAACGTTGAGGATGAGTGGTAATCATGATGATGTCAGAAGTCGATCTTGATTTCAACCGGTTAATAAAATCGAATGTAGAATGAATCAGGTAAACATCATCCCTTACAATTTTCCTTGCAGAATGAAGAGCATCTATTTTATCGCGCAGGTTATACTTTTCACCATCCCACATACGAGCCGTATCAGTAAGATAAGTAATTTCAGGATTAATCGCTGATTTATTTAGAAAATCGAAATACGGTTCTCCAATAATCCCATAATCGCGATAATTATACGTTTTCCAAAGGTCTCGATTATCCCATTTTGAAGTAGGGCTACCATGCATACAGACAGTACGTATGGGATAGAACTGACGAAAATAGCTTAATTGAATCTTAAAATGCTCAATTGATTTCTCAGTATCACCTTGAAATAAGGATAAGTCTTCGTAATGATAACCAATCTCATGACCCAGATTAGCAATAGATTTTATTATCTCCGGTTGGTTACTTTGAGGTACAATGCGAAAATAATAAGTTGCCCGTATACCCATTTCAGCTTCGATACCGGCAATAGCCAATGAATTTTCAGCTTTCAAATCAACATCATGACGCAAAATCACATAACGACCTTGCGCATTACCATCACACCAATCCTCAAAAGTAAAAAAAGCATATCCAGCACTTTGAATAGCAGAGAGTAAGGACCGGTAGGTTTTGCAGGTAAAATCTATCATATCAATGAAAAGTTATCATTTATTACTTGTCATTAAATCTTCTATCAATTTCACGATCCTTTCGGCTGTATGTCCATCCCAATATTTAGGTACAGTTCCATGTTTTCCATTTCCGTCAAGTATCAATTGGACTTCCGGAAGTATTTCATTTATTTTAATCAACTTATTGCTTCCCTGCCATATCGTAACCGGACGTTCTGTATTCGGTCGAACGGTCAAACAAGGGATATTCATAAAAGTCGTTTCTTCCTGAATTCCACCAGAATCAGTCAACGCAAAACAAGAACAGCTTACCAAATGAATAAATTGCAAATATCCGAGCGGCTCAATAAAATATAAACTGGGATAGTTATTTATAACTGGCAGCAAGCCGAATTGAACGATATTTTTATAAGTACGCGGATGGACAGGGAAAACCAATGGCATTTGTTTTGATATCCGTCCCAACATATTAACCAATTCTTTCAAGCTCTCTTTATCATCAACATTTCCCGGACGATGAAAAGTCAAAACACCATAATGATTTTTCTTAAAATCTTCACCTAACTTAATTGATTTTTCCTTGTTCAACAAATGAAATACAAGCTCTGTATTTTGTGCTTTGAACAATTGAGCCACCAAAGAATCAATCATTAAATTTCCCAACATATGAATTCTTTCTCCTGAAATTCCTTCATGTAAAAGATTTTCATCAGCGTCAACACTTGTAGTGATAAAAACATCACTTATAGCATCGGTTACCAGACGGTTAATTTCCTCCGGCATGGTACGATCATTACTTCTCAAACCGGCTTCATAATGAATTGTTTTTATACCTAACTTAGAAGCAACCAATGTACAGGCAGCAGTACTGTTTACATCTCCTACTACTAAAACATAATCAGGACGTTCCGTTATACATACCTGTTCAAAACCTTCCATAATACGTGCTGTCTGAACAGCATGACTAGCCGAACCTACTTCCAGATTCATATCAGGTGCAGGAATATCCAATTCCTCAAAAAACTGACCTGACATTTTTATATCATAATGCTGTCCTGTGTGAACCAGCAAGGATATGATGGATGGATGATCTTTTAAAGCATGCATCAATGGCGCAATCTTCATGAAATTTGGCCTAGCACCTGCCACAAGAATAAGTTTAATCATAGTGATCAATATTTGACTAATTTTTGACAAACAATTAGTTCTGAGTATTTGAAGAATAAAAACAAACTAACGCTTAGTCTATTCACTTAAACTTATATTGATAATCCGGATCTTCTTTCATTATTTTTGTACTATTAGGATAATTCTCAATAAACCAGACATAAAATGCTGTTACATCTATTTTATCATTCAACATAATTCTTCGACGCTGCTGCCATATTTCTTTTAAGTTCGAGACTGAAAGAAGCTCTTCAATTTTACGTTGCAGAGAATTAAAGTTTTCTGGCAAGAAGCCATATGTTAATCCATATTTATGTTCTTCTTCTTCCAAATAAGCGATTTTACCAACGAATGAATTACTTCTAATAGAAGGTGTTCCTAAAACCGCCGCTTCGGAAGTCATTGTCTGACTATCCCCTATCAGCATGGTGGCATAATAAATCAGAGAATGAACCTTTTCAGGAGACAGATATAATTTATATTTTTTAAATTCCTCATCAATATTTCTTTCTGTAGTAATAAACACTTTACCCCTTTTCTCCAGATAATTTATCAAAATACGTTTGTTTTCAATGGATAAACCATGGACACCAATATCATGATGAGCTTTAAAAACATTAAACCGCAGTATAAAATAAGGATCGCCTTCCTTTACACCGATTTCATCAAGAACAGAGACATCCGGTGTAAATCTGATTGGATATAAATAAGCAAGCTCATGATAACCTGAATAATAAATAGTATCTTTTCTTAACCTGTTACCCTTTAATGCAGACGGAGATAAAATAGTAGTAATATACGGATGGACATATTTCACCAATAAAGGTTCTACTTCATCATCATCGTCATCAAATAAGAGAGAAGGTATATTGGTAATTCGTGTCATATAAGAAGCAGAAACACATCCTATCATTAAATCAATTTTTTCTTGTTTTAGAATAAAAAAACAACGCAGATTATACCATAACTGCATAATTCCTTTTCCTAACAGGCTATCTTTTTTGATTCCAATGACTTTAAAAGGTATATTTAATTTATTAAGAAGAAATAGGATTGATGGAATTTCTTTCGTTACAACAAAAACTTTATGATTGTTTTCTTTCAATGCTTTAATTGTTGCAGATAATTTATGGACATGAGCCGGATGTCCAATTTCGATAAGAATATTCATCTTCTTATAATTTTGTAAAGTTTAAACGCATTTTTCCCAATAAACATGAATAATTTTTTGTATTCTTTTTCATACCTTCCATAATTTACTAATTCACCTCCAAACTTTAATTTGTAATCTCTTACACCATAAGGTATGGTTGGTTTACCAGCTCCTCCGAAATCAAAAAGATCATAATTATGTTCTTTTGACCAAAGAATTACATTCCACAATAAGAAATCATTTGGACGTTTATTAAAATAATCAGAGTCGCTTCCTGCATACCATGCATAAACTGTATCTTTATAACATAATCTAACCTGTCCTGCAATCATTTTATCTTTCAAAAAAGCACCAAAAAAAACAACATTTCTATCTAGTATAAGCTGTGAATTAAGAAATAATTCTTCACATGAGAAGGGCACTCTTACACGACTATATGTTTTCTTTAAAAGTAAAATAACAGTTTTGATATCTTCTTCCTTGTCCAGCACTTTAAAAGTCAAACCCTCCTTAATGGCTTTTGCAATATTCCTTTTCCTTTCTTTATGTAATTGCTCTTCTAATTCTTCCTTTGTTTTTTTGAGGTTTATCAAAATATCCAAATGCTCTTCTAACTTATAACCATTTTTATCGAAAGGTAGATAATAATTATTCATATCGAATAAATTCCTGAACTGAGAATATATTGCTTTAGAAGAAACAATCTTATTGTAATTTCTCAATAACGCATCTAAAATTTCAGCATTATTATTTTTAGCTAAAGGACCTCCCATTACAATGGAACGTGTAGTCAAATCGCCAATAATACCATTATATATCCGTTGAACAACTGACATTAGACATCCGTTAATTCTACCTTGCTCATTCTTTACAATTACTATAACAGGCGTAAAGTTCGGCGTTCGTTGGTAAACTTCATACATTTCTGGAGTTTGAAAAATAGTTCCATTGGGATGTTTCAATACAAAATCAGACCATTCCTGTTTGTCTATTTTCTGTATTTGAGTTTCTACTTTAAAAGTAGGATTTAATTCTGATTTGATAATTGTTTTTTTAGGCTTTCTATTATTAAACCGCATTATGTTGACAGCAGCCCTTCCGATATTAAACAAAAACGGGTTGTTAATATACAAAAACCTTCCATTTTCAACCAGTTCACCACCGAATTTTGATTTAAATTCACGAACTCCATATCCATTTTCAGGTTTTCCTGCTCCCATCATATCAAAACAAGTATATCCGTTCAATGCAGCATATTCAATCCCTGCCCAGGTAGCAATTGTTGAAGGATATACATTTTTAATCTGACCGTCCAATCCACAGACAAACCACTCGTACATTATTTGATTCGGTAGAACAGCACAGACACTACCACCAATTATTCTGTCATTTAGCTTTATGATAAACAGTTTTCCATTAGATTGGAGTATTAACTTTTCGAAAAACTCAAACGGAAAGAGAGGTGTCTTAACTTTTGTCTTGTATAAATCCAACAGAATATCATAATACGTTTGAAGATCCTGAAGATCCCTCGTTTCATACCAAACAGCACCGGCTTTACCTGATAGTTTTATTTCTCTTCGTCTTGTAGTACTTAAATTCTTTCGGGCTATTTCCTCATTAGAAGTCGATACATGAAAGTTTAAATGTGGTGAATAACTGAATCCTGCTGCATCAAATGTAGATTTATACTGCGAATAATTATTATAATTCCGAATTTCGAAGTAAATAGCTTTATGTTTTAATGCTTTTCGGGCAGTAATTAGTAACAGTTTTAGTGCATATTCAGAAATGTCTGTATGCAACAATGGCCCTCCACAAACAATAGCTCTCCTACTTAAGAACTTTGAAATAATATTACCATCGGAAATAATATATCCACTGAGTATTCCAACAAGCCTATCATTTTCAGAAATTCCGAAAACAAAAGGTTTCATAAATGATAACGATGCAAAGAATTGATAACATTCGGGAGTCTGGAAAAAAGAGGTAGTAGATGATTGCTCAACAAGTTTTTGCCAATGGGTCTGGTCTATTTCAGAAAAAGAAGAATGTACAATCATTTTTTCAGTTATCAATGAAAAGTGGTCAGTTATATGTAATCAGAGATTACAAAGTGATACAAAAATACAAAAATAATTAAGGATAAAATTTAGAATTGGCTCAATTGATATGGAAAAATATAAACTTGCCAAGGTTGTTGATGATTAAATGCAACGTCAGTAAAGTTTTGCTTTGTTGATATTAAGCCATATGAAAGAGTTTAAATTTCAGGTAAATCTATGTTCTGAATTTGATAATTTTTGCCGGGTTACCACCTACGATAGCAAAATCAGGAATACTCTTTGTTACTACGGCTCCGGCACCTACGATAACTCCTTTACCAATATGTGTACATCCTGGAAGAATCATAGCCCTTGCTCCTATCCAGACATCATCTTCTATAATCAATAAAGTTTTTGGCTCTGATAACTGGTGACCCATAGGTATATTCAACAAGTCATATTTATGTCCACCCCCTAAAAACAATACATCTTCTGCCATCATCAGGTAATTTCCAATTTTTACCATACGATTCAAAGATTTGAAATTAGTTCCAATTCCTACTTCATTCCCCACCTGAAAATCTTTCCCGTTACCAAAATAGGCTTTATTTTCCACCACTAATTTCATTCCACTGGTTGCAAAGATTTGTTTACACAAAAAACGACGGAATAGCATAGATGGCTTTCCTAACAGTCTGGTTGATTTGGGCAGGTATTGAGCAAAACCGTAATAAATAAGCAAGTAGACACTTCGCATAGTAATGAAGAATAAACGATGAATGGTTAATGACTAACTGATTTATATATTTCTAAAACCCGTTTTGCCACAGTTTCAGCATCCAAGCCCAATTCAATGATGCGTTTTCTTCCGTACGTACGTTTTCCAAAATCAATAGCTTTCTTAAGCTTTTCAGTTATATCTTCCTCTGCATATGAAGATATAAAACAACCTTCTATATTATCTATCATTTCAGGTACATCACCTACCGGCACTGAAACTATAGGACAATTACAAGCCATAGCTTCCTTGATAAATTGAGGTGAACCTTCGGTAAAGCTTGTCATTAGTGTAGCATCTGCCGCATTCATCAATAAAACAACATGCTCCCGGGAATAACCTTTTAACTCTAGCAACTCAATATCAGGGAGTAAAGATACCGCTTTTTGCGCCAAAATAGCATTCTTCACTGTATTCTTAAATGCACCTGCAAATAATATATAATTAATATTATAATCTAAACTCAGTTCCTTTCTTGCTTGTTTTTTGTCCTTTTGGATAAACAATTTAGTATCTACCCCACATGGGATAAGTGATTGTTTACGAATAAGTCCTGAGTGTTTTCGGTTTTTCTCGGATACAAAGATATTATGAACAGACAACATCATACATACTCTGGAGAACGGAAATACCGTTGCATTATTAATATCACTTCCGTGATAGGTTGTTATAACCGGTACTCTCCGTTGCAAATTTGCTAACAAACCAGACAAACCGTAATGAGCATGAATTAAGTCAGGTTGAAAGAGGTTGATTTTATTCAACAAATCCTTTCTTTTTTTTAAATAGCCGCACAAACCTTTCCTGTCAATTAAAAAATAGTCCGTTTCGACTCCTAACAGGTTTAAAGCATTAACCTGCTCCTCAATAAATGGAGAAATCTGCCCTGCATGTTCACTACAAACTATCAATACTTTCATTACAAATCAAACGAATTAAAACAACACCCTGTAAATTTCATTAAAGCTTCCTATTCACTAATCATAGACTTCAGTCCATCCAACAAAGAAATGGTAGGTTTCCAATCCATCTTCCTTATATTCGAAATATTGGCAACTGTATCCATAACTTCATTTGGCCGGTATTCATTTAAACAGGTATAGTCAATATCGTGATCAAACAGACTAGTTACAATTTGAACAAGTTCTTTCACTGAATAACTTTGTCCAGAACCAAGATTAAAGATTTCAAAACCGGTTTGAGAACTATATGTAATTGATTTTTCTATGGCTGAAACCACATCTATCACATGAATATAGTCTCTCTTCGGCCGGTCATCTCTGATTTCTATTTTACCTGTCTTTGCCTGATTTATCAAAGTAGGTATCAAGAATTCTTCATTTTGACCTTTTCCATAGATATTGAACGGGCGAAAAATAATGATGGGTACCTTAAAATCCCGATGGTAACCGTTACACATTTCTTCACAAATTACCTTCGTTTGGGCATATGGATTAAATGCCTGTACCGGATGACTTTCATCTATAGGCTGATATTGGGGATGACCATATACGTATGAGCTAAGATAGATCAACTTTGCACCACTTATCCTGCAAAGTTCCAACATATTTAGTGTTCCTGTTATATTTACGTCGTAAAATGATTTAGGATTAATATATGAGTCAGGAACATAAGATTTATTGGCTAAATGAATAATAACATCTGCCCTTAATGATTTCACCTCCTCCCAATTGCATATATTAATGCCGGACTTCATATCCAACAGCATCAGTTCATGATTGTGAATCTGTAATCGATTTACTAAATAGCTACCTATAAATCCCGAACTTCCTGTTATTATTATTTTCATCTTTTTAGTATTAAGCATTGAATCTTGAGTATTTCTACCAACACGCTTATTTATATCCACCGACTACCAACTACCTACTATACCGGTATCTTTCCATCTTCAAAATCCAGGCAGGCTTTTTCATAATCCTCCGGGCGGCCAATGTCCAACCAATAACCATCAAATAATTTGATATTGGCAGGCGTTTTCTTTGCTATCAGATCGAGCATTAAATGGTCAAATCCATAAAAAGTATCATCTGGTATAATGCTTAGGCACGTTCTGTTCACCATATAAACCCCCATGCTGACCTGATAATGTAAAACCGGTTTTTCAGAAAAAGAAACCAGTTCGCCGCTTTCATTCGATTCCAAAACTCCATAATCAACTTTATGATCTCGTTGATAGCTTGAAATTGTAAATTTATTACCAATAGACTTATGATAATCATAGAAAGCACTAAAATCCAAATCCGTCAGCACATCTCCATTCATAACCAGAAAATCTTCCGGTAGATCCGGTATTTGTTTAAGCGGACCCATTGTACTCAACGGTTTTAGTTCCAATGAATAGTCTATTTTTATATTCCACTTTGATCCATCTCCGCAAAATTCTTTAATCATATCCGCCATATGATTCACGGTAATGGTAATATGCGAAAAACCATGTTGTGCTAACTGACGGATGATAATTTCAATAATGGGGATACCACCAACCGGGACTAATGGTTTAGGCAAGGTTAGTGTATACGGTTTTAGTCGGGTGCCTTTCCCTCCGGCTAATAATACGGCACGTTTATTCATTTAGTAGGTAGTTTATGGTTGGTAGGTTATAGAGGAGCAACACCAAATTTATCAGGATTACTCAACATATAAGGCAATAACTTTCCAACTTTTTCATTTAATGCAATTTCATTTAATGCAATTTGTTTATTATAATTTTCTTCTGTAATATAGTGACAATTCCGTGAAAAGTCAAGCCATACAAGAGTTTCGCTATTTTCTCCCAGGCAATCAGATATTTTAAGTAAATAATGTTTAGGATACTCTCTCTTTCGATATGCCTCTATTCAGTTAGCACACACCGAGCGGGATGATCGACGAATCTGGTCCGTTAATGAATATCTCTCTTCTTTTGGAAAAGCAAGGGTCATCATAAATATATCACATGCTTGTTGAAATCCCTTCTTATAAGCCATCAAATCCTTAAATCCCTGATTATTACTCATGGTTTTAAATTATTACATGGTTTTAAATTATTAATGATATTGGATATTTATTACTATTCTCTTACAGAACTTCTTACTTCTTACACTACACATTATATATTCCTGATTTATATCTTTTTAAGTTCTTTGGTTCCAAGAACCAATTAATTGTTTCACGTAAACCTCTTTCGATATCATATTCCGGTTGAAAACCTGTTAATCCCTTTATCTTGGTATTATCTCCCCATAACCTGAATACTTCTGAATTCTTTGGACGGATACGTTCTTCATCTTCGATAAATTTCACATCGGAATGCATTATACTGGCGATTAGCTTCAGGGTATCACGCATGGAAATTTCATAATTGCTGGCAATATTCACTTCTTGGCCAATGGCTGCATCGCAGTTTGCCAATTCTATAAAACCCAGGCAGGTGTCTTTCACAAAATTAAAATCACGTGTCGGAGTAAGATCGCCCAGTTTTATCTCTTTTGCTCCGTTGGCAATCTGCGAAATAATGGTTGGTATGATTGCCCGTGCCGACTGACGTGGTCCATACGTATTAAACGGACGCACAATCACGACAGGTAACGAGAATGCATTATAAAAACTCATAGCCATAGCATCTGCTCCTATTTTGGAAGCCGAATAAGGCGATTGAGCCTGCTTGGGGTGATTCTCATCAATCGGTACATAACGGGCAGTTCCATATACTTCGGAAGTAGAAGTCACCAAGACCTTTTTAACACCATTTTCTTTGGCAGCCTGACAAATATTCAAGGTTCCCTTTACATTCGTATCCACATAACTATCGGGTGCCACATACGAATAAGGAATGGCAATTAAGGCCGCTAAATGAAATATCACGTCTACATCCTTACAGATTTGCCTGCAATAATTTGGATCGCGTACATCGCCGGATAATACTTCCAACTGAGGGTGATCTATTCCTTCCAGCCAACCCCAGTTATTAAAAGAATTATATTGCGATAACGCTTTCACGCTGTACCCTTTCTCCAGTAACATTTCTGTTAAATGGGAGCCGATAAATCCATCTGCTCCGGTCACTAAGACTCTTTTCATAAGCTTATAGTATATAGTTTGTAGTCGGTAGTTTAGAGATGAGAAACACCAAATTTTTCAGGGTTACTCAACATATAAGACAATAATCTTCCGACTTCTTCATTTAATGCTATTTTTTTTAAATTTTCTTCTGCAATATGCTGGTAACTTACGTGAGAAATCCAGCCAAACAAGAGTTTCGCTGTTTTTACACAGACAACCCAATATTTTAAATGAGTAATATTTATGAAACTCCCTTTTACGGTATGCTTCTGCTAAATTAGCACATACAGAGCGGAATGAATGACGAATCTGATCAGTTAATGAATATCTCTTTCCTTTGGAAAAGATTGCGTCATCATAAATATTTCACAGGTTTGCTAAAAATTTGTTTATAAGCCATTAGATCTTTATAATCAGCATAGTGACAACTCATATCTCATATCTACTAACTACCAACTACGCCATTCCTCTTCCCGCCAGTTTAATCCAACTCCAGGCCACAATAGCCACAAAGAGAAACATCATCCACCATCTAAAATACTTCTTTTCCTTATTGGTGATCAGGCTGATCCCAAAAGCGGCCAATATTAGCTCAAACGGTAAAGCTGGAAGATGAAAGCGCTCTGACTGACCAAAAGCACTGAATGAAATAACCATTAAATACCCGATGGTAAAGGAGCCTATCAACAGGTAATCTCTCCATTTTTTGTTTTTAATGATCCAAAAGAGGGCAAAGAGAGTAAAGAATGCCATGATATTTTTTACGAAATTACCTCCATTAATCAGCTTCTGGTTTTGTTGCATGGGTGTTTCAACAAGAGTAGGAAATGGTATTACAAAAATGATAGGGGCAAAAATAGCCCCTGTCGCATATTTTGCAAACTTATTTCCATTCTTTTCGGTAGCCCGCATTTTCATGGATGTTTCCTGATTAGTCCCTCTGGTAGCCCAAACCGATTCTAGTTCTGTGCTAATCGTCCCACCAACAAAGTAACCCACCACCGCTAACATCCAAACAGATAACATAATTCTTTTTCCAATTCCCAATATCTTTGTGGAAGTAAACACCAATGTAGTAAACATTGCCAGAAAAGCAACAGCTCCCAATACAGTTCGGAATAGGAAAAGTGAAGCTGCCAATAAAACCGGTGGTGCTATTTCTGCAACATTAAACTTTTTATTCCGAAACATACTATCCGCCCGCTCCACAAAAGCTACCGTCAGGAAGAGCATCTCGGTCTCTTTCAAATGCAAGCCTGTATAATAAATCAAATTAGGCATCAACATACAGAAAATAGCGGCCATTCTACCCGTTTCTTCTCCAAAGTTACGGGTAGCCAGCTTGTAAATCAACACGCAGGTAGTTGCACTTAGAGTTGCCTTGATGATTCGGGCAATCAGGATGGACCCACCCGTAATCAAGTATTGCCAACCTAGATAAAACGGGTATCCCATATCCGAATAGTACCCTTTCATACTATCCATATAAGATAAAATATTCCCATTCTGAATCATCGTAACGATCCTTAATGCTTCATTATGATACCCAAAGGCATCAGAAGTATCAAACTCAAAAGGTTTCCCGTTCAAATAGATATAAAAGAAATAGCTGAATATAACCCAAACCAACCGGAGAATCAAAGCTGATTGAAAAAGATTCTTAGTGAATTTCTTTTCCGTATAATCGGCCCATTGGCGGGTCAGTTGATTCGAAAAATAAAAGAAACTCACCACTTCCACCAAGCCAAATACCCACCATATCAGGCCTAGCACATGGGAAAAGAAGATAATATTGCACAACACCAGCACACCCAGATACAGGGAGATCGCTTTGGAAGTAAAATATTTAGGAAAGTAGTTTAGCACGAAGGAGTAGAAGTAAGTGAGTAACGATTAACGATTAGTGGTGAGTGAGTAGCGATGGATGAATAGTGAGTAGCGGTGAATGATAATTTGCGTTTTTTGTTTATCACTGATCACTAATCGTTGATCACTATTTAATCACTATTTTTTGTAGGTCTTCGATTATCTTTTATTGACTTTTTAGCTGTTAGGATACTTGCAGTTAGGATTTTCATAATTTCAATCGCATCATTAGTCAAACTTCCAAATTCTTTTTCATTGATATAGTCTGTACGATAAAGTAACTTCAGCCAATAAATCGATTCATTACACTCTTTTTGTGCAATTCCGTATTTATGAATAAAATCAACTTTACTCTCGGCAAAACTACCTTCACTTTGAAGTGCACCAATAGCTGTACCACTTCTTAATAATTGTTTTGACAAAACATATTCCTTCTTATTCTCTAATAAATACTTATATAAATTTACTACACGAATCACAAAATTAAAACTTTTTTCTGTCAAAATAGATTCTTTCATAGGTTTATCATTTAAAGTTAATAACTAATTCTTATTCATTAATCACTAATTCATAAACATTCTTGAGTTTTTCAATATGCCTCTCAATGCTATACTTTTCTCTTACAAATAAAGATGCTTCTTTGGCTCTTGCCTGGTATTGAGCCTTGTTTTGCAAAAATAGCAAAAAATGCCGGAGTAAGTCCTGTTCATCCTTGGTTTTATAGAACGTAGCATATTTCCCGTTATCCGTTATTTCGCTCATCACCCCCCAATTATTCACAAATACCGGAATGCCTGTCGCCATAGCTTCCACTACGGCAATTCCAAATGTATCGTGATTGGTTGAATAAATAAAGGCATCCAATTCACTCAAAATTCCGGGAACATCATGGCGAACGCCTAAAAAGGTAACCGATTTGTCCAAATTATTTTGTGCACAATACTCCACACAATCATCATATAAATACCCTGAACTTTCTATCCGTTTCCCTGCAAAGATAAAATGGCAATCAATTTCGAGCTCTTTTAAGAGGTTAAGAAAGCGGCAAATGGTTAGTTGATCACGTACAGCATTGAAATTACCTACAGTGCCAATTAAAAGCGTAGAGAAGGCTAGTTGCAGTTCTTCACGTAAAGCGGTATCTTTACCCGGAGTGCGACTTTGAGGGCTATCCAACTTATCAAATGAAATACCATTATATACGACTTTTTGTTTGCCGGGTTTCAGGCGATATTTTTCCTGATAGTAATGTCGTTGCGTATCGCTGACATAGATATTTGTATCAGTTCGTCGTATGATAAACCGAAGTATTCGGGGTCCTGCTTTATTCTCCGAAAAATCAAATCCGTGAAGAGTCAGTAGTAGTTTTATAGGGGTTCCTGCACAAGCCAGCCAAGCATACAAGGCATCAATCGGTTGTTGTGCGTGCACAACAGTAACATTATTCTCTAGTAATAATTGACGTAATCGGAAAATATAACGTACAATACCTTTACCGGTAGAAACTTTATGCACAGGCACACTACTCGCTAAAAAATCTTTCTCTAATACGCCTGACTTACGATAAATACCTATTGCGTTCAAATCTTGATTTTTTGCACAACGAAAAACATCAAGCAATAATGTTTCTGTACCGCCTCTATTGAGAGATCCCAGCAAGTAAGCAATTTTCATATAAAATATATTGTAGAAGTTATACTTACTCCAAAAAAGCCTGTCCATATTTTTGACAAGCTTCTGTAAGTTTACGTTTCATTTTCTCAGAAAAAATTGGATTCCTTAGGGTATAATCTTTCTGAAAAACATTTTCAGCGTTCATTTTCTTCTTTTCTTTCTGAATATATTCATCCAACGAACAGAGAACTTTAGCCGGAGAACCTACTGCAACCGAGCCTGATGGAACATCCTTACTAACGACACTCCCGGCACCTATTATTACATTATCTCCAATTGTTACGCCGGGTAAAATAATTGCAGCAGCACCAATAAAGACATTATTTCCTATTTTTACATTTGCAATACGCGTATAATTCAAAAAAGGTTTCGTGCTGGCATCATGCGCCAAAATATGAACATTCGGTGCTAGAATCACGTTGTCTCCGATCTCAATATGCCAACAATGAGATGGATCAATAATAACACCGGACATCCGAGTCAGATTTTTACCTACACGAAGTCCTCTTTTTATTAGTTTATGCAAGGGTTGTTCACCTCTTATACGACTCAACAATTTAGTTATAAACTTCATCTTCTCATGTTTTTAAATAATTTCCCAATCTGACTCTTAACTTACTCCAAATTACAAGTACAAAAACAGGTAATTTATAATTAAGATAAACTGAAAAAGGCTGGTTTTTTTTATCAACTTTTTTAATTTCCTTTTTATATTCTAAAAGATAACTGCCTTGCAATCTATAACGCAATAAAGTATACACTCTAAGTGAATCTAATAAATCATGAAGATCCCTGTTTATACTCTCTTCATCATGCAAGTAATCCAAATTAAAAATAAAATGAGTTTCCGGTCTATATAATTTCATAGCAACGACACCTCTTTCTTTTTCATCGACATCCTGATTATAAGTTGCTAATGGTTTATTCAGAAATGCAACAGGATATTTTAATGCAACCCGCACCCATAAATCAAAATCCTCTCCCAATTTAAGATTAGGTTTAAACCCTTTTTCTTTTTCAAAAATTGATTTTTTAAGAATCGTTGTTCCTGTCCATAACGGCATGCAAAGAGTCTTGGAATAAACGCTGAAATAGTTGATAATTCCTCTCGTAAAGTTCGGTGCAACACCAATGGGTGCAATCCGTTTATGCCCTTTTTTTATAATAAAATAACTACTTCCATAAATCCCAGCCTCTGGATGCTTTTCTATCAAAAGTTTCATTTCTTCCAGATAAATGGGTTCCCACCAATCATCTGCATCAAGAAAAGCAATAAAATCATACTTTGCTACTTTAACACCATTATTCCTTGCCGATGATACTCCTTGATTTTGTTGATCTATAATTCTGATCTTTTCTTCCGGTAATTGCAAATCGTAAATCGCAAATCGTAAATTCTTCAACGAATCATCTTCGGAACCATCATTCACAACTATCAACTCAAACTCCTGATAAGTCTGAGCAGAAACCGATTCCAAGGCTTTTCGGATATATCTGGCTTTATTATATAAAGGGATTATTATGGAGAACATAAAAAATTAAATTCGCAACCATTCTTGAGGGACTACATCATCCTTTGCAAACATACGCCACCACTTTTGAGGTGCGATTACCGTTTTATCAGGGTTTGCATTTAACCAAGCTCCCCACCAACTAAAAGAACTATTAGCAATTATATTATGTTTGCATTGACTCATTAAATACATATCCTGCCAGGAATTATCTCCTATATTATGATATACATAAACAGCATTTTTCAACTGAAAATGCTCATTTGCCCATTCTTTATCGTCAGTAAACACATAAAAACATGGATTTTCATGCTGATCCTGCATCTGCTCTATTGCATTTTCATAATAATTCACTGTACAAACTCCGGTAAAACCATCTACATACTGATCACTTAAATAATCACCACGACGGATATGTATGCTTACACTAGTCTCTTGTCGCATCTGCAGGGCAATTGTAGACGTTTGTTCTGATAGTAAATTCATATTAAAAACAAAAGTTTTTCGAATATTAGCTTTCACATGTTCAAAATAACGCTCACTTTGCCAGGTTCCTCGAAATAACTCATTCTTACTTTTAAAACAAAATACTTTCTGATAAAAAATAAAATTTTCAGGGACCGAAACAACATGAATTCCAACCATTCGAAACAATCTCTCCCGATATATTACAGGGAAAAATCTCAATAACTGACTATATAAAGTAAGTAAAAAATCTTGCACAACAGATAAAGATCCATCATATCGGCGTATCAAAAACAGCTTTTCCAATTCATAACCTTGTTGTCCATAAGCTTTTTGATTAAATCGATGTTGTACAAAAATAACTGTTTTCTCTCCTCTTGCACGCAACTCTTCACAAAAAGCATATATAAACATCTGGTTACCTAGACCACCAGTTAATGCAACGTATTTCATCAAATAAAATTTATATTGAAATTAAATTATTTAATTTAGACACCCTTATTTTAATATATTTTTTAAAAGACTTCGAAAATAATTTTGATATAAAAACACGAATTTTAAACACTAATTGAGCATAATAATAATTCGCATAAAATATTAGAGATAATCTTTGTATAGTTGGAGTTAAGTCTAAAATTTCCAAATAAATATTCTTATAGCTTTCAATCGTTTTTTGCCAATCAAAATACTGTTGAAGTCTTTCCCTTGCATTATTACCAATTTTCAAACGTAACTCGGCATCATTCGCCAACATGGTGGCATATTCAACAAACTCATCTTTATTTTTTGCAATAAAACCAGACTCACCATGTATTAATAATTCTTTAGGAGGCTCAGGACCATAATAGACAATCGGTTTACCGTACATCATAGCCGCTTGCATCGTCCCATCTATCGAAGAATAACTGTCTAAAGGCAATTGATATAAAAAAATATCAAATGAGCTTACTTTATCCAACCATTCATTATAGGGTAAATGAGGTATTATCTCTACGAATTCGTTCAATCTATATTTACTTACTTCTACATCCAACCACTCTGCATTTGAACCTATCCCCACTATACAAAACTTTTTATTTTCAATACCTATAGAATGGTACCAATTAATAAGCTTTGGATGACATTTGTTCAATGAACTTCCTCTGCCAAATAAAACATACTCATGTGGAGAAGATGTTGTTTGAATATCCAATGATAATTTCGTACCAAAATAAATCATTTTTTTTCTTTGAACTAAAATCTCATTATTCAATTTTTTATTTAGAGAATGTTTATCAATAAAAATAATTTTTTGACTGTATTTGATTTCATTTGGAGTAAGTCTCTGTTTAAATTCTCTTGGATATTGACATACTGTTGTTACAACAGGTATAAGCCTATCTTCTCTTATCATTTGTTTACAGAAATCATCGAAAAGTTCTGAACCTTCTGCCTTAAACCAATGTATCAAATCAAATCTCTGTTGTACAAATAAATCACAAATTGATTTCCCATTCATTAAAACAATACTAATATTAAGAGGTATTGACTCAAAATTACGAACATTCTGCTTACAGGCAACAAGTACATTGCTCTCTGTCATATTCTCAAGAGCAAGAAGAAAAAGATAATCAGTTGCACCACCTATATTTATTTTATCAATAACGTAGAGAATTTTCATTAGATTTATTTGTTTTCAACAAATTGCAATAATTTTTTGGATCGCTCTTTTATCTTTACCACAGGAATTCCAATATATATTGACCAACTAGCTAGATCTTTATTTATCAAAGACATTGCTCCAACGGCAACTCCTTCTTCTATCGTTAAACTTGGCATCACCACACAGTTAACCCCAAGTTGGGAGTACTTTTTAATTAAAACTTTACCACCTGTAACATTGGTCAGTTTCTTTTCTGTCATGGGACCAAGTAAAAAGTCACCTGAAAAATCATCTGATGCTGACAGGATTGTACATCTGGCAGACATTCCCGTATAATCTTCCATTTCTATCCCATACGTGCCATACAATGCACAATAGGCTGAAATATGAATGTTAGACCCAAGCTTAATATTGCCCGATAAAATACAAAAATCATCAATTCTTACATTATCTCCAATAATAACATGTTCTATCCCATAAAATGAAGCCTTTTTGCTTATAAGAACATTTTTCCCGATAGCTATAAAACCTAATTTCATTAACTCTTCAGTGCTGTAAAATGAGTTCATAAGCTAATTATTTCTACTATTTTGTATATATCTGAATCAGAAAGTTCTACATATATCGGTAAACAGAGAATACTATCGGCGATATTATGCGCTTTTGGTAAATTATCTTTATGAGCAGACTTTAAATAACGGTATGGTTCAAAATCTGAAATTAATGGATAAAAATACCGACGGCTGTAGATGTTATTCTCTTTTAAAATGTCGTACAAAGCATCTCTATTAGTCTTATATTTATTACCAATCAATATAGGAAAATACGAATAGCAATGACTAATCCCTGTCATATCTTCTAAAAAGCCAATTCCGGGAACTTCTTTCAATAATTTGCGATACAAATCTGTAATTTGTTTTCTCCGTTCTATAAATCCACTAATATATTTCAGTTGCAATAATCCATAGGCAGCCTGCACCTCATTAAGTTTGGCATTTATACCTGGCTCTTCCACAATTAGTTCTCCGCGAAAACCAAAGTTTTTCAGGTTATCAATATGATGTTTCATTTTTGATGAATGACAGATAATAGCTCCTCCTTCAATAGTACTATAGACCTTAGTGGCATGAAAACTCAATACCGATAAATCGCCATAATTTAAAATTGAATTACCATTTTTTTTTACCCCAAAGGCATGTGCTGCATCATAAATAACTTTTAATCCATGTTCATCTGCTATACGTTGTATCTCATCAACCTGACAAGGATTACCATATACATGTACCGGCATAATAGCTGTAGTCTTATCAGTTATGGCTGCCTCTATCTTTGACGGATCCAAATTCATATATTCCGGTTCAATATCCACAAAAACTGGAGTTATCTTGTTCCACCAAAGCGAATGAGAAGTTGCTACAAAACTATAAGGTGTTGTGATTACCTCTCCAGTTATATTTAATGCCTGCAAAGCCGAAATAAGAGCAAGCGTTCCGTTTGAAAACAATGAAATATATTTCACCCCAAGGTATTCAGCTAACTCTTTTTCTAATTGTTGATGCAACGGTCCGTTGTTTGTTAACCACTTATTATCCCAGATCTGTTGCAAATAAGGGATAAATTCTTCTAACGGAGGAAGACTGGGTTGAGTTACAGTAATAAGCATGTTTTTTATAAGTCTGTTTTTGCGAATATTACGGCTTCACTAATATATATTGAAAAATGGTTAGTATATAGTTTACACCCCGAACCTAATTCATCTATATAAATAGCATTATTGACAAACTGCTCCATATTATAATAAATTGCTACTGCTAACTTAGGTTTAAATTTTTTACAGCTTTAATTGAACCTTTTAATGCTAGTTCTTCAGTTCCTTAGATATTCATTTTTATAAAATCAACATTTTGAATATTGTTCTTTTCAACAAAATCATCAATTGTAATTCCGGTATAATCAGATAACGATCCATATTCAACTCTACTGGCAGGTCCTTTATCTAAAAAATAAAATTTTTCATCTAAAATATTTGAAACTTGTTGTTATAGTAATTCGATTCTTTAGGTTGGGATTTAAATCAATGCTTTTATTAAACAGCTTTATATTATCTGCTATAAACTCAAATGAATATACTTTCCCCCTAATTTCCTGTTTTTGCGACAAAAATAAAGAGCAGCATCAGCCCAACAAGTACATATATCAAGAACAATATTTTCCTCTGTCTACAGCAATTAGTCTCACTACTGATCAAGCTATGAGAAAAAACAAGCATAAGAAAGAAAAGACTATACCAGCCAGAACGTATTCAATAAACAAGAAATAAGGATTATCTATATTTAGCTCTCATTTTTTCTTCGATTGCTAGGTAAAATATGAATAGTCTAAAATGAATTTTCAATAAAGAATAAATCCTTTTATGTCGTGGATAAATACTTACTATTTTAAAGTATTCCCAATTTATTCTTTTTTTAAGTTCATTTCTCTCAATGACACAATTTCCTAATTGCTCAGGTATAAAACATTTAAAATACTCTCCTGATATTTCTCGATAAATAACATTCTTGTCAATTCCATTGATAGGAATAAAGAAATTCGATAAAAAATTAGCGACTAAAATAATATCTATAAATCTTTTTGGATTCGTCGTCTGTGTTATACTTCCTTGCCTAATCCGGTATACGTACAAACAATCAGGTATAACCTTTATAACTTTTGCATAATAGCAGGCAATAGGTGTAAACAAATTATCTTCGTGGAAAATTCCTTCCTTAAAAAACAACTTATATTGAAGCAAAAAATCTCTGCGATAGATTCGTAAAACCGTACATACAAAATGGAACTTCCTGTATATTAAGGCATACTTGTTATAGTACTCCCAACCGGTCAATTCTTTTTCTTCAATTCCGCAATCTGGTTCTTCAGTAGTTCCATTTTCAAAATACCTATGACCATTGAAGCAAATCATATCCTCCCCACTTTGCTTTTCAAACAATAGTTTTAATGTATCCGGCACGATCCAATCATCGCTATCCAGAAAAAAAATGTAGTCTCCTCTTGATTCTTGGATACCTTTGTTACGTGAAGCACTTAGTCCATTATTTAATTGATCAATTATATGAATCTTAGTACTTTTAATTGAATATTCCTCAAGTATAGACAAACTACTATCTGTTGAACCATCATTTATACAGATTACTTCATAGTCGATGAAAGTTTGATTCAATATAGAATCCAAACTTGCACGTAAATAGTTTTCTACATTGTAAACGGGCATAACAATTGAGAAAAAAGGAAAAGAATTAATCATTATTTCAAAATTTGTTTTTTTATATTAGAAAGATATTTTCTCCATCTCTCCAGACGTAATTCTAATCCGGTTGCCTCTTTTTTATGATCATAATGATGATTCAACGGAATACTGACTAGATCATATTGAGACGAGAACACACCAATGTAACGTTCCATTATTACTCCTTGAAACCTGTATTCATGTCGATTATCAAACTGATTTAAATAACCTTTATCAATAATATAAGTATAAAAACCCATCAAATCCTCAAATACATTCTTTTCAACCAAAAAAGCCGAGCATAAATTGATTTGTTTTCCCTTAATATCGTCCAATAAAATATTCTTTCCATAATACACATTGTATTCTTCAAGTATCGCATCAAAACAATTCTTTCCATCCCCATAACATTGATTTGGATAGTTAACATCCAGCATTACCTTTAGGTTGTATGCATACATAAAATCAAATGTAGAAAAAGAAATAAACGGAATTGCCTTGTTTATGTAACTTTCTATTGCTTTAGAAACATGATAACCAACAGAAGGATCGAAACATTTCAGTTCATAATCCCAATGAAAAAAACCGATATAATCAAGCCCATTGTACAATCGACATTTAGATATATTGTAAATGACTTCGGCCTCAGCATACCACTTGCCTAATTCCACATAGTTAAGAATGTCTGACTTGTTTAGTACATGAAATTTATTATGTGTTATTTGCGTGTTGGAAACATTAAATAGCACAAAATTATCAAAAGAGAAATCTGGATCATTTGCATAGTAATCTTCGACGACAGGCCCATGAGTAACAATAAATATCTTCCAATTCATAAAAGTATTATCTAAAGTATTTTATAAATTTAATTTTCACTAAAATAAGTTTTTATAACCTAAATATATTAGAAATACAATCAAAATTCATCTCATAAACTAGCTTCAATTCACTGAGACTTATGGCTTATATTTTCCTTGCTCAAGATAAAGAACGGCACTGCCAAGATCCATCTTCCATGCGATTCAATAGACCCAGTTAGCAAATAGAAATTTTATTTTTATTGTGATTTTTCAATCTTGTTGTTCAGTAAAGCGTACAAATCAAATTCTACAGTTTTATTGACTTTATTTTATTAAACAGTCTCAAAACAGTGTAGAATCACTATCTTAAACTTAGTATTAGAATAAACATATTAAATATTAAGACTCTTTCAATATAATCTCACAAATAATATAATTTTAATTATTCACTTTAACGTTTCTATTATTTTCCTGCCCTGTTTCTGACTGGGTATTTCTATATATTTGTAACTAAAATAGGCGATAAAGGAAGTCAAAGATAAAATTATAAAATAATAGAAAAGATAAGCCAAATAACTAATAATTGCATTTGAAAAATCAATAGTACGCAAATTTACCACTTGACTAGCCCAGTATATAACTGCAAAATGAATCAGGTAAATACTAAAACTAATTTTTCCAATAAACATTGTTGCTGGATTTACTATAAATACAAAAACACCTTTTGATAACCCAATCAACAAAAAAAAGAAAAACAAACTGTAAATCATATAATAAGGTAGTTGGAAATAGCAAGAAAACAAAAACAAAAACGCCAGCACTAAATAGTCTTTTGTCTTGAGCCCTTCTAAACCATCTCTTACCACAAAATAAGCTATAATTCCCAAACAAAACATTGGGAACTGGTTTATAAAGTTAAATGAACAAAAATTTCCCTTTTCAAAAAAAGGATTTATCAATAGGCTCCGAAACCAAACTGAAAGAAGCAAAGATACAGAAAAAAGCAGAATACTTTGCCTAAGAGTTCGTATCTTATTAAATATAATAGGTAGCATTATATAAAACATCATTTCAACGGCAATAGACCAACCACCTGGCACATAACTATTCATAGTGGTAGGATAAAATCCATTAATAAACAGCATCCCTGTAATAAGCTTTATTATTGGAAAGTTATGAAGATGATCTCCGAACTGAGAAGCATTAAACCCTAAATAACGTTCAAATGTATAATACACGGTAACTAAATAATAGACTGGGGCTATTCGAAAAAAACGGCGAATAAAAAACTTCTTTTTAAAATTTGATTCTCCTTCCCTGCTTCTGCACGATAACATTAGAGTGAACGAGCTAACCAAATAAAACAGTTGTACACCCAATTGACCATTTTCTAAAAAATCTTTAAATATTAAATGAAAATAAGTTTGATTGAATTGCTGACCAGTATGTACCAGAAGGACTAACATAATCGCTAAACCTCTTAAACTATCAATAAATGCGTATTTTGGGGATTCCATTTAAAACTTATTATTAATTAATATTTCAGGCTTCGTTGTTTTCATATATTTTCAGACACTTTAGTTCGCTTTTCATAATATTTCTTTTGCCTGCAATAGCTTAGCAATAAAAATAAATTTAACACACCATTTTATATTCAACAGAAAAACGTCATTGAAATATTAATTTGTTTCTTTTCCAATATCAAAAAAAATCTATAATTTTTTTTTTCAAATCAATATAGTATTCCCAAATTTTATCTTCTGCTTCGGATAACAAACGGGGTTGTTCAATAAAGTGTTGAAATAACTTTGAATCAGAATGAAGTGTTCGAATAAAATCAACAACCAAACCATTATTACCATTCTCATTCCAACAAATAATAGCACGTTGATTCAGTATATCTTCTTCTGGTTTATTGTCCGATCCCCAATAAATAGGGATACAACCGGCCTCAATAGCCTGGAATACTTTTTCTGTAACATAACCGAGAGCATTCGAATTTTCCGGACAAATATTAAATTTATAGTGACGAATAAAATCGTATTTTTTATTTTCATATAAAACATTCAATTCATCGGTGTTTTTTCTAAAAGCTCCTCCTGAACTTATTGCATCAATTTCTGAAAGTTCGTTAATTATTTTTCCTCTTATTCCATTCCAATCATGGCTTGCTACTAATGAACAAAATCCTGTACGATCATCTCGTAAGGGAAACCTTAGCTGATCAACTTTTCGTTTTATATCATTGTAGTTAGAATCCGGACTAAATGTATATAATAGCCATAGAGGAAAACGTATTGAATTGCGATTCATTGAAGTGTCAAAATCAATATAAAGATCAAAATTCGTATGCTCACAAAGCGAACGATAATCCGCAAAACGTTCCGTGTACATATTTTCTCCTGAGAAAAAGATATTCACACCCTTATGAAGTTCTTTTAAATTATTCAACGGTCCTAAAACAGAATAAAAATTTATCTTACCCCTGTAATTTTGCAAAAGTCCATGATGCTCTATAAATCGACTAAACCAAATATCCTTTGCAAGTTGATCTGTCCAAAAATTATAATAATGTATAGGATAGGACCCATTCACTTTATAGTTAGCAAAAGCTTGCCTGATTCTCAAATACCCATCTTTATACATTTTTTAATATTTATAATATATATTATTCGCTAAGCGAAAAGAGAATAAATAATGTCCAATAATTTTATACAAAAAAAATAAAACTATAAAATGCTGTTTCTTTATTTAAAAGAATATAACATCAATAAAGTCTGATTTAGTATAATTGATTTATTTTATCATCAATTATAACTTGTTGTAGTTGATGATAAAATCCAAGAGTAAGGAGAATTCGTTAATATCAGTTTTATCAATAAAATCAACATTTTATTCTTCAAATGATTAAACTTTATTTCCTTTTAGTGCTTGAAACTTCGGTAATCCTCAGCATGGATTAAATCTTATAATCGTTTTTTTTTTTGGGGGGGGTAGGTGGAAAGAGATTCTTTTCAGAAAACACAGGATATTCTACCGTTCAAAGCTCTTATAGAAAGAATCAAAGAGTTAATTATAAAAGTCCTATATTTTATTAATCATAACAGCTTGTATATTTAATTTATTTTACCCCAATATTTAAACTGCCATTTATAATTACATACTTTATCTCTCTTTGCAAGTAAGGGATAATTAATCATTTCTGACCAATTCGTTGAATATGTCTCATTTGTTGTTAATATATCTATATTATGTTTCTTAGCCAATATTGAAAAAACACTCTGGTCGTGTCTATGAAATTCAAATTCAGAAAATTCATGCAGTGTTGACTTGTTATCTGTAAATAGTTTATAATCATCATTTAGAGCATATAACCATTCATTTATCAATTCTACGCTCTGTTGACATTTTCTTATAAAAATATGAGTTGCTTCAATTTGAGTTGAATCCGTATAATCCCGATTATTCTCTACATGAAAGTAATTGAACACATCCGCTTTTGTCAGTTTTCGTTCTAAATGTTCCGGACTTTTAAAAGCCAATAGCCACTTCTTGATTTTTCAACAATTTCAATATATTCCAGAAATCTAAATTTGCCCGATAAGTTCAAGTGTGATCCAAGATCCATATATAACAATATATCACCATCTTTCATGACTCTTAATGCTTGAGAAATAACCTGCGGTTTCCAACTCCAGTAACCATAATCCTTTGAATATGGACGCAATAAAATTTTAAACTGATTTTTAAAATCTCTATCTAATTCCTTTTAAGTGTAAAATAATATTTTATCAAAAATCTCAAAAGATTGGGCTTGATTAAGCAATCTATGAAATCCTTTTTTTTAAGGAGTATTTCCAAAAGAACATAAAAAGATCATAGAAAATAATTATAATTTGCATTAGAACCTAAAACTAAATGTATATTGTTTTTTAATCAGTACCTATTTTTACCAATAAAACATTTCAAAATAAGCTTAGTTCTGAACTTAACGGGGAGTTTAAAAAAAACACCGGTTGGAAATAATTTAAATAATTCAATTAATGAATAATGAGCTCCAAACCAATATTCATTTACGTAATTAGCGAGCTTAATGCTGAAATGTTTTTTCAACTGCATTTCTAGGGCTCTGGCATTAATACCCGTTTGTTCTTGATTCATTACATCCAGCATTAAAATGATTTTTTTATGTTCTTCAATATCCGATAACTGTTTAATAGGCGTAGCAACAAATTCATTAATAAATTGATTCGTCAAGGATTCATTAGCCTTTGGAAAAAGTGATCTGAAATACAGAGTCCTCACTTGCACTGTTATCTGTGGTTGATTGGTTATCACTTCCGAAACCTGACTTGGATGCATCCGGTATCTGAAAAGAACATCCGGAATATTATACATTTTAAGTCCCTTCGTTATGCATTCTGTCCAGAAGCGATAATCCTCGGCCGGAAAATATTGCTGGTCATATCGCAAATTGGATTCAATGATTGAAGAACGACGAAATAACGGAATAATCATACAACAACCAAAGAACAAACCAATTTTAATATTTTCATGTTTTTCCGGATAAATCACTTTATAGTTACGCGATCCGAAAAATTCATATCCTGCTCCACAAATATCAATATCAGGATTATTTTCTAAAAGTTTATATTGTTTCTCCAATCTATCCGGCATGCTGATGTCATCCCCATCCATACGTGCAATGTATTTTCCTCGAGCCAATTCAACACCCCGGTTAAGGGTGTTGGCTAATCCAATATTCTTTTCATTTTCAACCAACAGAATCCTTTTATCAGTAATTTTCAATACCTCATCCCAGGTTTTATCAGTGGAACCGTCATTAATAATCAATAATTCAAAATCGGTATACGTTTGATTTAATATACTTTTTACAGCTTCCGTTACAAAGGCCGAAACATTATAGACAGGCATTAAAACCGTTATTTGAGGATATTTACTCATATTTTGTCAACTTTAGGACTCTTGTAGCCAGGAACGCTTTAATAAATACGAATTTTGAAATTTACGTTGCATGCCTCCGTCTATTTTAACGGCAGAAAGGTATCCTGCCTTCTTTACAGCTGCAACCACTTCTTTATTCATATTCCCATATGGATATGCAAAATGCTTTACTAAAGTTCCGGTTTTCGCTTCTATAATTTTCTTTGATTCACATAACTCATAGTTCAATAGTTCATCCGAAACGATCGTCAGTGAAGAATGGCTTACTCCATGAGACGCAATGGTACAAAGATTGGTATCCAACAGTATTTCAATATCTTTCCAATCTAACATATCCGGCTGTTTATATTTCTTTGATCGGTATTGAGTATCCAAATATTGATAAAACAATTTTTCCGACACAATCGATTTTTTTTGCAATTCTTTTTTTATGAGATTATAGGTCTCATTCTTTTCCATGGGATTTTGGCAACGATAAGTTATACCATTACTCAAACTGAGCTCTTCATTCTGTTGAATAACATCTTCTAAAACATACCACCATAAAAATGACTTTTGATCTATAAAGTCAGTTGTTATATAAATTGCAAAGGGGATTTGATATTTTTTAAAAACAGGCAAAGCATTACTCAAATTATCACGATAACCATCGTCAAAAGTAAAACAAACATAAGGGTGCGTAAAATGAAAAAAATCTTTTTGCATTTCAAGCATACGATCTAAATTTACAAATTCACAACCCTTATTTTTATACTTTACTATCGTTTTTTCTAAGAATTCGGGAGTAATCTCTAATAAACGATTATCGATAATATTACTTTGCTCTGGGACAACTCGATGAAGCATTAGGATAGTACCCCTAAAAGGATTTACCCAATTATAAACTTGATCTAATAATTTAAATTGCTTCAGGGATTTCAAATAATTCATTTTTCAATTTACTACTTTAGATATTAGATCACCCGTTTTTAATGTTCTGTTTTAAATCAACATAAACAGAATCTAAAAATTATTTGTTTTTAAGTTTTGTTTTCAGTAACCCAATAATAGAATCGGTTCTTTCTGTTACTCCTTGTCTGTTTAAATGATAGACAGTGTTAAAGAATAAAGAATCTGGGAAAACAAAACTTTTTGGTTTTATCGCAAAAGGTATTTTCACCCCTTTCAATTCACGATCAATATCATCTATTACTTTTGCATAGCCTCCATAGGCTGAGCTCATAAAGGCTGGAGGAATAATAACAAGCTTTGCTCCTCTTGCGTTTAAGAATTGATCAAATCCAGTAATCAATTCCAGTGTCGATACAGAAACATTCTCTATAATAGTTGCTCCTGCCATTTGATGTATGGATTGATTGGGATAGTTCCAATGCATCACTTCATCACCATATTTATTGAATGAATTTCGTCTATAATTTTTGTCGAAATTATTATTTACATCCTCATCCATTACATCCATTTCTTTGTGCATCAACTTTGAAACTGAATATTCTACCGTGAGAGGAATTAAATGAATTGCTTGTGAAAAAGTTATATATTTCAAATCTCTTCTATTCACATCAAAGAGCAAAGCAACGAGGACCTTTTCTCCATCAAGTAAATTGGTACTAAAAAAATGATCATATTCTGGAGATAGCACTACAATATCATCTCTTCTGATAGAACACTTTACTTCATTAATCATAAATCTGAGACCTAAACCTGCATGAAGTCCCATATTAACGACTGGGATATGCAATGAATCCTCCACCCGTTTACTATCCAAACCAAATCCAAGATTTGACCCTCCCACAAACACAATTTTAGGCGACGGTAATGAATCCAATCGATGGTGTTTATCAATATTAGCATAAAGAGAATTATCTGTTAATCTTTTGTTTGGAATCAGAAATAAAGAAAACAGTATAATTACGATCATTATACTAATAAAAAGAATACACTGAATACTGAATTTTTTCATTATCTGTTTATTTTAAAACTGAAAATAGATAAATGTTTCTGGCTTTCCTCCAAATTGTATAATGCTTAATATCAGAAATATGTAAATTCCCCATCTCAATGATTTAAATTTAATGATTAATTCTAGTTTAGATAAACCATATTTCTGCTCACGTTGAATCCATTCAATAAACAATAATATAAATATATAAACACAAAGTGTTGAAATTTTATGAGTTGGCAACGTAAACAAGGTGCGTGAAAATAACGAACTAACATATCCGAATGCATCAGCTAGCGATGTTGCTCTGAAGAATATCCATCCAAAGACAACAAGGGCGAAAGTAATCAAAATTTGAATCAGCTCTTTAATTGAAGGTAAATACTTACCTTCAGCGACTGTATTTGTATGCAATCTGTTACGACCAAAAATAAGTAATGGAAGAAATAGAATTGCATGAAAAACACCCCAAAAAATAAATGTCCAGTTAGCTCCATGCCAAAATCCGCTCACTAAAAAAATAATAAATGTATTGCGGACAGAAAGCCATTTTGTACCACGGCTTCCCCCTAAGGGAATATAGAGATAATCGCGAAACCAAGTGGTAAGTGATATGTGCCAACGACGCCAAAACTCAGCAATATCCCGCGAGAAATAAGGGAATCCAAAATTTCGTAACAGTTCAATTCCTAAAAGCCTCGCTGTTCCTAATGCTATATCGGAATATCCGGAAAAGTCACAATAAATCTGAAAAGTAAACAGAATAGCACCCAACAACAAATTGCTTGCACTTTGAATATGATAATTGGCAAATATCGGATTTACAATCAACGCACAGTTATCGGCTATAACAATTTTTTTGAATAATCCCCATAATATCTGACGTAAACCATCGACAGCTTTCGTATAATCAAATGTACGTTTATGAATTATTTGGGGTAATAAATGGGTAGCACGTTCAATTGGGCCGGCAACCAATAAAGGGAAAAAGCATACAAATACTGAATAATCAACGAAACTACGTTCCGGTTTTATCCGGTCATTATAAATATCAATAACATACGAAAGACCATGGAATGTATAAAAAGAAATACCTACCGGTAAAATCACCTGCAAAGTCGCAAAATCAGCTTTTAAACCAATAGCAAACAATAAATTCACAAAAGAATCAATAAAAAAATTATAATATTTAAATACTCCCAAAAATCCAAGATTAACACACACACTCAGCCAAAACCACAATTTTTTTTTCCATTTATTGGATACACCTGACATCATCAATCCGGTAAAATAATCTAAACCGGTAGAGAATATTAATAGAAATAAAAAATGCCAATTCCAACAGCCATAGAAATAATAGCTTGAAACCAATAATAATATATTTTGCAGTTTATATTTTCTCCCGAAAGCAAACCAATATAAAGCAAAAACAATGGGGAAAAACAGTGCAAATTCTAAAGAAGTGAATAACATATTTCTAATGAAAAAAAATATAATATCAATGATTTACAACACATTAAGTAATTATTTTTCTTTAATAATATTATCCATTATTTAAAGAAATCTACGATAAAATTGGAATCAATAAATTTACCATTTAGCTCTTTATGGAGTATTCTAAAAATCGGGATAATACTAAGAAAAAAATAAATTCGTGATCATTTGTTTCTTTAAATATAAAAAAAAATATACGTGTTTTAGCTGTTAGTATTGGGAGTAAAATCATTGGTTTATAAAAATAAAAGACACTCTTGTATTTATTTCTTAGTGAAATCTTTTTTATTAAGTACTGGTCAAAATATAATGTCGTATTTTTTGCCAAAGTTATTCAATACAAACGATAGGCGTTCTTTGAGATTCTGAAAACAGAGATAAGCATCAAGTGGTATCCAATTATACTTGATTCTTC
>Ga0302203_1000025_pt1 | contig 70224 bp, 50 predicted proteins | sample II_Fen_E1_1_FD_194576 | JGI IMG/M metagenome (GOLD analysis project Ga0302203, IMG submission 194576) | Peat permafrost microbial communities from Stordalen Mire near Abisko, Sweden - II_Fen_E1_2 | ecosystem: Environmental > Terrestrial > Soil > Wetlands > Permafrost | place: Sweden: Abisko...
GCCGGATTAGCTGATGAATACTTTTATGACAGACAAGACGCGTTGGATGGCATGTATGATATTAAAACAGAACCCTGGGAGCCCAATATCACTTCGTTGGTTCAGTTCGACCGTAAATGGAAAGCAGTCATTCAGGAAGAGACACCTGTCCCTACCCCTGTTAATGCTGAAAACAAAACAAAGGTAGGAGCCTTTGAAGGAGCCGGCTATCTCACTAAAGGCATGTACCGCCCCATGTTCGATTGCCGCATGCGTACTAACACAGCCCCTGAGTTTTGTCCTGTATGCCAGCAAGCTGTGGAGAGAATGATATTGTTTCTGACTACCCCTAACCCCTAAAGGGGGATATGAAAACCCCCTGATCTTTATCGAGACCAAGGGGTTTTTAACAGGAGACAAAAGTAACTTAGTTCCCCTTTAGGGGGTAGGGGTTCTTACTTAATCGTAACCATAGTAGCTCCAAACCCGTATTCCCTGAACGAAGCATCCTGGAAATAATAGGTCTTATACTGTGTCTTGAGGAGTTTCTCTATTTCATTGCGCAATACACCTTCGCCCTTGCCATGAATTAAGACAATTTTCTGTCCTTTCTTGTTTTTGTATTCTTCCAGCACAGCATGAAATTTATCCAGCTGGCATTGCAGCATATCTCCGCTGGACATGCCGACTGTAGAGTCAAGCAATTCGTTGATATGCAAATCTACCTCGATCACTTCCTGTGCCTCTTTCCGTTTTACAATGCGTGGCCTGCCCGTCTCTTCCTTCTGAAACATGGCTTGCTTGATTTCTTCGGGTGAAATCTCTGCCAGCTTCTTATTCTCATCCTCTTTCTCCTTTTCCGAAGTAATGTCAATCAACAAAGCAGGTTCATCAAAATAATCATTGGCAGTAAAGCTATGAAGTTTATAAAATTTCACAGCATTAATTTTCAACCGGGCGTCTATTACCGTTTGCGGTGTATAGTTTTTACCTTGTTTGAAAGGCAACAGCTGAACACGTAACCGTTCCCAGGCACTCAGTTGTTCCTTGGTTATTTCGGCAAGCATCTCCTGGGTATTGGGTTCAATCAGGCCATTGGCAACACTTTGCCATGCATCATTTTCACCGTTTACCACATTGTAATACAGGTAATAATTGCTGTCGTTCACCAGGTAGCATTCGTACGACGTCGTTTGCATTTCTTTGATGTTCATCGGAAAAAAGGCAAGCAAAGCAACCATGTTTTCTCCCTCCGGAGTCTCAACAATTGGTTCGGCTTTAGCTGGTTCAGTCTTGGCACTTTCAGGCTCCCTGGCCATCTGTGCCGAAACAGCAGTTGTTTTAGTCTTAAAATCCCTGATCGGGAAATTTGTTTCCTTGTTGATAGCTTCAATCAGGACACATTCACGTTCCTGTACAGGCATTTCAAAACCATCGCCATCTTCCACGTATACCATTTTTTTATTCTCATCTACACGGGTTACTATCCCTCCGCCTACTGCGTTCAAAAAACGCACATTATCGCCTTTTTTTATCATAATATTATTTATCTGAAGTCTAAGTCAAAAGTCCGGGTCTTGCTTCTTTTAAAGTATTTTGAGCGTTGACTATTCATTTTTGACTTTGAATTATTCTTTTTACTCGTAACTTTTCCCTACTTTTGCCACAAAATTACAACAATTTTTTCATAACTCTCGTGAACCAACCAAAAGAAGAACTGCCCATTTATATCGATAGCTTCGATTATCCACTTCCTGATGAACGAATAGCAAAGTTTCCACTATCCCGTCGTGATGCCTCCAAACTACTGGTATACCATAACGCTGTTATAACCGAAAGTGTTTTTTCAAATATTACTTATTTTCTGCCTACAGACAGCCTGTTGGTATATAACAATACACGCGTTATCCAGGCACGTCTTGTATTCCACAAAGATACCGGTGCCCGCGTAGAAGTATTTTGCCTGGAGCCCCTTATCCCTGCCGATTATGCCTTATCACTTGGCGCAACTACCGGCTGTACCTGGAAATGCATGGTGGGCAATGTAAAGAAATGGCGGGAAGGAAGGTTAAGCAAGTCGGTTGAAATAGAGGGTAAAACCTGTACTCTTCAGGCAGAATTGCTTGACACCGATGATAATACCCATAGCATTCATTTCTCCTGGGATCGTCCGGATATACACTTTGCCGGAATACTTGAGAAAGCAGGTGAATTGCCTATTCCACCTTATCTGCACCGTAAAACAGAAGAAAGTGACCTGACCACCTACCAAACTGTTTATTCCAAAATAAAAGGATCGGTAGCAGCCCCTACTGCCGGGTTGCACTTTACGCCCGAAGTATTCGAAAGCCTGAAAGCAAAGAATATTGAAACAGAAGAGCTGACCCTCCATGTAGGTGCAGGAACATTCCAGCCTGTGAAAACCAGAAATATCGAGCAGCATCACATGCATACCGAGGTGATTTCAGTTCACCGCAGCGCCATAGAGCATCTGTTGCAAAAAACGGGAAATATCATTGCAGTAGGAACCACATCAGTAAGAACACTTGAGAGCCTTTACTATATAGGGAAGAGCCTCGCCTCCTCTCCCTGTAAAGAAGAGAATGCCGGTTGCAATAGCTTAAAGCCTCTGCACGTTTCCCAATGGGAACCTTATGAAACACAACCTGAGATCCCTGCACGTGAAGCATTACAAAATATAATGGATTATCTGGATAAGAACAAACTTAAGACCTTGCATGCCGATACCCAGATCATGATCAGGCCAGGATACACCTTTCACCTTGTTGATGGCATGATTACCAACTTCCACCAACCGAAGAGTACCCTGCTCCTATTGGTTTCCGCTTTTGTGGATGGACGTTGGATGGATCTTTACGATTACGCGCTGGCAAATGATTTCAGGTTCCTGAGTTATGGCGACAGTTCGCTGTTGTTGAGGTAAAGGGTGGAAAGGTTTATTTTACACCGGCAAAATAAACCTTTACCACTTTTCTCAATAAATTTCACATCAAATAATTTCTCCATTTCAACACTGACAGGTCTTGAACGATGGATAGAATTTTAATAAAGAATACCAACCAGTCCTCTCCACCTTTGCTTTATCACCCGTTCGATATTTGTTCACCATCGACTCAGAAGTTAAACCACTGTATTCTCATCATAAACCGTATATACAAGCTATACAGGGGGTATATAGGGAATACCGAAAAAGAGACTGTGAATAGATGGTGACGAAGCCATATCCGGGAGCAGGCACAGATTTGATTTTTCAAAACCGGGCATCGGGATATTTTTTCTCTGCAAAAAAAAGGAATACAAATTATTTTTGAGCCGGGTGTAAAAAAACAGCGTGAATTTCAAGAAATAAAGTTTACAGATCACGGCATAGTCAAAAAAACTATGCAAAACCAGGCCGCACTATGTGTCTATATGGTTCAAAATAATTACCTTTACGGATTTTTAGGAATGACGTAAGTGGGATTAAAGAATGTCATATCATGAATTGACTGGAAAAATAAGAACAGAACGCCCATAAACGCCTGTTTTTAGTCCGATAAACCATGTACTGTCAGTTTTCTGTTCTTTTAGATAATGCAACAAAGATTGTTTCTACGACTGAAAGTTGTATGTTGATAACGATGTGGCATGAAAAAACATGCTGTAAATATAATTTCAAGAAAAAATGAATAAAGTGAATTACCTTGCACTGGGCGCAGTTGCATTAGCCGTAATTTCTATCTTTTCACCCTGGATAGAAGTATCTGCCGCCGGTATTACGTCGGATTTAAGTAATAGTTTTCAACCTATCATTATACGCGGAATTTCTATCGGGTATGGGATATTCGGGTTTTTGGTTGCTTTGATTGGGGGATACCTGGTATTAAAAGAATTCAAATGGACCTTTGTAGCCGGTATTGTAAATTTCATCGACGGATATGGTTACCTTCACGAATGGTTTGGAGCAGGGACACATGATAGCGGTAATTATGGCGATGTAACGTCAAGAAGCGTTGTCGATCCTAAATTTGGAATCTACCTGTTTATTGTAGCCTCGCTGGCTTTTATTGTTTTTACACTGAAATACTATAAATTAAAAAAGGCAGAAAGGGTTTTACCCCGGGAGCCGGTGCAGAAAGGAAATCAACAACCTGCTTATACAACAAGAAATACAGCAGCTTCGCAAATATATCAACCCTCTAAAATACAAACAATGACTACATCCTCTACAGAAACACCAAAAGAACCGGAGTCGACAGAGACACCGAAAGTACCGGTACAACCGGCTGAAACAGCAACAGAACAACAGGCTGCCGATCCAACAGCATCAAAGCCGGTAGTGGAAACTCCGACAGCAGCTGCACAACCAACGGAAATACCGAAAGAACCGGCGCAGACTTTCATTCCTGAACCGGAACCTGTTTACCAGGCACCAAGAACAGCTGCTACTCCGCAGCCACCTTACGTTGAACCTGAAAATAAAAAATCATCAACAGCATGGATCTATGTGGTTATCCTGGCTATTGTACTGATAGGTGCCGGCGTATTTGTCATGACCAATACTTCCTCGCAAAAGAGCAAAGACAAAACCGAACAATCGGTGAATGATGAGAAAGCCCGCCTGCAGATCGTCATTAATGAAGTAAACCAGGATGTTAGCGATAAGAAATACGATGATGCCCTGTTGAAAATCAATTCGATTAACTGGCTTTACGAACCGGATGCAAACAAAGGCTACGTGGACCAGTACAACAGCCAACGCGAGAACCTTCGTAATACGATTGAGCAACTAAAAAGCAACCAGGGACTGGAAGACCAGAAACAAGCTACTGAAAAAGCAAACCAACCTGTCCAACAACCCATACAAAGCAGCGATAGCATCCATTAAGCGGATTCATTGAAACAAAGAAAGTGTCTATGTGGCTTACAGAAGCTGTGTAGACACTTTTTTATTTTCTGAAATACAGCAATTTGAGTGTAAATAAATAATTCCGGGTATATAAATAATTTAAAACAGATTGTGTAATTTTGCAGGATATTTACAGCGTTAAAACGTATAAGTCTATACCCTGTTGAATCGATTGGAGAATGGAAAGGAAATAATAATCAGGATATTCCATTTCAGATTTCAACTTAAAACAGTGACAAACTGTAATGATTTTAGCATAAGTTTACTGACAACACAGCAGGATTAAAAAGTACCGTTATGACAACAATCAAGACAAGCCGGAATGGCATAACCCCAAAAGATTCAATAGTGCCTGATAAAACAGAGGTGCCGGTTAAAAGCAGACTTCCGGAACCTTCGATCACGGAGCTGGCGGATAGGATTAAAAAGAATTTTATAGAAGGGTTAGCTCCTATAGAGAATGAAACTAGTCAGGTTTTAATTTTAGGAACAATGCCCAGTGTGGAATCGTTGAAACGGCAAGCCTATTATGGTCATCCACGGAATTTATTCTGGAAATTAATAGCCGAAATAACCGGGGAAACAGTGCCTGAAGACTACGAGGATAAGAAGAAATACCTGCTGAAATACAAAATAGCTCTTTGGGATATGTGTCAGACATGCATCAGGGCAGGAAGCCTGGATAGTAATATCTCGGAAGAAATGCCAAATGATATAAAATCGTTTATAACAAAACATTCCCACATAAAAGCGATTGCCCTTAACGGGAAAGAATCTGAACGATTGTATCGGAAATACATTACCGGAATGGAGCAGATACACTTGATTTCAATGCCTTCAACCAGTCCTGCTAATGCCGGAGTATTATGGGAAAAAAAGGTAGAGGCATGGAGCCGGTTGAAAGAGTTTGTTTGATAATTCATTTCCTTGAATAATATTTAGCCTGAATGATCTATATTTGCATAAAATAAATCATCATGCCTAAGAAAACACAACCTCCTAAGAGTCTCGAACTTCACGTTATTGAGAGCAACTCCCCGGTAAGCAATAGCTTCATTGGAGAGGTAAAAGCAGGCTTTCCTTCCCCGGCCGGTGACTTCATCAATGAATCGATTGATTTAAATAAATATGTCTCTACTCACCCGGCAAATACCTTTTATGCCCGGGCGAACGGAATCTCTATGGAAGAAGACTTCAGCGATGGCGATTTGCTGGTGATTGACCGGATGGAGGAGTTCAGGGAGGGTAAAATTGTGATCTGTTACATTGATGGGGAGTTTACGGTAAAACGGATTAAAATTGATGAAGCAGGCATCTGGTTGATAGGAAGCAATAAACAATTTAAACCGATCCTTATTTCCAATGAAAATGACCTTAGGATATGGGGAGTGGTAACACATGTCATCAAAAAGCTGTAATGTTTGCATTAATCGACTGTAATAATTTCTATGCCTCCTGTGAAAGAGTATTTAATCCTTCCTTAAATGGCAAGCCTGTCGTCGTTCTGAGCAACAATGATGGATGCGTTATTGCACGAAGTAATGAAGCCAAGGAATTGGGCATTCCCATGGGTGCACCGGCGTTTGAATACCGGTACTTATTTGAACGACAACAGGTACCCGTATTCTCGGCAAACTTTGAGCTCTACGGGGATATGAGCAGAAGGGTCATGACCATGCTTTCAAATTATTCACCACATCAGGAGATATACAGTATTGACGAATGCTTTCTGGACTTATCGGGCATGTTGGTCGATTTGCAGGAATACGGTCTTGCTATGCGGAAACAGATTCTCAGGGGAACAGGAATACCCGTTTCAGTAGGCATTGCACCCACCAAAGCATTGGCGAAAGCAGCGAATAGAATTGCAAAGAAATTTACAGTCCGCACCGGTGGTTCGTATGTGATTGATACGGATGAAAAAAGGATAAAGGCACTGAAATGGTTACCGGTGGAAGATGTATGGGGAATAGGGCGGAGAAATGCCACGAAATTACATGCCATCGGTGTAAAGACTGCCTATGATTTCTGCCAACTCAGCAAAACATGGATATTGAGCAATATGACAATTGTAGGAGTACGGCTGCAGGATGAGTTAAACGGAATACCCACGCTGGATATGGAACCTGCAGAACTGAAACAAAGCATTGCCACCACCCGGACATTTGAAACAGAGTATAAAACGTATGATGAGGTAAAAGAACGTGTTTGTACTTTTGCTGTCAGTTGTGCCGAGAAACTTCGTCAACAAAACTCGCTATGTACTCAACTAGAGGTTTTTATTCAGTCGAACAGATTTAAAGAAGAGGATGTCCAGCATTCGACCAAAGTAGTTATTAAACTTCCTTTCCCAACCTCCTCAAGCATAGAACTGGCTGAATTTGCGGCACAGGGTTTAAAATCCATTTTCAGGAAAGGAATCGGATATAAACGTGCAGGCGTTGTAGTGATGGGATTTGTACAGGCCAATGAACAACAATTGTCGTTATTCTTCAAAAGCAACCCGAAACATACGCCATTAATGGAAGCGATGGATACTATAAACAGAAAATACGGGAATAAAGTACGGCTGGCTGCCCAAGACAAGAGAACCCACAAAATGCATCAGGAGAAGTTATCACCTTGCTATACGACCAAGATTCAAGACCTGATAACGGTACAACTGAAATAGAGAAAGAGTAAGCATTTCACAGCAGGGAAAGTATACGCAGCTAAATTATCCGGACATTGATACAGCAAGCAAAGTTGGCTAAGCATCAATGTACGTGCAACATGTTCATTATTGCTATTCCTGTAACAGGATACAGTAGTTAACATAAAATTGCCTTTTGTTATTTTATAAACCACACAATTTTCGTACTTTTGCGCAAGTTTTTAAGGCAATAGAAAAGTACAACTGTAAACTGTAAATTAAAGCCATGCTCGAAAAGATAATTATTCTCGATTTCGGATCCCAAACCACCCAACTGATAGGCCGCCGCATACGCGAACTGAATCAATACTGTGAAATCGTTCCCTACAACAAGTTCCCGGAACAGACTGAAGATATCAAAGGGGTTATCCTTTCAGGAAGTCCCTATTCAGTATATGACCCAACAGCATTCAAGACCGATTTAAATCAGATCCGCGGGAAGTATCCGGTATTGGGAATTTGCTACGGTGCCCAGTTGATGGCTTATACTTCGAACGGCACTGTTGAATCGGCAGGATCACGTGAATATGGTCGTGCCAACCTATCATTTATTGATGCAGACGATGCTTTGCTAAAAGATGTGCAGACCGGTTCACAGATATGGATGTCACACGGTGACAGCATTACCAAGATACCTGACAACTTTAATAAAGTAGCCAGTACCGATGATGTTGAACTGGCTGCTTACAAAATAGAAGGTGAGAAGACCTGGGGGGTACAGTTTCACCCTGAAGTATACCATACCCTCGATGGGACCCTGATCCTGGAAAACTTTTTAAATATATGCGAATGCGCACGTGACTGGTCACCGGCTTCATTTGTTGAATCAACAGTAGCCAGCCTTAAGAAACAACTCGGCAATGACAAAGTGGTTCTTGCACTCTCAGGAGGGGTTGATTCGTCAGTAGCAGCAGTATTGCTGGACAGAGCCATTGGTAAAAACCTGACCTGTATATTTGTAGATCATGGTCTGTTGCGTAAAAACGAATTTGAGAATGTAATGAAAGATTACGAACACCTCGGATTGAATGTAATCGGGGTGAAAGTAAAAGACAGGTTTTATGCTGCATTGAAAGGAGTTTCCGATCCCGAAGAAAAACGGAAGATTATAGGCAGCGGCTTTATCGATATATTTGATGAAGAAGCGCACAAGATAAAAAATGTAAAATGGCTTGCCCAGGGTACCATTTATCCCGATATTATTGAATCACTCTCGATCACCGGAACCGTGATCAAGTCGCACCACAACGTGGGAGGTCTTCCTGAGAAGATGGACCTTAAATTATGTGAACCGCTACGCCTGCTCTTCAAAGACGAAGTACGCCGGGTAGGAACCGAATTAGGCATGATGCATCATCTGATTAAACGTCAGCCTTTCCCGGGACCGGGACTGGCAGTACGTATTCTGGGTGATATTACCGCCGAGAAAGTACGCATACTACAGGAAGCCGACGATATCTTTATCACCGGGCTACGGGAATGGAATCTCTACGACATGGTATGGCAGGCGGGTGTTATCCTGCTTCCTGTACAATCGGTAGGTGTCATGGGTGACGAACGCACCTATGAGAATGCTGTTGCTTTACGGGCCGTGACTTCCACCGATGCCATGACAGCCGACTGGGCACAATTGCCTTATGACTTTCTGGCCAAAATGTCGAACGAAATCATCAACAAAGTTAAAGGCGTGAACCGCGTAGTGTATGACATAAGCTCTAAACCACCTGCTACGATTGAGTGGGAATAGAAAGAAGAGTTTGAAAGTTTGAAAAGTTACGCGTTCAGCGTTATAGAAAAGACCTCAAAGCGTACGAAGTACCTTTGAGCGTTTTTTTAAATAGTAAATGGTACATGATTAAATAGTAACTGATTCGATGATTGACACCCATTCACATATCTATTCGGAAGAATTTGATGCTGACCGCGCTGAAGTAGTCCGCAGGGCACAAGATATCGGGGTGACACAGATCATTCTTCCAAACTGCGATAGTACCACATTACCCCAAATGCTGGCACTGGAAGAAGCCTATCCGGAATACTGCCATGCCGCTATCGGATTGCATCCCACCAGCATAAACAAAGACTATAAAGAAGAACTGGTCCTGGTAAAATCAGAATTGGAACGACGGGATTACCTGGCTATCGGTGAAATCGGCATAGACCTGTATTGGGACAAAACATTACTATCCGAGCAAACCAAAGCTTTCAAACAACAAGTGGAATGGGCCTTAGATTATCACTTACCGGTTATTATCCATATCCGTGATTCTTTCAGAGAAAGTATGGACGCCCTGACACCTTATAAAAACAGCGGATTGACAGGCGTGTTCCATAGTTTTACAGGAACACTGGAAGAAGCCCGGGAGATAATTGCATTCGGGGGGTTCAAACTGGGCATCAATGGCATTATAACCTTTAAAAATTCAGGACTGGCTGGAGTAATCGAAAATATTGAGTTGAAACACATCCTGCTTGAAACAGACTCGCCTTACCTTACTCCTGCACCTCACCGTGGAAAACGGAATGAAAGTGCGTATGTGAGCCTTGTTTGTGAAAAATTAGCCACTATTTACCATCTATCCTACCGTGAAGTTGACGAGACAACCACAAAAAATGCGTTTGAGTTATTTACAAAGCTTCCAAAAGCATTATAAATCAACCACAAATAAGAACAGTTCAAGGATAATTTTTCAACAACATAATAATGCAGCATATTTCGAAAATTTGATTAACTTTGCAGGGCAAACGGAGAGGTGCTCGAGTGGCTGAAGAGGTACGCTTGGAAAGCGTATGTACTCCAAAAGGGTACCGGGGGTTCGAATCCCTTCCTCTCCGCAATTACAGCTTATTATCAGCAACTTACTAACACAAGGCACTAAAAAAGGTACTAAACCACCTTATTTAGTGCCTTGTGTTTTAAGAAATATAGTTATTGGATTTTAAGCTATTCTAAGGCACTCTTTTGAGTTTCGACCAGCCATACCTGCCAGATGTTTTTTTAGTTTTAAATGCATTGAATTGTACTTTATCGAGGCATATCTAATAGAGAGTAACCACACGTTCCATCACATGGCTGTTAAACAAATTATTTGAATCTTTGTTAAATCCTAGTAACTCAGTATTTATTACAAGTCTTTGTATCAATACAATCAAAACTATCCAACTCTATCATCCAAATGGTTCAATGAAATTAGTTGAATGCCTATAAATGCCCACATAGTGCTCATATTGATTTCTATTGCTGTATCGAAATTTAAGACACTACTCAACATGGCCACTCCTAATTCCGTAAAGACATATGGTATTTTTCTTATACTGCCCCATCTTGATATCGCAAATTGCGACATCAAGATTTCAAATTCTTCCTTATTAAGTTAGAACATAAAATCATCAGAAACTTTTTCAGATTTCTTTTGACTTGTTCATTCAAACGTCTTGTTTCAAGCACTTGCATTTCTGCTAAGTCATGAAAAAATCATCCTAAAACATTAACCTGGTGAATGGCTATAAACGCCGTGCGATACAAATTTTGATTTAAATTTAAAAGTGGTTGTTTAGCAATCCAGACACCATTGCTACCCACAATTCTTTAAAAGCATAAGGCATATATCTTGCACCACATCAACTTGAGGTTTCATTTTGCAACCTCAATATTTGCCATTCGTCGGCTGTGAGTTGAAACATGAAATCAGACGGAAACCTGTCAATATTTCGTTTTAGAGCCTGGTTCAACACTAGGATTCTATTCAATGCATTTCTTATAAATCAAGTTCAAAAATTACCGTACAACTTTAACAAGGCGAATGGCTATAAACGCCCGCTGATACTTATGTTGATTTGGATTGAAATATCACTGTTCAGTAAAAGCATATGGCATATGCTTAATAACGTCTCATTGTCATAATGTAAGTTATTATGATTTTTATCATAGAATAGAAATGAAAATATTCACTTTGTACAAAAGTGAATGTAATTTTAAAGAAGTATTGAGTTTATTATAAAAAAAATCATATATGTATTGCCATTTCTTTCCAAATTCCTTTAATCAAGCATTTTAAATCGATATAAGGCATTATTTCATAAAAAAAGACAGGCTTTCACCCATCTACTATATTCAAGTAAATAGGTATATATATTTATTATCAATAATTTAGCTCGTTTCATTTATTGTAATACCACATCGGTTCATTACAACAAAAAGAATAGAAAAAAGAGGCTACAGTTCGTTTCGAAAAGTTACCTCTTTTTGTTAGTTCCATGTCAGAATTTAGTGTTTCACTATTAATTTCTGTTGATAAGATCTAGTGCCATCCGAGACGATTACTGTATAAATTCCATTACGTAAAGTAACGGTAGGTATAGTAAACTGGTTACTCGTCTTTGTGCCCGTATATACAATCGTACTAAAACTATCAATCACTTTCACCGAATAGGAAGTCGCTTCATTTTTTGAAATTGCTGAAGTTGCTGTTAGGGCAGAAGTACTCGTTGAAGCTGGCTGGTTAAGTGTTATTGTTACTGCATCTGAGGTTGGATTCGGACTTAAGCTGTATCCCCCACCACAATAAAAACCAGGAAGAAGATTGGTTCCGGCTATATTCTCTTCATATCCACATGGATTTGTAGCAGAAACACCTATGCTAGCCTCCGTATTTGACCCAGTATTGATTCGTATTGTATTGCCATCTGAAGAGATAATTGTCCATGGCACACTCCAGGTATAATTTGAAACTTGTGTCGAACCATTGTTAGTCACCACAAGATCATACGTTTGATTTTCACAAAGACACTCTGGTCCCTCTGCATTAATAAGATGACCTGTAGATGTTTCATACACTTGAATTGAAAAATCACTGTAATTATAATAACCCATTCCCACATTTACATCTTGTGTAAGGGTAGTATTGTAAGTGCCAATGTTGACAGATGCGGATATCTGCCCATGTGTAATATTCGGACATTTAAATGTACAAGGGTTTGATCCTTGTGGAGAAACCCGGATTAAGGGAGTATCCTGACTCCACTCAACAGTTGAACCCGCAGGAAAATTACTTAAGGTAAAAGTCATATCTTCTCCGGGACATGCATGAGTTGGACCTGAAATGCTAGGTTTTTCAAATCCTAAAGCAGAATATGCAAACGTTACATTTGAAGGCTCTGTTGGATAATAACCAAGATATGATCCTCCAATGTTCCATATTTGATAAACATTGGTTCTCAATGTTACACTTGTACTTGTCAAACTTCCAGGTACTACTTCACAATAACCCTCACCAAAATTTATAGTACCTCCATCTCTCCACCCTGTAGTAAGTACACCCAGACCCCATGCACCAACTACCTTATAAATATTTTCTGGTAATGCAACTGTTTTTTGCACTTCAACTTTTTTGACAAGATAGTTTCCAGTAGCAAGCCCTGATGCAGAAATAAATAGCGATAAATATTGACTAGGGGAAGTATTGATAATTGTTCCCGACTTAGCCTTAGTTTGTCTAAGCGCATAAGGGCTGTTAAGATAACTTAGAGCACGACCCGCATTGATACGACCGTAACCATATATAGAATCATATCCTGGAACACCCTTATCATCTGCACTTAACCGGATAATTTGCCGGATGTCATCATTAGCAAGATTTGGTTTAAAACCTTTCAATAATGAAGCTAAACCTGAAACTTGCGGAGTTGAAAAAGAGGTACCGGTATTAAACCCATAGGTATTGCCAATGGTGGTTGAAAAAATATTTTCACCCGGTGCTACTACATCGATATAGTTTCCCGTATTTGAAAAGTTGGAGATAAAATCATCATTTTTGGTATTCCCAACAGCAATTACATTGGGCAAGGCAGCAGGATATCTGACTTCTTGAATTCCATCATTCCCCATAGAAGCAACGGTTATCCTATTCATTTTATAAGCATAAGCATAAGCCATTGCTAATGTTGAACTATTAACAGGACTGCTAGAACTGCGATTTAGAACATTTGCCCCTTCACTGACGGCATCTATTATTTTTTGTGAAACAGCAGCATCTCCAATATAATTACCATTTGCATCATAAACGTTTTTCGAAATAATTTGTGCATTCCAGTCAACACCACGTATTCCGAGCATGTTATTTGCTTTTGCTGCTGCTATTCCAGCTACCATTGTCCCGTGAGTATCACCAAAGGGAGTGTCTCCAGTTGCTTTACCACTTAAATCTTCGTGTGTAAGTTCCACTCCGCTATCAATAATGGCAATTTTACTGTTAGAACTCCCTGTATATATTGCCCATGCTCCCTCTGCATTGATATCGGCTCCTGCAGTACCTAAGTTTCTGCCAACATTTTTTAAATACCATTGTGTATCGGTTAAATAATATGGATCGTTATCAAGAGTTGGTTCGGTATTTTTTTCGGCGAATATCACAGCTTTGGACTGTTTTAATATGGAAATTGCAGAATCAGCACCCGCCTCTGAATTAAATGTCAGAGTAAATATACGGTGGAAAGGCGGCATTTGAACCTGCTCTCCATCGTTTCGTGTTACGATACTGTCTTTGTCTTTCCACACAGGAAAAGCTTTTGCTATGTCCGTCGCATTTACCTTTTTCAGTTTTGTTGCCAGTGCAAATGATTTAACATTTGCATGCAGCAAGCTAAGCTTTCCTTTTTCATGCACCGGTAATTCAAGTGAATCGGGCATGATATAAACCAATACTTCCGTTTTCAGATTATGTTTCTGAGCATAAATAGTTCCACAAACAAACCATAGTAACATGATTATGCTTGCATTTAAATAAGATTTTTTCTTCATTAAAGTATTTTTTAAAAGTTAATAAAATGATGTTCGAAAGTTAATTGCTGTTTATTACTACCACTTGCATCCATAACCCAGAGTCTGCCATTTTCAGCTCTTGCATCAGTATAGACAATATACTTGCCATCGGGGCTCCTGTCACAGGCATAGGATTGAGTGTTTGTGAGTTGTTTCATGTTTGTGCCGTCTGCATTCATTTCCCAGATACTAATATATGGTTTATCATTAGGTTTTGATATAAAAGTTATTCTGTTATTTGAGTATCTAGGATAACGATCATCTGCATTATTGAATGTCAGCCTTATTTCATTTTTCCCATTACTATCTATTGAGAAAATTTCAGTAGAATAGAATAGAGGGGAATATCGAGCATAAATAATAGTAGAATCATTTACCCAGTTAGGCATTCTCATATCTCCTTCTTTATTGTCATATCTGAATAAAGTTTTCTCATCTCCATTATTTTTCATTTTAAAAATACCGTAGAATTTCATATCATCGGGGATCCAACCATCAAAAGCAATCCATTGTCCATCAGGGCTCCAAGTAGGGTAAAAATTTCTACCTTCAAAGGTGAGTTGAGTAAGGCTGTCGCCATTAATTTTCATTTTCCATATTTGGGCATTCTCCGAAAATGTTATCCATTGTCCATTGGGACTCCATGCTGGTGTTGCGGCAATACCGTCGTGCAATTTCTTTATGTTTGCACCATCAGGACTGATCAGGTAAATTCCTGATTTGCCAGGTTCCTCATGATGGAAAGCAATCCATTTACCATTAGGACTCCATGCAGGTTCACTGTCGATAAGGCGAAAGTTAATAGGTTCATCTGTTTCTGTTTCCGTTATTGGAAAAGGTTCCTTATTATCACAGCTAAAAACAATGGCTGAAAGAAGGAGTATAAGCAAATACAAGAATATTTTTTTCATTATAGTTGATATTTTACAATTTATATTGTTTTAAGTGGTTAATCATATTACAATATTTTAAGGTACACGTATAATATTATTTTTTATGCATTTGTTGAAATTAATTAGAGAAACAACTTCCCCATTCGATTTACATACATCTAAATTATAGAGACTTGTGAAATCTTATTGCTTTATTTGTGTTTTTTCTACTAAAAGTAATTGTTTTTGATCCTTCCTATTTTATTTACATCGAGAATCGTTCCCGCACATTGATTACATTTTTTTTTGCTAGTAAAGTAAATATCGTCTGTTTTACTTTTAGTGTATTTTCCATAATTCTATGCCCGAATCAATTTTAAGTATCTATTGATTAGCCTTGTTAATTGTTCCATTTGTATTGACAACATAAATTATTTCTTCCATCTTGATCAATACTATTCAACGGATTCCCCAAGCAATATGAAAAAGGACTATTACTATAATCTTACTTAAACACTCGATTCACACCAACCATATTAGAAAATGGCGAGCATACACCCACCATTCTCAAATTGCTTTTTTATTTTTAACGATTCAAACCAGTAAAAATAATTAATGTTATGTTTGTGATAGTTTACCTTACTATATTACAATGTTTGATACTTTAAAACAACACCGACTCGTTGAAACCTGTTTAGCATTCCTCAATCTTGTTGCGTTTCTCAATCACCATATCTTTTTGACGACACCTACTTTATTTAATAATTTTTTGAGTTTATCCGAAAACAGGTATAATTTTCCATTCTTTTCAATAACAAAGGAGTCAAGACATAGATCCTCTTTGTGATTTTTATAAAAGACTTTCATTATTATTCTCACATCCGGCTGTTTAGTATAAGAATTTGCTAACTTTAAACAACTTATTTCTTTTTCAAATTCTGACAATATTTTTTTGTCTGTAATAGTCAAACTATCCATAGAATCTGAAAAACAATCATAAAACTTATCGCAATCTACATTTGTAAAGGTGGTAGTATAAAGAAACACATAATATATTTCTACTTTTATTATATTGGGATTATTTTCTTCTTTTGAGCAAGAATAACAACTAAATAAAGTAATAAGTAGTGATATTACATACAATCTCTTTTTCATTTCCCCTTTTCTTTTTCTATTGGATTGATTTGTGTCGTGGTGGTGATGTCGTTTTAATCACTTTGTCGACCCCTCGGATATACTGTTTTATTTAAATGTACAAATCCAAGCCGCATTCAATCCCTTTTTCTTATTTAATAATGGACATATCCGGGGTAGTACGAGGCGTGATCAGCTTTACATACTAAGGCAAACTATGGACAATAATATTTCTAAGTGACTCATTCAAATTATATGTCATCCCATCAATATTAATTCGTTTTGAATTACATAAAATTGTTCTGGTTGAGTTGTCTCTATAGTAAATTACAATTTTATAATCAGCAATAAAAATTGCAGGATCTCTATTTGCTTTATTTATTTTTTTTATAATCATAGATATAGAATCTTTATCTTTAACAATAAACAAATTATTTGAATAATGTTTTGTTAATTCAACTAAAATGAGTTTTTTAGTGTTTTTCTCAACTATAAGATCTTTAGAATTACAAGCAAGTAATAAAAATGCCAAAGCCATAATTAAATTTTTCTTCATAATATTAAATTAACGTAGTTTTATATTTGCAATTGTTCTTTTTACACCAGTTTTCCCTACAACCGCATCTAGAAAAGCTGATGATGTTTTTTTTCCTGCACTTTTAAGTACTTTTGCATTAGGTAGACGAAGTGTAGCATTGTATAGATAATTTGGAGTCGTGGCTTTTTTACTTCCTATTCGCTCATCGGTATTCCCTAAAATATGACCAGATGGAGCAGCATATTCCACGCCTGCTTTAGCATAATCTGAACAATTATTATTTAAGCCATTATACATCAGATTTGCATTCTTATGGGAAGATAATGACATATTTACAAGTTCATCTGTAGATGCGCTGGTTTTCAGACTAACTATACCGTCAGGTAAACGACCTTCAGAAACAGAAACATCTGTTTTTTTTAAATCACTTAATGTTGTAATTTTCTCATTATAAAATGCTGTAATATCTTCGGTAGCGTTGTTTTTGTTTGCTCCCTCACCACCTGGCCATAAATCAAAATATGTTACAGTGCCATCTTTAACTTGTTGTGTGACCTCATTTCCATTCTCATCTGTGACTATATTCCCATCCTTATCTTTAACTGTTTCAGTTTTGTAATTATCTACTGCTATACCACTATGACCTATATTTCCATTGTATGAAGCCCAAGTGAGAAGATACACATCTTCTCCATTCGGATCAATTAGATTCACCGGATTCCCTGCACAATATGCATATGGTGAAATAGAGTAATACTTCTCTGCCATTGGATCAACACTCGTCCATATCGGTGCCCATGAAAATCTTCTTCTAGCTCCATAATCCATCTGGTTCAGCCCATTCATGGCTTCCAGCTCTTTACCATTATAGCGGTATGGCAAAGGTTTCAAGTCATTATTGGTGCTTTCGGTAAAGAAGCGCGTTCCACTAGGGTAGTAATGGCTTTTTTCTACAACTGCTCCACTGCTGTTAATCGTAACCCTGTTGTCTCCCAGATGATCTTTCAGATAATAATAAAACGTACCGTTCTGGTAATATCCTTCGGGCAGTAATATCTCTTTCAATGCACCATTTTCGTAAATCATATTGCCCACATAATCGGTAGTTAGAATAGTATAATCCGATGGATTGGAGGACAATGGAGTGATTGTTCCCATTGGGATATCCAATATTTGGTTGGATGAATAGTTCACAACCCTGAGTTTTTGCCCGCCGGCATCGTAGGTGTATTGGTTTTTATGACCTGCTGTAAAATGGACTTTATTAGGCAAATTTAATACATTATATTCAATATCACTCACTCCATTGTTAGCATCATACAACATGTTTCCATTAGTATCATACGCGTACTCTCTTGGGATGACAATATGATTATCATAATCACGGAATAACTCAGAGCCATAGGCCACAAAATGGCTCAAGCTATTATCCACTTTCTGTATCTGATTGCCCTGATACACCAAATTCAAATTTTCTACTAATGATCCGTTTTCGTAACGGATTAGCCCTTTCAAGTTTACCGTTTTATCATCCTGGTAATCCAACTTTTCATTGTATTTACCCAATGTTCCACTAACAATTTGATTGCTATTATTCCCGCTATAAACAGAATTTGTCAATCGATTCAGGTCATCATATGCAAAAGAATAGGCACGCTGATAACCTAACTGCTCATTAGGCAAACTCCACTTCATTCCCGCTATATTCCCGTTGAAGCAAGAAGTAAAGTTCGGCAAGTTAGCTGTATTGGTATTGTAATACAAATTTTCCAAAAAGTTAGTTCCGTTTATTTCGGTAATATGCCCTTGGATATTGTAGCTGTAGTTGGTGACATCTATACCATTACTTATCGTTTTGGTTTGCAATCGCCCTAACTCATCGTAATAGCTCGACGCTAAGGTTACCGCTGTAGCACCATTCAAGCTATAAGTGCTTGTTTTCGGGCGTTGGCCGTTGTCGTAAGTATACATATACAATTCTTTGTAGGTATCCGAAGCTCCGTTAATACCATGAGTTTTGTAAGTTTTCAACACCTTTCCGGTAAAATCGTACTGGCTATATACAAAATCGTATCCGTTAAGGTGGTTTGTAGATCGGGTTTGCACCACATTCCTTTTGTCGTCATAATACATGGCGGAAGTATTGTAATTACCACTACCATCCAACATATAAGTACGTGCGCCGGTCAGCAGTCCGGTAGCATTCGAGAATTTTGCGGTGTAACCATTTTGAACCTGTGAATCGTCGTATATCAAACTATTGCCATTGGGCAAGAAGCTATAGTTATCGTAATAACTAACTATCAGTGGAGTGATTTCATTCACAAATAAATTACAAGTATATCCGGTATTACTTAATTGATTGGTAGTACCTGTCGACTCAATAATTACGTTATTGTGAACTATATCCTTTTCATACTGGCTAATTTCTCTATTTATAATCCCTGTGTAAAGCACTCGTCCCAATATATCGTATTTGGTAATCGTCCACTGTATAGGAGATTTTACCCGCTGGTTACCATCTTGACTCAGGATCAAACGGTTTGCCAAATCGTACACCATATTAATAGGTTCGCAGCCGGGCAGTTGTTTAAGCCTGCAATTACCACGTTCATCGTATTGGTAGAGATAACAGTATTGTTTTAACACATTTTCCGAATCAGTATAAGGTCTTTGTTCAGTCAGTTTATCTGAAGCTTCGGGTGGTATCACATAGCAAAGCTGCACCAAATCATTATATACATAATAAGTATCAACATTGCTGCTACTCCGCTTCATGACCACCTGCCCCGTTTTATTTTTATATTCAGTAACGGTTTTACCGTCTTCGTCCTCGGTTTGGGTAACATACAACGTATTTGCTGCATAATTAGCTCCTTTTACCAACTGATTGCTATTGTTCACATAAAAGTAAGCGATACTTGCATCATTTGTTTCGTAATGCAGTTGGGTTCTTTTGTAATTCGTTTTCCAACTGTTACCTGCCCCGTATTGTTCTTGTATCCTATTGAGCGGTGAAGGTTCGTAAATAGTTTCGGTAAAAGGTTGTTGATCGGAAGCATGTGAACTGATAGCAGTATTTTTAAAAACTGAATATTCCACAAAAGCACCTTTATTATTTGTAACAGGCGTTGGAAGCCAATGGATGCTTTCCCGTCCCACATCATCATAATCGGTATAAGTAACCAGGTCGGCATTTCCAGGAGTAATTCCTTGTTGCACTGCTTGTACTGATCGTCCGAGTCCATCGAAATACTGGATGTCTATAAGCCCACGAGCATCATTATCCAGGGTCACTTGTCCATTGCTGATATGCACTTGCCCGGTTTTGTCCAATGGGGTAACAGAAATAATATAATTTTGCCCGTCAGAAAGAGCAATTTCTTTTATCCCAGGTATGAATGGAGGATTGTAAGCCGTATTTTGTTGAAAAGGATTAACCGTTGCAGAAATCCATTCCATATTATTAGGTATTGCATTCCCATTGGCATTGTATGTAGTGGTCTTCCGCTGGAGGCAAATACACGAATTTCCGGCCAATCCGTCGGCATTATCTGCACTCAGGCGGTTAAGCTTAGAACTATTTGAATTACCATCATAATAAATACTATCTTTTGTCATGCCGGTATTATCTCTTAAGTAAATTGGTTCGCCCGAATTGCTTAGGATGATTTTACGTTGGTACTGAATCTGATGATCGGGTGAAGCAATCAGGCCAGTATATAACTGGTCGAGTGTAAAACCGCTTTTATTGTACTGATAAGCTACTATAAGATATGATTTGGGAGCCATTAATGTATTGGAAGGAAAACTATATATTTCAGTGACTCCACCTCCACGAAGTACCCAACCATTCAGATTTACAGGGTCTACGCCGGCATTAAACAATTCCACAAATTCTCCGTTACTGTATGCCGCTCCGGTTGCTATTTGTTCATTCAACGGACTGTCGTACATGATTTTATTAATTATTACATAATCCTTACCCTGCACGATCAGTGGAGTAAAAAATAAAGCTACGAACACAAGAAGTTGAATAATTCTATCTATATTATTAAGTGAATGGTTATTTATTTTCATAATAATTTCATTTAATTATTTGCGTAAAAAATATTACTAATTTTTAATCTGCTATTAGTTGAGTTAATTAATAAGTCGCATGCCAACAATTTAGAAACGACTAACTAAATAATATTGACATTAATCGATTCCATAAGCTATTGATAACATGTATCAATGTTCGGTCAATGGTGCTCTTTACTCTAAAACGATAATACCATCGCCAGCATCTATAATCTGCAAACAAACAGTACTTAATCCGAATAGTTTCTTTAACAAACTAAAGTCATTTTTTTTAGGTGTGTTATTACGTCTCATAGTATGCATAGTTTTGTATGGTATTTTTTACTAATTAACACTTATGTTTTTATATGCCGTATAATATATTCCCGTGGTAGTGTCTTGAATATCACATTGAATTGTAAAACTACCATGCCAATAATTATAAAAAGTAAACTCATTTGTATTTTCCATTTCTTCCATAATTTGACCCTCTTCACCCAGCCTATATTTCCAACTTATAATTTGATAATTTCCCGAACCTCCAGAAATATTAACAGTTGCTGTTCCTGAGCATACATCTGGACCACAGTTCACTGCATCATACGAATGATAGGAATCATCCGCTATTACTGTTAGAGATAATGGAGGATAATCGCATGTGATTGATTTTGTAACAGTGAGTTGATTGTTTGTTAAATTATCTTTAACTACACATTCCAATGTCAGGTTACCAATTTCAGTACATGAAAAATTAAACTGAGGAGAATTTGAATTCTCACTACTTTTCAAAACGTTTCCTGTTGCATTCTTTAAGTACCAGGAATATACATACATGCCAGAACCGCCGGTTGCTGAAATTGTTGCATTACTATTCATTCCATAGTCAGTCCTGCCATCAATATTTATACTGTTTGCAACAAGGGGAAGATAATCACAGTTTATGGTTTTGGTTGATAGGGTTGATTTGTAGGTTTCTAAATCAGTAATTATACATTCGAGCGTTAATTGACCTAGGGTTGTTGGGATATATGTAAAGGTTGCACCGGCATTGATACCGTTGACTAACACTTCTCCGTATGGATTTTTCAAAGTCCAGTCGAATTCAAAATTACCTGAACCGCCAGTCGCAACAATAGTTGCCAAATTACTTACATTATAACTAATATTTTGAGCGGAAGTAATCAACGCAGATATAGTAGTAGTTGTGTTCGGAGGAAAAGATGCTCCAACATCTTTATAAGCGTAGTTAAAGGTTTTGACGATATTATAATTGTTATCTTTTATTACAGCCAACCGGTTAAAGTCATCGTATAGATAACGTGTAGTTAAACCTTGAGGGTTTATCGCTGAAAGTATACCCACAAACGGTTTGTATGTATAAGTAGAAACCTTTGCATTAGGTAGCTTGGCGCGCAATGCATCTACCTTCGACATGTCGGGGACTAAACTTGCTGCCAGTTGATCAGGTGTCGTACCACCAAGTGCCCCCGTAACTTCATTTAATGTTGCATTTTTTATTTCTCCAATCGGATATTGATAATTATAGCCCCAAAGATAAACAGTTTTAATGCCACCTTTCCCTCTTAATTGGATAACGTTTGATTTTGAATCATACAGATATGAAATGGAAGAATATTTTTCATATCTGTTATCTATTAAATTTGGTTGATTACTCGACTTATAATACCGTTGGAAATCACTGAGTGGTGCTGTTGTTTCCAGGGTATAGATCGAATCCGGAAGAAAATCGTAACCGTGCTGACCGTAATTGATCAGTTTGCTGTCAATTACCTTCTGGTTTTTATATGTAGTAATTTCGACAGGGGAATTTAAGAAATTCAGCCCATACATACTAAAGCATGTCATAAATAAGTTGGATATTGAATACCTCGTATTATATGAAGTATTGTTCGTAGGTGCCGGGGCCAAATAATTATTTTTAATGTGAAATGGATAAGTATACACAGTTGTTAATGAATCACCATGACTATCCTTTACTACTTGATTAGTTAAAATCCGGTAGGTATCATCATATTTATATTTGATTTCTGTTGTTAACTTATTCCTACTATCGTCATAAACTATCTCCTTTTTACTTTTCAAATACGGACAAAAAGTGTAAATTTTCAAGGCAGATATTCTTGCCATATCATACAGACTAAATGTGTTAATTGATTTTACAAAATCATTATACCTATTAGGATCAGAATTATAATAGTACAATTCTTTTTTTACAGGAGCATCATTTTTATAATATTCTATACTGTCCAATAAACCCCGTTCAATTTCTTTAGACATAAAACTGTTTATCGGCAATTCAGAGTCTATATTATCCAATGCATTAACAGGAGCCTCATCCGGATATTTTTCGTGATTTGTATAATAGTAGATGGTTTTACTATTATCGGATAGCTTTTCAATGACCCTACTATATGTAACATGGTTTCCGTTTGTATTTGCCAACTGATTTAATAATTGCTGATTACCTAGAGTATATCCATATTTATAGTCTGTTCTGAGGTGAATGTATATTCCTCCAGACCAACCTTTATAGCTATAATTCACATGTTGATTCCCATTGACATTGTAAATTGGAAGACCTGATAATATTCCTGATGATTGCCCTGTTTTATTTTCATAATAAAATTCACGGGTATAAGCTTTATTATCTGTGTTCACTGTAATTATTTTTTTTATTCTTAGTCCGCCACAGTTAGTACTTGCTGAATCCTTTAGTTCAAATGGGAATTGATGAGCTACTTTCGAAAAACTATGAGGATCATAATCAAAAAGCGAAAAACCTCCAGTTGGATAAGTTATTTGTGTTAACATCTCAGCTTTCATATAAGTAGTGTCGGCTGAACGGAAAAGCAATAAATTTTTATATACTTCTGAATCATAATTTCTTCCGTTGTAGTATCCCCAATTGTCTGTTTTTTTTGAATTGTAAACAGGAAGGCTGGTATCATTATATTTAAAAGAATACTTATTTATTAATGTCGATTTAATGTTTTTAAATGAAACATTTTGCAACTTCAGTCTTGTATCAGTTGAACTACTATATTTAAATGTAATATTTTTAGAATTATCAATTATTGAATCTAACTGCATATAGTAGTTTGCATCATTGAGATCCGAAAATTGGCAGTTAATATCACCCGTGTTTTTAACATCAATAATTTTCTTCTGAAAAGCCGAAGTATTTATGTTGTAATTTAATTCTGTAGATTTACTTCTTTTAAATTCCATGATTCTCCCTGAAACACTACTTTCTATTGTATTTAAATATGAAGGTTGAATAAAAGTATAAGAATAATTAAAATAATTTGAAGGTGGATATCTTGAGTCTTCTTTTTGCATTATTTCATTTGTACCATAAATAAAATAATTTCTAAAATAATGATTGTTTTGTTCTATGATTGGAGTCCCATTCTTTTCATAATTAAAATAAATAATTTCTCCATTCGGTAATACAATTTTTCTTATTTGCCAGGTATTTGCGGTGCCTGTAAACCATTTATTTGCATCACCTCTAAATACCCCATTGGCACCTAAATACGAAAACTCAATTGCACTCATATCTCCACCGAAATAATATTTTATACCATCGTTATTCGTCAGAATAATTTCGTTAATATAAGTAAAACAATTGGCATATAATTGACCCCTATCCGTGTTGTACAGTTCATAGTTTTCATTTGTGCCAAAATTCATACTTACTGTAAAGTTATCATTCGATTTTGACTTAATTTTTATAGCATTATTTCCAACAAAATAGAATGAAGCATTTATGTTACCAATACTTACTTGAAATTCATCAGGCTCAGTGTCATAAAAACATGAATTCAATAGTTTATCACCTATAATAGACGTTAAATAAGTACTGTCGCTCCAATTTACTCTATTTACTTTGTCCATTTGATAATAATAACCTGGGTTTATTGATGTGGTGGTTCCTGCTGATACTATTGTAAAATTAGCTTCCACACTGGTAGTCTCGTCTTTTATTCCTTTTATTATTCTATTTATTGAACCTCCGGCTGATAGATTCCAACCTAATCCAACCCATCCGGGATGAGAATCGGGTTTATTTCCACCCGCATAATAGGATAATGATATTGGAAGATCATAACCATTCACTTTAAAGTTTGTAAGTGGTATTGAAATTTGTGGTAACCCATTAAAATAGTTTACTGGCACTTGACCATATTTGCCCATGGTTTCAGCGTTAGGTGTAAAAAACTGTACAGTTTTTTCCCAACTCGCTTGTGGTTGTGCTTGCATTAGCAAACTAAATGTCAAACTAATAAATATGATTATTGTTTTTTTCATATATAGGTAATTTAATCTTTATATTTTTATTCTTTGATCAAAGCAGATTATTATATTTTATTTCTTAACAACATTCATCTTCATCACCATATCATCCACATGCACATACAGCGAGTACACCCCAGTTATCAGGCTACCCATAGGAACAGAGGTGCTATTAAAACCTTCAGTTAGATTTTCGGGTGAGGTTTGGCAAAGGGGGATACCTGTATTATTATGAACGGTAAACCAGACTTTGGCTGCACGGGTTAGTTTGAATGTGATGGACAGGTTGTCCACTACCGGATTAGGCATCAGTTGCGCCTCGGTAAATACGGCTGCTGCTCCCAGAAGCGGATCATTGGTTAGTGCAGGAATCGGATCGGTCTTTATTTGGGTGGTTTGTTTTTCAGGTGGGTAGTAAAAAGAAGTGGTAAATACAGTAGTGTCGCTCATGCTTTCGCCTTTTTCATCTTTCTTATCGTCTTTTTTGCTTAGGGTGGTCTTCACACTTTCAAACACCGGGTACCTGATACCTGCTGCATACCAGGAATATGTATCCAGGGTCATTTCCAGGCTGTCTTTCCCCGTTTCGGTATAATGGCGAAGGGTACGCACACGCAACGCTTTCTTTACTGTCTCAAAATCCGGAAGTTTTAGTTCTCCTTCCGCATCGGCTATTACGCGGGTATATCCTTTTACAGCCAGTGGCAACCGATGGCAGTACTCCCCTTTGCCTTCAAAAATACTGAATAAAGTGTCACCATATACAAATGGGAAATGCATTCGTAATTCGGGTACTTTATATTCCATAAATGTGGTGAAATTTTCGTACCCAGTGGTTTGCAGACTGTCATGTTGCTGGCGGTAATAATAGCGGGTATTATGTTCCATACCACATAACCGGGTCATCATAGTTGAATCTGGTATGAAATAATTAAGTGAGTACTCCTCATTGATGAGTTGAATGTTGCTGAAATCCCAGTTCATCTCTTTTCCTGAACTGCCCGGGTCTTTAAACTCAATTTGTTGTTTAACGATCTGGTCGGCTGCCCTATAAGCATTCCTTTCGGAAGATAGTATTTGCGAGTGTTGTGCCTGCATGGGCAAGCAAGCAAAACATATAAAAATGAACAATGTTGTTTTTTTCATAATCTATAATTGAGTGTAATAATTTAAAAACATATTGAATTATTAGTGTTAGTTTTAAATAAATGAATAGTGTTTTTACAGATAAAATATTGAGGTTGTTTTAAGAATACTTTAGTTTCTTCAACTACATTTCTTTCATAGAGTGGATTCGAAAGGAGAATGCTGATTGTAGCTTGTTGATTTAGATTACATTCTTGATTCATCTACTATATCATTTATACCTATAGAACCTGCTTTTGTTTGAGCTATTGGAAAGAACTCACTTTATGTAATGATTGACATGTTATTTTTTATTTTATATAGCCCATTTACTAATTACCTCAACAATACTTTCAATATTCCAAGGAACATCCTGTTTTGAATATTTGGTAACTGTAGATGATATTCGTTCCTTCCCCCATGGTATTACACCCACAATTGGAATATCTAAATTATTAGTTGTTTCAAGTTCCCAATCCATCCATTCGCTATAAGAAGCATTCATTCCTGCAATTCCCAACACAATATTTGAATTCAATATTTTTTGTTTTAGTTTGTCTTTGACATTAGATGCATTTATCGAGTTTATAGGAAAATCAACAGCTGCTTCTTCAAACTCAATATTAGAATAGCCCCTTACCGAAAGCAGGTTTCTAAGATTTTCTAAATCTTCTGGGTAAGTCCATGAATGACTGATGAAAATGTGACAATCTTTTGTCATAATCAATTATTTTTAAGTTTCTCACCAGTAAATGGATCATTTTTGTTTCCATAACCCATTAACACAAAGCACAGTTTTTTCATAATTCAAATATTAAAGGCGGTACAGTCTAACAAAATTACATTTCAGATTTGTCCCGATGATTTGAATATAGTCTAGATTAAAGAGGACAAATCGTTTTAGTTCACTACAACCATAATTGGGCCGTACCGCCTTTTTTCTTATTTATTTTTTAAACTCACCTACTAAAGTCTTGGCACCATAGGTAATAGTAAGTTTATAATTTCCACTCGTCCACTGATCAACCGGAATTTGTAATTCTGAAGATGAATCTGTATCAACTATTTCCTGATAAACTACCTGATTTGTATCATCTGTTACGGTAATGGTTGCATATCCTATTGACAATTCAAAATAAATTGCAAGTTCCATATCATTGATAGTTGTCGAAATAGGAATAAAAATTAATCTGCAAGGCCCGGGTCCCGGGGGTGGTGATGGGTCTGGAGATATTACTATTGGTGTATCATTACCTGCACGTGCTACTCCGCTTGAAAATAATGAAACCAGAATCATAAATAAAATTGAACGTTTCATAAGGATTGTTTTTAATGTCTCAATAATTTGATTATTTTTGCATTCAAAGTTATCGATGCTTATTCAATGTTCCAAAAAAAATGTTTGTACGTTTAAGTAAAGTCTAAATTTTAAATTGCTGAATATCAATACATATTTTTCTATTTTTAAAAAATATTTGTACGGACTATTTTTTGTCTTCAAAAATTGGATATTTTAACAAAGAGATTATATAATAAAGAAGGAGAACAAATATCAAAGCAGATGGAAGAATCAGAAATGAAGGCATGTTGATTTAAAGATATACTGACATGATGATTTCTTTCATCATTATTTTTTTGTGTAATTAATAAAGACATATCATATATAAGAGAACATCTGCTATTCTTTCTATTAGAATGTGAATTTGAAAGTATTTCGCTTTTAAGAGCATATGTGTTAAAAATACAACTCTAATTGATTATAGCTACTTATGAATTTTTAATAATGAAAAATACAAATTTCCTTTTCTCTTTACTGGTAGTCGTTCTCTTGTTTTCTTGCAAATCACATGACACAAAAAATAAAGCGATACTTCGTGCAGAAGCTCTTTTGATTTCATTTCCAGATAGCGCATCCCATTTACTTGCATCCTTATCTCATCCCGAAAAATTATCCAGTGTTGACTATGCTGCTTGGTGTTTGATATATACACAAGCTCAATTAAAGCTGCATACAGAGTTTAGATCGGACTCTTTAATTATGAATTCAGTTAATTATTACAAGAACAGTAATCTTCCTGCACAGGCCGGAAAAGCCTATTATTTGTCAGGTTACATTAACCATAGACTCAAAAAGAATACAGAGGCCATGAAAGCGTTCAAACAAGCCGAATTCTTCTTGAACAAAACAGGAGAGAATAAATTCAAGGGATTACTTGATTATTATATTGCGGAAATTTGCAGTGAAGATGAATTATATACCTATTCACTTCAATATTATAAAAAATCATTGAATTATTTTAAACTTTCAAATGACCTGAATTTTCAGGCGTATGATTATAGGGATATTTCAAATATGTATTTTCGACTGCATTATCCATTCGATAGTGTGATGTATTATTCAAATCAGGCATTAAAACTGTCAAAGGATCAAGGAGATTCAATCAATTATTATTTTATTTTATCACGACAGGGAGAAATGTTGTACAACAGAAATTATGCGCTTTCAAATAAATTTATTCATCAAGGTTATCGTTTTTTCCCAGACAGACGATCTTATTATGCTGCTTTTCTTTCGTATACATATTCAATGTTAAATCAACGAGATTCTGCCCAATATTATTTGAATATTTCACTATCCAGGCCATTGAATATTAAAACTAAAGTCATCACTTACATGGCTGCTGCTTATGCTTCAAAAAATGAAGGAAATAATGATAAGGCTTTTCATTACTTTGAAAAAGCGTACTTATTTCGTGATTCGGTCTTTGAGCAAAGTATCCAAAGTCAACTTTATAGAATTGACAAGCAGTACGATTTATCTAAGAAGGAAGCTGAAAATTCAAAATTAAAAATCAACACCCGTAACCAAGTGATTGTGATAGGTTTGTTGACAATCATAGTTTTGATAGGTCTAATCATCTTCCTGATTCTATCGAACAGATATAAGAAAAAACAAATCGAACATAGGGCTGAAAAACTACAAATGGAATACGATATTAATGTAGAGAAGGTTGAAAATAATCAGAAAAAAGAATTGCTTTTGTCAAAGCTACAAAACCGCATTGAAAACACACTTCATTTTAACCGTTTGCAAATGGGATTATTACAGAATGAGAAACTGGATGATTTTAAAAAGAAAATTTCAGAACAAGCCATCCTTTCTGAAACAGATTGGGAATATTATATGCTTGAAACAAACCATATCTTTGACAGTAAAATATCCAATCTATCGGGAGTCAATCCTCAATTAACTCAATCAGATCTAATAGTGATAACTCTGATTTGTTTGCGTGTGGATATTTCAAATTGTTGCAGTTTACTCAATATGAAAAAAAATGCCATGTATCATCGCCGGAAAATAATAAAAGATCGTATTGGAATCAGTAAGGATATTGATTTGGAAGATTGGATACATGATTATCTTGAGTTATGAGTTTTATATAGCAATAAAATTTCTACCCATGTAATTTATAACTAGAATATCCCGCTAAACTGAAATGATTTAGACATCTCATATTTATTTTGCAAAAGCTAATCTTTTTATTTTAGTCATTGTATTAATATGAACATCTGAAAGTTTAGCAGCCTCAGTTAGTTTATAACCCTTCTTGATATACTCAAGTGCTTTTTTGTTTTTAGGTTTATCTAGGAAAGCGTGAACATCTTCTGTTGTTCCTTCTAGTCTCCCTTTATAAACGCCTTTAAGTTTTGCGATTTTAATTCCTTCAAGTTGTCTTTCCCGAATTTGAGACTTTTCCATCTCACCAACAGTTCCCAAGATTGAAATCATTAACTTAGTGATTGCATTTTCCTTCCCATTTTCATCAATTGTCCGCAATCCCTGGCTTACAAAAATAATAGGGATATTTCTTTCATTGAAAAAATGAATTGTGTTCAATATATCTCTAAGATTTCTTCCAAGCCTATCAATCGTCCAAACAGATAAACTTGTTGCAATTTGATTGTCAATATATTTTAAAATCTCTTTTCCTCCTTCTCTTTCAAAGAAAGGAATTGAACCTGAACATTTGTCTTCGACAACAATTTTAAAATCTTTTTCATTGATTCTTTGTCTGTCGGTTTTTTGGTCAATACTTGAAACTCGACAATATAATATTTCTGCCATTTTTACTCACATTTTTAGGTTGGTACCATATACACATCAAAATTATGGATATATTTTGTGACTGGCAAGGAAATTGGAAATAATCTCATAAAAATAGATTCATATTTTGGAGTAGAGTCTAATTGTGTGAATTTCTGATTAGAATAATTTTTTACAGAATTTTTGAAATTAAATATTGGGATATAAATTGGGATACAAATTGTGATAATAAAGAATACTATCTACTAAGTATAATCATTTCTTGTGCATGATGGCAGTTATGTGAAGCTTCACATAACTGATAAGTCAAGGCCTAACATTACCTTATAGCCTCTTATCTCGTATATTTTGCTCTAAATAACTTATAATCCCAAAATTTTCAATTATTTTTTTGAGGTTTCATTTTGCAACCTCAAAAATTATTCAAAAGGTTTACAAGGATTATCAATCTGCTCTTTTGATTATAATTCTGTTAACGACTGATTAATTTTCTCAAGCTGCATTCCTGTTTTTTCATTAATGTCGTTTTAACTATAGACATATCTTCAAAATACTGTTTAAGTTCCCGCATTTTGTTTTGAAATTCTCCAATTCTAACAACAGTTGGATTTAATACTGCTGGCGAATGAAATAAAAGGACGAATGATACCTCTATTACTGTTTAGAAATTAAGAACACTACAACATAATAGCACCCAACTTGGTGAAAACTTATGGACTTTTTCTCATTCTCATTTTGATAGAATTGGATATCGCAAATTGCGACTTCGAATCTTGAAACTCTTGTTAGGAGAGTTGAAACATAAAATCATCAGGAACCATTTTCAGATTTCTTTTGATTTGTTCATTCAAACTCCTTGTTTCAAGTCCTTGCATTTCTGCTAAGTCATGTAAAAAATTACCCTAAAACATTTACTTGACGAATGGCTGTAAACGCCGGAGGTGCTAAAATTGCACCTCAAAGATTCCAATTCGTTTTTTTAACTCGGATACCAATTCAGGGGTAAAGACTCGTATCACAAATACCGAACATCTATAATTTGCCATATCTCACATTAATTTATATTTTAACTACCGGGACAAAAACCGAACATTTATTTTTTTAGGATAGATGAAAATTATTCTATAATACATTTTATCTAACAGTATATAACGTGATTACAAAATATAAAAGAGAAAATAGACATTTATGTTTTGCGTGTTGAAATTAAGGACGTAATGTATTTCGCAATTTTGGGAGAAACTCAAACAATTTATTTACTTATAATAGATAAGAATTCTATTAAAGCATGAGTGTAATAATTTAAATATTAAATGATTATATAAATTAAGGGACAAATACCGAACATTTATTTAGAATAAGTGAACTATGAAATTTATATGTGAAAATTGACCAAAAAATCACCGCACAACATTTCAACACTAACAATTGTCTATTGACAAAATTGTCATACATTTGCAATTCATAAATTATTTATAGCAATAATCATTTAAAAACATGAGTAAATCTGTAATTATAAAAAACGAAATAGAATATGATGCTATTATGCAGCGTATTGATGAATTGATTGTATTAACAGATGAATGCACCCCAAAAACAGACAAAAATCTGATTGAGCTTGATATGCTTACTGGGCTTGTTGAAGAATACGAAGATATTCATTATCCAATCGGCATTCCAACGCTTGTGGACGTTCTAAAACTTAGAATGTATGAAATGAAGCTTACGCAGAAAAAAGTATCTGAAATGCTTAATGTGAGCCAATCACGTATAAGTGACTACTTGTCAGGGCGTAGCGAACCAACATTAAAAATCGCGAGGGAAATGAGTCTAAAACTTCAAATTGACTCTTCCATTATTTTAGGAGTAAGTGAAACAACATGATTCTGTTTTGCATTTCCCGTTATCAAATGAATAATAAAGTCTAACCAAAAAAAAATAACAGATAATTTGTTCTGATTGCATTGCTCACTACCACAATTAAATACTTTTAGATAACGGTACTGATTTTTCTAATTTTGTTTAATTTTTGCATGAAGGTTTTGTCTTCGCGTGCTATCTGTAAATTAAATCTTGTCTGCATGTTTATCAGCATCTCAGCTTCAAGTCCCAAAATAGCTTCTATAAGCAACAAGGCAAATTCCACTTTTACTGGACGTCTAAGGTTCAAAATCTCGTTTAAGACTGTATAAGAGATACCCATTTGTCTAGCAAGTCTTCGTTGAGAAATGTTTCTAAACTCTATTTCTTCTTTCAATAGTTCTCCCGGATGTGTTGGCGAAAACGGCATATTGTTATTGGCAAACATTTTCATATCGTATTATTTATTGTGATTTGATAATTCAAGTATATTACAAACAGTGATTTGCGGTTATAGTTAAAAGCAGTGAGTCTATAAGATTGTTCAAGATCACAATTTGTGACCTTGAAAATTCATTTGCCTCTTTTTGAGATAATTGAAACATTAAACTTTAAGGTTGCAATTTGTAACCTTAAAGAATTAAATTCATTCCGTTTTTAACTTCACAAATTCTATCAATCAACCGGTTTATTTAAAAACATTTGTTTTGTAGTCACAAAAGCTCTTAGAATTCCGACGATATTTTGAATTGTAGTTTTTGACTTGAGCAAACTGCCCATTATTGCATCACCCAACCTAATAAATTAATAATGAAATTTTATTGTCTCTTACCAACTGGTCACAGATTGTGACCTCATATTAACTTGTTCTTCCTTGTCAAGTTTAGACATTAAATTTGATGGTACCCAGTCAATATTGTTTTCAAGTAAGAACTGCTTAATAAATATCCATAAAGATTTTTTTGGTTCAGATTTTACTTTTTATAATACTATAATATTATAGTATTATAAAATTATTAATACATAAATACATAAATACATAAATAAGTAAATATATTATTCTATAGAAATATAGTATCATAGAAATATAATAATATATTCATTTTTAAAGTAATGAATGAATTAAATAATGAAGTTAGAAAGTTATGAATGAATGAATTAAGTAATTAAATTATGAAAATAGGAAGTAATGAATTAATTAATTCAATATTTCAAAATTGTAATTATGCAATTATGTAATAATGTAATAATGTAATTTTTACAATCCATTTAGACCTGTTTTAATTGAAAGAGTAGTAAATTTTATCGCTTAAAGGGCAAAGTTTAATACAACTTAATCGACCATATCAGGATATTGTATTACAACTTAAAACTTCTCTCACCACTATATCCTGCTTGCTCTCCGTACTTCAAATATCCCAATTGATTTGTAATTAATCGTGTTTTCCCAATTTCAAAATCAGGTGTATTGACATGTGTATGTCCGTAAATCCAATAATCCGGAGCTGTGGCCTCAATCAAATCGGAAAGTTCTATTGCAAAAGCATCATTTAGCACACTTTCTTTGTGTTTTAAGGGATAATTTTTATAAGTTGGTACATGGTGAGTCACTACTACGTTTTTAATCGATTTTGCGGCTGCTAATTCCTGTTTTAGAAATGCTAAACTATCAGCATGTAGTTCATTATACTGTTGTATAGTGAGTCTATAGCCACGATATTTGATCACATAAAAATCTCCCATTCCACTTTCAATATGCCATTCGTTAACAGGATTAATTTTGCTCCAGAGTGTTGAAAATATAAACTTGACATCATCGTGAATCACTGAAGTATTATTCACCAGAAATATGTTGCTCCGTATTTTTTCATTAACGACACCGCTTTTTGTTGCAATATTGAAGTGATAATATTCGTGATTTCCTGGCACCCAATAGGTCGCAGCAAAACTATCGGAAAGAAAACTAAAAAAGTCATTATGCTTTTCCAATAACCTAAATGGAACTATATCACCTGCCAACAACAAAACATCCCCCACTATTTGTAGTGGGTTTTCATTTAGGAAAGCCTTGTTTTCTATAAATTCCAAATGTAAATCAGAGGCGTATTGAATTTTCATGTTAGTAGAATATTTCGGATAAAAAAACTAAGCTTTTTATAGTCACAAAAGAATATGATTAATTTATTACCAAATTTGTAGGGAAGGGAATCAACAAATATTTCAGGTAATCCTTTGAAAAAATTATTTTTATTCTCAGAGGGAAAAAGTAATTTTGCGACTTGTGAGAAGGCGTAATTATGGGAGCAATTTATAAATTCGTTTTTTAAATACTGTCTCAAATTCAAAATAATACTAATATCTTAATTTTTCTCCCAAGCCAATGAGACAACCTCTTTGTCACATAATTTTACACAAACAATAAGATATTGCATTTCAAATAACTTATTTATTACTAGCTCTAAATCTTTTTTTCCCTTTTAATTTCTTCATTAAAATGGGGCTAATTGTAGGTTCAGGAATGAGTAGCTCTAAATTTTCAATCATACTAAGCTGTCTTAGAATAGCGATAAGAGTTGCAAGAGATATATTTTTGCCAGCTTCAGCATTGACTACAGATAACTTAGATATTCCGGCACGTAATGCAATTTCTTCTTGTGTTAAGTTCTTTCGTAAACGAATCTCTTTTAATCTTTCACCGATAGTTTTCATCGCACCGGGAGTACTCATTTCCAGCCACATATAGTTTTTTTTATTTTTTAAAATATACAAATAATATATACTATAATATACTTAAATGGCAATAAATCTATTTTGTATATATTATAATATACTTTATAACGCTTGTTTATAATTTGTAGCCATTTCAAATAATAGTCAAGAACATTTTTATTTTTGGGCATATTTAAAAACAATAAAACTTTCCTAGTCGCCCCTTCAATAATCTTTTAATTTTTGATATCCGAATACACTAAACAGAAACTTCCGAATTTGAGAAAGCTTCATTTCTCATTATGAAGAAAACATCAAATTACGAGTTTAACTACATAATTTTAATCACTAACTAAGCTTTTTATAAATGGCTTTGCTTTTATTGTTTAACTCAACTAATTCTTCTCTAGTCATTTCAATATTTAAACTATCAGCATACCAAATACTATCCTTGAATACAACATTGACGGTATATATATTTAAATCTTTAGTTAAAAAGACATAGTTTCTTTCTTCACTTGATCGTTCTAATATAACAATTGGATTTTTTAAAGTTTTTTTCAATAAGTTGTGCACATTAGAACTTAACTCAGAGTTTACTATTGCCAAACCAATAGATTTAGAATCAAAGAAAACCTCGTTATTTTGAGGATCAAAAATTGATAATATATTCATAATTACTGTTTTAAATATTTTTGAGAATTACTAGAATTTCTATGTTTTATCTTATAGTATTGGGATCAGATTGGATACAAACTTACTAATTGAAACTTAATAAAAGACATCTTACTTCATTTTTTTATAAACAGAAATCGAAAAATATTTTTTCTTTCAATACTCCCCAAGTTTTTTAATATTCATCATTCTACAACAAGTAGAATTTTAAGAGAAAACTTTGTAATAAAACCACAATCAATCTATTTTTTTATTGTCCAATTGATATGTTTTAATCTTTCTGATACTTGAGACAATGTAATCAAAATATCTTCTTCTGTTGGTAATTCTCCGTAGACCAGGTCGCTAAATGTTGACAGATATGTATTTTTAATTTCATTCCAGGTATTGTTGGTATCTGAAAAGATCAATGCAGTTGAGGGGTGATTTGCTAACCAATCGTTATTTTTAAAACTAATTACATCATCGTTTGCTACTGTTAATAGCATTGATTCAAAACGCTCTGAAATAAAGAAATCTTTCATTTCAATATCAGCAAGCAATTTATGAATGTCATAAATGTGCCTTACTTTATTGTTTAGATCGACAATTGGATTTTCGGTAAATGAAAAGCGTACAAGACTCATTATTTTCTCACAAAGAGTTCGTTCTTTGCTTAATACCTGAACCTGAAAAGGCTGAAGATTATATTCGGCTATGAGTGCCGATTGGCCGGTCTTGTTCATCATGTCAGTGACAAATGAACTTACCATAGCTGTTGTATAAGGTTCAAAACTACCCAACCAGGTTGATTCAAGAATTATGTTATCTCGGACTTGTCCAAATTGCCCATCAAAGTTTTTCTGATAACTGTGAGCAGTTTTTCGAATCATTCCAAACTTATTTGTTATTCCGGGAACATCAATTTCGGGAATTACACCAGACACAACCTTTGAAATCTTTTTTATTTTATTTTTGAGTTGATTTCCTGATTCATTACCTGATTTTAGAATGACTATGTCAATATCTTCCGAAAAGCGGTCTATTGTTTTATAACATTTTGATAGGGCAGTTCCCCCTTTAAATACTGCCTGGCTTCCTACTTCAGAAGAAAAAATATTGTATAATGCCAGTGTTACCCAATAATCTTTTTCGACATAAATTTCAGCAATACCCATTTGCTGAGCAGTGGCAGTAATAGCATCTTTATACAATTCAATATTTTCATGCAGTTTCATCTTCCTTCTCCTAATTTAATTCGCCATTTTAAGGCATTGGGTAAAACGCTTTCTTTGATATTGAATTCATATTCTGAGAGTGGATTCAAACTATTTTTCAATAGGCATAAATCTAGTTTATTATCTATTAATTCCAGTATTGCACCTATCAACGATCTTGCTCTTGGTGGATATTTCAGGGCAAATTGTACTATTTGGGTTATCTCGTTTTCGCTTAGTTTTCTCAACCTTTCAGTTAGTAACAGAATACCTGATTCAGCATTTAAATCCGGTATTTGATTGAAGTCTTTTACTGCATCCAATAACTCAAGTAGGTAATAGTTTTTATCCGTCACATCAATATAGCTTTTTACAGGTTTGCCTTTCACCGTACTAACTGAAGCGTAAATTCGTTTATCCCTACTTGCTATTTTGATTGTTTTAGGCACCTGAGTTGTAAGACCTAATCTGTTGTATAAACTCAATCCAGTAATATAAGCGATTCTTTTCCCATCCTCGAACAAATAGGTTTTGAGAAGTTCTTCTTCGTTTGGCTTTAATGTCCCAAATACAGTTTGTTTGGGTTTATAAAATATACCGGAAGATACTCGTTTGATAATTCCCTTTTTTATTAACCGTTCCAATGCTTTTGTGGCAGCTGCATACTCATCCCGCTCGACCAACAAAGTTTGGTAGTCGAAAGTTGTCCCAGCCTGCAATTGCTGAATGCGTTGATCTATTTTTTTAGATACTGTCATATCATAGGGTTTAGGTCACAAATATACAACATATTTTTATTTTGTCAAGTAAATGGCGCAAAATACTTGACAATATATGTCTGTTGCTGTGTGAATATCAATTTAGTTTGTTCATTAAAAACGTTTGTTCATTGCCAATGAACAACTAAAAGTATTGAACAGATATTAAGTTTTGAATGTCCGTGATTTTTCGAATTAAATAAGAAATGTAAAGATTGTATATTCCTAGAATAGGTCTGCAAAAAATTAAAACATAGGATGATACACAACCTTCTAATTAGTGTGAAAATTCTTTTATAATATCGATTAGTCTTTGCTTCTCGTTTGACTCATTCGTTCTAAATCTATACATCGGGACATTATTTACTTGCAATACCCGATCCTTAATTCCGTCATGCTCAACTTGTTTTTTATCTTGTTCGTGATATCTGACACCATCCACTTCAAGAACAAACAACTTTTCTTTTGATACTTGATTATAAAACAGAAAATCCACATGCGTCCAGGGATGAAGGATATATCTTCTTTCTTCTGCACTGAATGCTTCTGGTACACTAACAAGGGTTCCAAGTCTGGTATGCATCGAATGTCCGATATAACCATAATCCGTCAGAACTTCATTGATAAGATCACACATCAACAATTCCGTTTTATGATCATTCGGACGCTCTTTATATTTGGACAACAGCATATTCGTATATTCTGAATACAGTAAATCAAATACTGATGTTAAAGTTGATTCTTTGGTAATTTCCGAACCATATAAATATTCAGCATACTTAACGAAATCATTAATGACATTGTTGGTGGAATGATAGACTTTATCTGCAACAACCGCAGTTACTTTATTTTTGCCTCTTGAGATAGCGACATTCAATAGTTTTTCATTGGTAACAAAATCATAAAGTCTGTTCTCTACATTGTTTGGGTCTTTATCTAACGAATTCACCACAAAAGAAAGAATGACCTCCTCTTTTTGTCTGCCCTGGAACTTATGAATAGTATCAGCTTCTATCCGGTCTGTAGCACAGTTGTCTGTAATAAGATTTGCCTGACACCGGAATGGAGAAATGATTCCAATACTTTTAGAGTCATTATCTTTCAGGAGATTCTCTATTTCGTCTATTTCCCGTTGGTTATATAAACCGGTACCCTTGGGGTTCCGTCTGGCATGGTTACCGGGAACCGTTTTGATGATTTCAATATGCTTTCCTGTATTTCGGGTCATAGCCACCAGTTCACCATCATAAAACATCTTGTTACAGAAGTTTATAATATCCGGAGCACACCGGTAGTGTTCCTTCAACAAAGTTGTAGGTACACCTGGCATGGAATCTTTTACTGATTTGAGTATTGAATTAGATGTGTATTGATACGATTCCGGAACATCATATTCTTTGGCTAAAAGACCCGATTGAGAAAACAGACTTACTTCATCAATTTGCTGAAGTTGTCGCGAATCGCCTACTACAACCAGATTTTTGGCACAACTTATAGCCAACGTACTGCTTAATAAGTCGCCCTGGGATGCTTCATCGATTATCAGGTAATCGAAGGTAAAACCCGTTGATATATTATTCAGCAAGGACTGAGATGTACTTAAAACAACAGGATATCTGAGTAAGAATTTTTCAGAATTATGGTTATACGACTTGGCATTGAATGCTTGAACTGTCTGTTTCCGATAGTGCTTACTGATATGATTTTCCAATAATTTGCGATAGAGAAATTTGAGCTCTTTACCCACTTGATCTTTATTATGACTTTCTAGGAATTCCTTATTGAATGCTATTTTTTTTGAAAGATCACTTATTCGGGTTTGATAATAGAGCTTTTCTGCATTCAGAAGAAGAACGTTTATATCGACGGATGTAATCTTCACCTTGAATTTGAAATTCAATATCCATCGTTCAAAAAATCCTAATTTCCGGCTGTCTTGTAGACGGGTAATTAAAGACATGTATTTATTGGAAGTTAATTTCTGATTGATGATTATAGCTTCATCAGAAAAGTTGTCATAATGTTTTTTTTCATTTTGTATTTCAATGAGTTGCAATTCGAGTACACAGGTTTCCACTTCCAAATCCTGAATCTTTTTCATTCGAGTGCTTAGTTCGTCAATTCTTTTATGGTCATTTGATGTTATGGGTTGTTCTTTCTGTTCCAAAAAACTGCTTAGCTCTGCACTCCGGTCACTTTCAAAAAACGCCTTCACGTTTGTACTGTTTCCAAGGCTTGCGGCAATAAATGCCAGATGCTCATCATCCAGTTTTTCGTAGATATTATCAATGGCTGTATTGTTGTTAGAAATGACGGCACAATTCTTTCCTGCATAAATGATATTAGCAATCAGGTTTAGAATAGTTTGCGTTTTTCCTGTACCCGGAGGACCTTCAATAACAGATATATTGTTTTTAAGAGCCTTATCAATGGCTTTCACCTGACTTTGATTAAAGTCGAAGGGTAGCATCATTTGACCCATATAGTTGTTGGGTTTACAATCTCCCTTTAAATAATCAATCAGCACTGAATTTGGTAGTTCATTGCTTATGCGCTTATAGTTTTGTGACAAAAAAGATAGAGGACTATTTTTTTCTGTAATTATTCCGGCATATTCAGCAAGCTTCGTAAAGTAGGTATAAATGTCTTTGTACTTATTGCTTTTCAGTTCAATTTTTCGGGTAAAAAAAGTTTTTTTCTCAGTGTATCGGTAATACCCTTTTTCAAAGAGCTCAAGTTTTGTTGCATTTACTTTTACACCATCAGCATAGACATCATTTTTATAGATATCAATATTCTTGACTTTATTCAGGATTCGAACGTTTTCTTCTTTATAAAAGAATTTTTTATCTGAGCCTTTGAAATAGATGTCATAGCCAGTAACATTTCCATTATAAGATGCTGTGAATATACTCAAAACAGATATGGTTTTGTCTTCCCATTCTTGCTTTTTAGTACTAAAAAGCAGAATGGTCTGTTTTTCAATGTCTATTTCTATCTTTTGGCCCATTGTTTTAATATTGTTAATCGAAACACTTGCGTTCAAAACGTTTTCTAAATACAGTTCGTTGCCAACAAGGAGGAGAATGAACAACTGTCTGCTGGGACATTTTACAAAAGTGAGCAAGCAGCGGTTTTATAAGTAAACTATTTAATTTCCAATTGTTCCAATATATCTCTTGTTAGTTTAGATAATGGTCTTTTCCAATGTTCAGCATCTTCGAGATAAGCTCCCCAAACAAATCGGTCAATCTCCGAGGCTTGTTTCCCAAGACCTTTATATGAATCTATTAATGAGTTGTAATATGTGCTATTATAGGCTTGTGCTTTATCAATTATCTCTTCGACATAATCAATGTGATTATTGTATACTTCAGTCAAAACAAGTTTTTTAATATTTTCATTGTCATTTGAAAATAATATATCAATATTATTTTTTTCTAAAACCCACTCGGTAGTTCTTACATCTTTTTTATCCTTTGTTGCAAGTCTTATTTTATAATCATCACCAAACTTTTTATCATACGGATTTATATCAATTATTTTTTCTCCTTTCAAATGATTGCATGTAGGACATGATGGAACTAAGTTATAAAAAGACAATGCCAAATACGGAAATATTGATTTCGGATGAAAATGGTCGAATTGAGGTCTTGTCTTCCCATTTGTAGAATTTACAGTAAATGTATATTGTCGGTTACAATAAGGGCATACATTAACATTAAGCTTTTTAGCTAACCATTCCCCATAATGAAATCCTTCATATTCTTTACTCCCCATATTCTTTTTAGTGCCTGGTATTTTATATAATGTATGATTAAAGAAACGCTTATAAAGGTTTTCCATGATATCTTTCAAATCCTCAAATGATTTTTTATTTTCATCCGACTCATTTATTTTTAAACGAAATATGTTATCAAAATCGATTATTTTTCTTTTTAATTCATCTGGTTCTGAAACTATTAGTGATCCTAAGTCCATCCAAATATAATTCAACATATTTTTTAATAGATCATCATTATAGCTTTCTATCTGTATTTGCAGTTCATCTTCCCATTTAGTTTCATCTTTCGTTTTCTTTCCATATTTCAACCAATTAAATATAGCCATTTTATATTCAAAAGCAATTGCATCTAAATTTGAGTTTTCAATCTTAATCATGCTTTTATTCCTTTCAATAATTTAACATCTTCCTTAAGTTTCTCTATTTCCAGTTTTAAATCTAATAAGCCTTGATTTTTTAGATTTGATTCATGATAAAGCTTAAAAAGCTGAGATTTGATAAATGGTTCACTAACTAAAAGAATATGATTATACATGTCAGTTTTATCAGTATCGGATATTGTAGTTTCGCCGGCATGTAGTCTTTCAAATAACTTATTTATTTTTTCTTTAGCGAATTCACCAATTGGAACACTATTCAAAAAGAATCCATTTTGCAGAAGGGTATGTATATTTCCACCAAATGTATCTTCTTGCATTTGTCTTGTAGATATTCCATCTTGAAGGAAAAGCACATTGTTTTTGGGAATGTCAGATAAGATAAAAGGTGAGTGGGTTACAAAACACATATTAATACTTTCAATTTCCTTTAAATTGGCTTTACTAATTAGGTCTAGTAAATAATTGATGTATTTTCGTTGATATTCTGGATGAAAATAAAGTTCTATTTCTTCAAAAATTATATTAATATGACTGTATTTTAACTTACCTTTATCAGAGCTTACAGAATCAATGTTTTTTAAATGGTAAACTACAGAACTAACATTATGCAATAATTGTCTTTCTCCAGAACTTAGTTCTGAAAAAAGGAAATATTCCTGTTTGTTTTTCAAGTCCTGAAAGACGATGTCTGTTTTAAAGAAACCTGGAATTAACAACTGGTCAACAGTGAGTAGATTCCACTTTTCATCTAATTCTCCGTTCATTTCAGCTGATATTAGATTTTTTGTTCTATTATTATAAACGTCGAGGTCTATCAAATATGATCCCTCGATATAGGTTTTATTTGAAAGTTTTAAATTTTCTATCTTTACTTGATTTTTATCTTTAGACTTAATATATTTATAAGATTCATTAAAAAGTAAATATCCTAGTGTTTGTCTAAGTTTAAGTGTAACATGGCTTTTATGATCTTTTATATCAGTGATTAGATCTCTAAAACAACTACTATTATTTTCAATATATGTAGTCTTTACTTTGCTAAAATCAAATAAAGAATTGTATCTATCAAGCAAACTTATTGATTCTAGTCTTTTGTATGGATCATACTTCTGAAATATTGAAATTGTTTTATAGACAATATATTGTTGAGCAAGACTATTTGAATTGTCCCCATAGAAATTCTGAATATTCCAATCTTGATTTAACTCTTCCATCCATAACTCTCTGATAGATATGACTACAATTACTCGTTGCAGTATGTTTATGTTTAGAAAGCTATAACTATGTCCTTTTATTATTTCTGTTTGGAAAAAATTGATAGTCTGTATTGCTTCTTCAATTTTTATATTATCACTTGAGTAATTATTGTTTATATATTTCTGTAATGCATTTTTCAATTGATCTAAATAACTACTAAAGTCTGATTTATATTCAATCACATCCTTTTCTAATTTATCTTCCAAAGAAACAGCGATTTCTAAGGCTTGATTAAAGTCAGTAGTATATTTCTCAATTATTGATTTAATATTTGACACTCCATTTACATGATCTTCTAATAATCTTTCAAGATGAGTTTGACTAATTAATTCAACTTTAGAATAGTATTCTAAATCCGTGATTTCACTTTGAAGCAAATTCACTTTTACACTCATGAATTGCTGAAAATATCTCCTATAAGAATTTAAAATAAGTTTTGATTCTTCTTTTCTAAATATCATTGAAACAGCAACTTGTTTATCATTCATAACTCTAATCTTACTGTCTCGAACATATAATGACAATAAACGTTGCTGAGCTAAATAATTTTCATTGTTTACTTCAATATTTCCATTATTCCGCCAGGGATTTAAGACTATTGGAGTCTGATAAGAATCATTTTTATGAAAGATTCCATTTATCCAACAATAGTTATCATCTTTCATATTTTCATGCTGTAATTCAAGAGCATTATATGCGTATAAAGAATAATTAGAAATTTGTGTGTAGAATAAGATTTTTTCGACCTCCTCATTATTTTCGTGTGAATTTATAAATTCATGTATATCATTTTCCGGATGATTGATATCTAGTTCTTTGTTTAAGAAGTTTGTTGAAATATGATATTCACCATTCTTTAATTCTGACTTAATAAAATAGAGAGTATGTTCTTTAAAACAGCGAGAATACTCTTCTATAGTAAAATAAAGAATCGCATTAAGCCCTTCTATGGGCCTTAAATCTTCATGCTTACTTTGGTATCCACTTGCATAAGCAAAGTTGTTTATTATACGTATAATTATTTCAATTAAAGTACTCTTCCCATCCCCATTTTTTCCAACAATAGCTGAGATACTAATTAATGGTGAATTTACCCCATCCGAAAAGAATGTTTTATGGATTGGATCAACTCCTTTCCGTTCTCTAATTAGTTCCGGAGTTTCAGGATCAATCTCATATTCATTATAAATGAAATAAGTTGTATCCTCTTTTAATACCTTCCGAATATGTGGCGCACATCCCTTCAATGGTCTAACACCAATTAGTTTAAATTGCGATTTTTCTCCCATTTGTATTTGATGAAATATGATAATTTTATTTTAACCAATAATAAGCGATAATTTCTAAGAGTAAAAGGACTAAAAGCACTAGGATAATCGCGATCTTTAAGTTTACAAACTGAAATAGAATAAAGGATACAAATAGTGAATTAGTAGCTATAAGTACGAAAGAATAAATGTCAATACATCTAATTAGAAAATCTGACCTTTTCTGAATATAATCATACGTTACTCTAAAAGACTCTAATTCATTAGGATATTTATTGAAGAATTCATTCTTATAGAACAAATAATAATTATTCTCAAAAAGCTTTTTTATCTCTTTTACATCATCTCTGTGTGCTTTCAACATAAATAAACTATAAATGCCGAATAACAAAAAAGCAATCCCTATTATGCTGCAAAGAAAAATTAAATCTACAACTTTATAAGTTGCAAATACAAAAGCTGTTATTGATAATGGAAAAGCTGAAATTTGAGTAGTATTCTTTGAATTCATGTCAGCCAGCATACGCCCATACATGTGTTAGAAGCTGGGCTTTATTTTCGACAATAATCGTTTGAAATTTTCGTCAATAGTGATTTCAACTTCATTCTCTGAAATTTCCCATATATTCGATAAATACTTAAATATTGAATATATGTTACTATTATCAATATAAGGGTTATCAGTCTCTGTCAGAATAAGTTCTCGTGGAATTTGAGAAATAATTTTTTTCCCATACTCTGAGTAAATCATTGCCGAATTAATTGAGAAGTAGTATTTATTACTTATAATCTCATTTAATACTTTAATACCACCTGAAAACCAATGAAAAATAGCATTTTCAACTTCATGTTCAATCAACATATTAAGTATCTCTTTCTCTGCTCTTCTTGAATGCAAACTTAGAATTTTGTTTTTACCCTTAAGGTTTTTAAGTATAAATTCAAAACTCTTTATCTGAATATCTTTTGTTGCATATCCTTCTTTAGAAAAATCTAACCCAACTTCACCAATATAAGATGTTTGATCAATTAATTTTATAAAGTTTGAGTATTCATTTATATGTTGATTTGCTAAAAGAGGATGTAATCCTAAGGCTAACCTTATATACTTATATTGTCTAATACGATTTACTCCCATTTGAAAATGACTAGGTAAATTTGTCATCCCAATTGTCACTATTCTTTTATTTTCGTTATTAGTAATATATCCCTCTGGATACTTGACTTGATCAAAATGGCAATGAACATCTATCATTATAAACCTGCTTTTCTACGTACATTAATATCTCCAAATTTCATTACCCATGCTTTCAATTCATCTCTTGTCCTCATTACCACTTTTGCATATTCTTCTAAATTTTGCAAATCTATTAAACCGTTTACAATTAATTCATTTTGTATTTCTTCAATTGTAATAGGCTTTTTAAGATATTCTAAACAAGCACCTATATCCTGTCCTTTGTCAGTTTTAAATGGATATAAAGAGTCTAATTTTGTTCCATAAGTAGTTTTATCGGTTAATGTCAACAAAGATGCTCTACGATAAACACATGGCATACATGTACCACAATGAGATGCCCTTTTATCATCAATCCAATGCGAACGATGACCTCTTTTACCACAAGAATTTGACAAATCAATTATTTCATTTAAAAAGTTGGTGTTGTTACATTTTGACACCATTTCTCCTTTAGTATCAAATTTATATGGATTCGAAATGTCAATAACCAAATCTAATGAAAGTAACAATGAAGTTATTTCACTAATAAAAGTAGGATGTGTTGTTCTTGTGCTACAAGCACTTCGTCTAGATCTACTTAAGGGGAAATTTAATGAAACAGTGCCATTCTCAGGCACAATTATAGGAAGTCTTTTTGATTGTGAAATAAGAGTTGCTAGGCCTAAAAACAATAGTGAACGACTCCTACAAGTTGTTTCATTAGCAATTGTCGGATGAATATTGATTGAAGGAATTTGTTTAATCCTCTGATTGTATTTTATAACCAGCTTCTCAATGACCTTTTCTTGATCGTGTTTAGGGCCATGCATATTTTGATCATAGTGAGAAACTAAAAGAAGATTTTCTTCAGTGAATTCTTCAAGAAAATCAATGGCACCTATTAATGAATCTAGTCCTCCTGAAAAGAGGTTTACTTGTTTGAAATTTATATCATAGTTTTGATCCAATTCTACTAATGGAAAAACAAATGAATTTTGATAAAAACTGCATTTCCAATAATCTCCTGTCAAAAAAGATAATATAGATTCCAATCTATTGCTTACAGAACTCCATTTAACTGTATCGTTTACTGGCATTTGAATAATAAACTCTCGTGACCAACCATCAACTGAATTTTTTCTTCTTTCAAATAATCTATCGATACAATAAATACAAGATGAAATTAAAAAGAAATCAACTACTAAAGTATTGACTTTACCTGCAAAAGAAATTAAATTACTAAAATCAATGTCTACATAAGTAAATTCACCGCTATTTGCCTCAATCCTGATTTTGATTTTTCTTTTGATTTCTTTATTGATTATAAAAGATTCAAATACAGGAGGAAATATTTTAATTATTTTTTCCATTACATATGATATTTATAATTTCTACAAAAATTGTTTCTCTTATTTTTTCTCCTTCTGCACCTTTCCAATTTATATTAGATACAGCTCTTTTTTCGTTCAATACCTTGACTCTTCCTATAATATCATCTTTTATTATAGTGAAAGTTTCGCTACTCACTTCTTCTCCTTTTTGTTGAGTTATTCTTTCTTGAAATCTCTGTGATAAATGTTCAAAAATATAATAGCCCCAAAATTCACAAACAAGATTTGACATTCCGCCCCCTTCAGCATATTCAGACAATATTTGTTCAAATTTATCAATATCATTACTTGATTCTTCTGCGATCTTACTTAATACTTCTAATGAAGCTTTATTAGCCGCTGTCTCATCCATACCTGTCGCTACATCAGAGCAATATATAACTAAGAAATTAATTATATCAAGCGTTGTTTTTCCCTCTAAATTGCCAAAACCATTTATTTGCAATGTTTGCTGCAATCCATTTGAACCAACATCAGCAATGAAATGAGTTAGTTTACTACTCGTTTTTATACCAGCTTTACCAATTGATCTTGATTTCCCAGTAGTAATATTTTTAGTTCCACCTCCTGTCTTGACTAGATAATTGAATAATGATGAAAGATTATTATTTCTTCTCATTAATAATCTTTGGTATTCTTTTGCTTGCTGTTCAGGCGTTTTATTGTCTACTTCTTTATTTTCCTCATTTTGTTTTTCTATTTCAACTGTTTTTGCGATGTTAGTAGCTGAAACATTTAGGCCTCTCCAATTAGGTTGACCTGTTACACCTGGATTAATTCTTTGTGTTGTTCCCATTATTTTTTTGGATTAAAGGCTCGATAAATCGAAGTATCATTTTTAAATAGCTTGTATAGTATTTTAATTTCTGGATTAAACTTTTCAGCTAAAGTATAATCATTTTTCAAACTAAATGGAATTTTATAGTTGTCAATTTGTTGAATTACTTTGGAATACTTCAACAGACTTCCAACTATGCTTTTACTAATCAACTCAACGAAAACTTTATGAGTTTTAATGTTTTCAGGTGTTTTAATCAATTCTTTAGTTAACATATTCAGTAATGTATCTATGTTCTGTTCATCTAATTTCGAAACTTCTTCAGTAACTATTTTCGCTAAAATACTTCCAGAACCATGTTCAATTAATTTTCGAGCTAATAAGCGAAGATGCGGTGGAATTAATGAAGACCCATCTATTGATTTTGATAATTGATCTCTCGATATCCAGAAATAGTCTCTTAAATCGCTATTTGATAGTTTAGGTTCTACATTAAGCCAACGCATTATTTTTTCAGAGGACCAATCACTATCGAATTCTGTCTTAATTTTCTCGATATCTTTTTGTTGTGCAAATTCTTCTAGAGAAACTAACTCTTTAGGTTCACCTTCTTGAGAAATTTGCCACTCGTATATTTTTTTGAAAAGCCCTAATTTAGAATATTCAAGTACCATTAGTTTTATTAAAACATCTACTTTGAAATTTTGAATGCCAGCAATATCAACCAATCTTTTTCGTAACATAAAGGTATTCAAGAATCTTTTAATTTGTCTAGGATTTCCATTTAGTCCTTCAGTGATAATCGAAGAAAGTGAAGCTATTAAAGAGACACTCTCACTCAGAATTGCACGTTCCTCATCAGTAATTAATGCTTGAATATTCCCAAATCCATAAACTCCATATCTGTTATTTATTTGATGCTGTTTAAATGCGTCAAGTACTTTAATAAATGTTTCTTGTGATAATTCATTCTTACAGAAAAGCAAAGTCATATAAGTTTCAACCTCATGGTCAGAAAGTTTTGGTAATGTGTAAGGTAATTGAATCAACTTTTCTAAATAGTCACTTACAATTCTTTCATTTCGAGTATCTAAGTCTGATGCATTTTCAATTCTATCGGTTTTATATCTAAATTCGATAGCATGTTTGACTATTCGTGGGTCTGCCCCAATAATAAATGCAGTTTTATCAACATTTAAAAATAGTTTGATAGCTTCTAAATTTTCAATAAGCCTTTCTGGGGTACATCTATCTAAATCATCAATAATAACAACAAGTTTTTCAATATCAGACTTCTCAATCATTTCTGTGAAATCGCGTCTAAATGTCCTTACTAGCTTAGTTTCATCTTCTTCATTTTTATTGATTAAACCACTTAAGAAGTTTTCTGAATCATTTCCCTTTAGTTTATCTATCAATGTATCGCTATTAAGTTCAGAGAACTCTTTAGCTAAGTATGGTATTAACGATATACCTCCAGTTAAATATGCGCTTGTAGCAGGTAAAACAATTTTTTTAAAACCTAAACCTAATACTCTCATCCATTTTACTGATTTTAATAGTTTAGTTGTTGAGTCCTTAACTTTATTACCAATTGTTTTATGCTCGGCGAACTGTTCAATTATTGATTCTAATAAAGCAGCTTTAGCATCATCATAACCTTCAAATAACCAACCATTAAAATATAACACAAGAGTATTGTTCTTTAAAACGCCATCTTTTCCACTTAGTTGGTCATTTATTATTTTAAGAATGCTGGATTTTCCACTACCCCAATCGCCGAATACTCCAATGGTTATTGGTAAAACAGAATTGTCATTGAGCACATCAATAATTAAATCTGCATGTATTTTAAATCCTAAAAGGTCTTCGGATGTTTCGTTATCTGCCCACATATATAATATTTTTGTTTTTACTTAATTGCTGCTGCCATTTAAATATACTCAATTTGATATATTTTATCAATAATAACTATAGTTTATTGGGCCTTTCCAGTCTATCTGCGGAATACCCAGATCCATTTTTTTCACCCGCTGTTGTAGGTCAGTGACCAGTGTCCTCTAATAGCTTAAGTTCTTAGGTAAATTACAAATCCGTGCCAGCGGAAGCAGCAGGGGTTTAAATTTCATCGTATTCATACTCACACTCTAAGAGATGAGAAGTTGGTGATAAACCATATGGCCTATAATGTAAATGTACATTTCTTCCTGTCTCAGAAATTAAATGTAAATTCTTTCTAGCTCTTGAACTTAATACGTATAATAATTTCTTAGAATTCTCAATGCCGTTAGGATCATTGAAGTGTGGAATGTAACTATCTAAAAGTGCAAATCCTATCATCGTATCATATTCTTCTCCTTTAACACCATGGATTGTTGAAACTGTAATGCCATCTCTTTGTTTGAAAACCTTTCTAAAATTTTCAATGTCCCCAATGAAAGGATTACCCTCTTTTATTAGTCTATCTATACGGATTTGTGAACTTTCAAAAAAAGATTTATAATGTTCTAATAGAGTTGGATAATTATTTATATTGATTTCTAGGACTTTACATATTTCATTGAAAAATAGTTTTAAATATTCTAATCCATCTTTTCCTTCTATTTTAATAGAATTACAAAGCCTTAAAAAACTCTTGTTTGTTATATCAGACAGATTTATCCCAGCAATTTCTAATTCATATAGCACCTCTCTACACCATCTAATTCTTCTTACATATAAAAAGGGAGAAGGCTCAGTTAAAACGATTCTAGAAAGTTTAAACCAAAAATTATCTATATCTCTCGAAAAAGGTGCCATACCGGGTCCATCGAAACTATAGTCAGGCAGTTTAACCATCAAGCTTCTTGTTATACTTGCAAGATGTATCCATTGAGGAGCTACAATACAGATTTCATTGGTTGAAATTCCTTTTTCTAGTACGTTAAATTGAATTAACTTTACTATTTCATCAATTAAATTCTCTTTTGAAACCCTGTTATTGAAAGTAATTACACTAGGATATTCTTTATCTATTTTTTCAGCAACTATTGTATTTGGAAACGTTTTGTAATACTCAAAGTAATTTATTATTTTTTCAGACGACCGGTAATTCTTGGTCAATCCCATCAATTTCAATTTAAAACCCAATAATTTTTCTAAATCAACTTGTTTCATCGGATATCCACCTAAGGATTCGTAAATTGACTGGTTTGGGTCACCTACAATTAGTGTTTTTGATTTACCTTTATTTGCATTTAAGATCTTTGAAATTATATGATATTGAATTTCTTTAGTATCTTGATATTCATCAATTAATATAAATGGGAATAACTTACATAAAATAGAAGATACAATTGGATTTTTCAGTAGAAGTTGATACGAATAAAAAAGTATCTGCTCAAAATCAATTTGATTGTTTTGAATTAGTATCTTAAAGTATTCTCCAATTATTTTTTTTAAATATGCATGTTTGTCAGAATCTAAACAAGTCAAATAATAGTTGTCCGTTTTTGCTAAAATACCACAGTCCCAATATGTAATTTTCTGCTTACTGTAAGGTTTGCACAGTTCTGTAAGTAGAACTTCTGAATCATGTGAATTGATGACTCTGAAACCACATTTCAATTCATCTAGATATAGGTGATATGGTCTTAATATCCATTCTAAACAAAATGAGTGAATTGTTCCTATCCAGAGTTGACTCGTGTCAACGCCTAATAATTCAACTCTTTCCTTAATTTCATCAGCGGCATTATTGGTATAAGTTATTGCTATTATAAATTCCTTGCTAGAATTAATTTTGGCCAATTCGTAGGCAATTTTATAAGTCAAAGTTCTTGTCTTACCACTACCAGGGCAAGCAATTAACAAAACACTTTCGGTTTCTTTAATCGCGTCTTCTTGCTCTGGATTTAGTTCTCCTTTATCCCAAACGAACATTATTCAAACTGATTTAAAAAGGTTATTATCTGGTCACCATTAATTACTTTTTTTATTGCAGTAATTATATCTGTAATTGTAGATTTTTTATTTCTAAAATCATTAAGAGTTTCAATACAGCTTTTCAAATCAAGTTTGTCATCGTCCTCAAAGTTTTTGTTTAATCTATATTCAACAATATCTGCGATTAGATTGTCAGAATAATCTTCCTTTGCAAATATGATTGAATCAAGTATATATTCTGGTATTATTGTTTGATAAGTAATATGTTCACCGAGCATAATAGCAAACCAACCTTTTCCTTCTTGTTTTGCCATTGTCAAAACACGTTTTCCATAAAGAGAAACATTTCCAGATTTTAATTCACTTTTTGCTAGCAATTTAGTCGGGTTATCAACATAGACTTTATCTATAGTTTGAACTACTTCCCAAGCATTTCTAGCTTTTATAAAATCAACTTCAAAAGTATAATCTGCATAAAATGTTTTCACCCAATCGTTACCACTCTCAAATGCATCAAGTTTTGCTTTTCTTTCTAATCCACTTTTTTTTGACTTTTCAACAGCTGTTTTATATTTTTTTACACTTTCGATATCATCTACTAAAATTGTTGTGTCGCAAATAGCATCGTCGAGGTCAGTAAGGATACTACATTTTCTTCTAATTCTTAAGTCATGAAATAGCTGTGCAACATTTTGAAAACCAGTACTTCTAATATTAATTAAACTTATCCCAAGCTCATCTAAACTTACTCCAAAAACTTTTTTAATCATCAAAGGGATAAGTATCTCCTCTGCATCTCCTTCAACAAGTATCACTCCCTTTGCAAAAAGAAGATTAGTCCTTACAGCATCTAAATATCTTTGAATTTCATTAATATTCCCAGGTTCAAGTTTTGTGGAAGGCTGAAAAACTTCTGCATAGTTTTGTTTCTTTGCTAAAATATTAATATTCTCAACATTACTTACTTCTGCTATTTGTGTTGAATGAGTTGAATAAATTATTTGAGTATCGCCATAGTTAAGCTTGTCAAATAAAGTTTTTTGAATATGATTATGAATGTGAGCTTCGGGTTCTTCAATTATCAGAAAATTTGCAAATGTATCTTGTGATTTACGATATTTAAATTCTAATAGTTTAAGGGTGAGAAAAATTAGATTTGCCCCACCTAAACTTAACTCGCTAATCCCACCTTCATGAATCTCATCTGGTTCTCCAATATATAATTTTAATGATTGTAATAGTTTATCTGCTTCATCAGGAAGACTTGACTTGATTGAAATAGATGAAGGGGAATATGTTTGACCTACTGCATCCTGTATTGTTGATTTTATATCATTTCTAATATTCTGGACGTCTTCTAAAGTTTCAATTTTCTCATTCAAAACTTTTACTAGGTCACTAATCGGTTTGTAATCTGCTTCTTTTATTTCTCCACTTTTGCTTTTCAGAAGACTTAATAGGGGATTTGTTCTATTGTTATGAAAATCACTAACAACATCTCTTAACGCCTGTACAAACGTGAAAGATACTTCATTGGAAATTGATAGTTGGTGTGGTATTTTGATTCCAAACTTTGATGAGTCTATGGTCGAAGGAAATTTGACATTTTCAAAATCACCTACTAACTCTTTGTAAACTTCAGGGTTGTTAAAATCAGCTGTGCTTTTACCTGTAAAGAATGTTTCGTAATTATCCTTAACAGTCAATGAGTCTAGAATCTTCATTAAGCCTTCGTTATCTTCTTCAGCCAGCTCAGACAACTTCTGTCTAATATCTGCTTTAGGTCTAAAAAATAAATTGTACGAAGCTTTTTTGACGTAGTCTTTTTCAGCTATTCCAGCACCATGAATAAATAGAGATTGAATTGCTTCTTCATTATTTATCTCATCAAATTCGATACTAATTATTATCCAGTGCCCTTTCCAACTTTCTTTTCCTAGGTTTCGATTAAAATCATTTTCTGATAACTTATATGCATACTGTAAAGATGAATCTTCTAATAAAAGTCTAATAGCTTTGAATGCATTTGTTTTTCCAGAACCATTTTCTCCTATAATGGTATTTATTCCTTTATTAAACAAGAATTTTGCATTTGCGAAATTCTTATAATTTACGAGACTAACTTTTGAAATGAACATTTGATTCTTATTTTTAAACTAAGTTTTGATTTCTTTAGCATAGCCGCTAACCTCTAAATATATTCAATTGATTAATTTACCTTAATATAATCTCTTCTTTCTCCCCCTCATACCGATATTTCACAATCTCACCCGAAATTATCAATTGAACAGCCTGTTCAATAATATCCAACGGTGCAATGAACCATTCTCTGGGTGTATGACGATTGCCGAGATTATCAAACACATCTACATTTAAGCATGAACCTCCGAAGAAGTTATGCAACAACAGTTCAAGCTTATGCGTATTCATATTAAAGCACTTGTAAGTCATTACAATTCTGACTTCAGCCATTAAATAGGTTGGCTCTTGAGCTGCATTTTTTATTCGCTCTTCTACCGTTGTTGTTGAAAATCCTATCTTGTAAAGATGCTTTATGTCTTTAATTTCTTGCTTATCGCTCTTTGACTTTAAAATATAGATGTAACCGGCTTGTTTATCATCCTTTGTTATTCCGGAAAAGTGCTCATCAAATTGGTCGTTGGATGTTTCGTTCTTTTCTGTTATTGCTTTTCCATTTGCGTATAATAACTTTTCAACAGAACGTTTCAGCATATTTGATTCTGTTCCGTTTTCGAATATACATCTTGTTCGTCCATCCTCCCTGACTCTTGTTCCATCAGGTTTATAATGTTCATTTTGACTGATATTAATCTTTTCAAGGTAGAAAAGAATACCATTATCCAAATAAAAAGTACCTTCTTTCAGATTACCTTGCCTGAATTCCACATAGGTGCGTTTGCCTTCTTTCAAATCCTGTTGAACCTCTTTAAATTTTGATTCATAGTTTTCAAAATCTGCACAGTATTTCCTTCTTGCAATATACTCAGCACTGGCTCTTTCATCTGGTCTGCGTACAAGGTTGAAATCGAATAAACCCATGTTGTCTTCGTCCAGCAAACCAAGAGGATCTTCGTCCAGAATATTTTCAATTGTAAATACCTTTTTCTCCACTGGCACTAAAAGCCCGTATTCGTCATATTTCTCAAGGATTTCTCTTTTTGAATCTGTGTCCCGAAAATCACACAATCGGGAATATAAGGTGTGTTCATTTACACCATTATTTTCAAGTGGCAACCGCTTGTTATGTTGATAAAAATCATTTATTTCCTGAAACTTGCTAATGAGTACGTTATCTTCATTTCTGGCAGAAGCTACCGGCTTTACGTCCAACAAACCTAACGGATCATTATCGAAGATGTCCTGAAGCTTTTTATCTTTATTCAACATCTCTCATACTAGTTATTAGTGATAGTTTGGCTTTTGCGCTTTAAATCCTTCAAAAACAAGATAGCTTCTGCCATTCTTCGTTCATTGAAATCAGTTGATTTTATATCCGGGGTATGCCCATGAGTTTTCATAAATTTCTGTACTTTATCCGGATAATAAATCAAAGCTTCCTCAATGGTCATTCTGATTCTGGATGTTTCAATCACATCCTGAATGATTTTCAGCACTTTCGGTGTAACAGATTTAGATAGGATTTCATACGCACGTTGGAAAGGATTAACCTGATCAATCAGGTCGATATGGATATCGTCGATATTCACAAACTGACCGGCCATACGGATAAAACGTTTATCTGCTTGCCCTTCGGTACTCTCAAGAATGTTGGTGTTGATATTTATTTTGCTCAATGAACTCGCCTCATCGTCTGTAAGTTCCGGATAGATGGTTTTGACTACTTTTGGAATCAAAGTATTTAGTTCCTCCTTCGAAATATTTTCTGCAATAGCCTTTTTGATACTTTCATCGTTTTCTAGAGCCTTTTTCAAGTCTTTTATGTTAACTTGCAAGGTGTTTTTCATGACTGAATCCATCACCACATATTGGCGAACCTCTTCCACTTCATCTTCACTTAGTTTAGGATATTTCTTTTCGATAACCTGCTTAATCAGAACTTTATTGATTACTTCAGCATCAATATTCCCGGGTATAGCTGCTAAAATGCTATTGTCTTTTAATATAGTCGCTTTCAAATCATTTATATCCGATTGGAGAATATCCTTTACCCGTTTCGAACTCGGTTTTTTATACCCTTTCACCAGAATCTCCCCAGGCATTGCCCTGTCTTCAGGTGAAAAGCGTGGTTTGAAATTAAAGTTTGGTGCCAGTACCTGCTCCATCAAAAGTGACGCAGTAATAGCTTTCAACATATTGTTTACTGCAAACTTTACGTCGTCACCCGTAGCATCAGGTTGAGCTATCAGGTTCGTAAACTGAGCATGGGTTTTATTTTCACTGTCACGTGTACAGCGGCCTATAATCTGGACTATTTCCGTCAGCGAACCTCTATATCCAACTGTCAATGCATATTCACACCAGGGCCAGTCAAAACCTTCCTTAGCCATTCCCAATGCTATAATCAAATCAATATCATCTACTGATTTCAAATCACGCAGGTAACTTACAATCAACTCCCGTTCACGGGGATTGTCATTTACCAGGTCGGCAACTTTAATGGTCTTTCCGTCGGTATGGCGTTTCAGGTAGATTACTTTTGTTGCTGAGTCAACTTTTATTACATCACCAATAGCATCCAGAATGAAATTTACTTCATCGTATTTTCTTTTTAGTGATTCACCGGAATTGACATTGGGAATATGCAGTATTGTTTTTTTATCTGTATCAAGCACATCGAGAATCGCCTCCGTGTAATTTCCCTGATAAAAATTATAACCTATCCCTAATGATTTTAGGTACGTATAACCGTTTAATTGCTCATAATAGGTATAAGTGACATTCGTGAACTTCTCTTCATCTTCGGGCAACAACACCGGAACACTATCACCACGGAAATACGAACCGGTCATTGCAATAATGTGGGCAGTTGACTTTTCCATAATTAAGCGCAATAATTCACCCAATTTGCTATCCCCATCAGCCGAAACATGGTGAAATTCATCAATGGCTAACAAACAATTATCAAATTTTGATTCGTCCAGTTCCTCGAATGCAAATCGCAATGTGGCATGAGTGCAAATCAGTATCTTTTCATCGTTATCCATAAAATTACGGAAAGCTTGTACCTTGCCTTTGCTGCCATCATTACCCGGAGTACATAAATTGTAATTATCATGCAATTCCCAATTAGCAAAGAATCCATTACTTTTCAAATCAGTAGTACGGAATGAGCCACCGATTGATTTTTCAGGAACGGCAACTATTACTTTCTTTAACTCCTGATGCGCCAGTTTATCCAACGCTATAAACATCAATGCTCGTGATTTCCCCGAAGCAGGTGGTGCTTTCAATAACAAGTATTGGGCATCCCTTGCCTGATAGGCTTTTTCCTGCATTTCGCGCATCCCCATGACATTCGTTTGGGAGCTTTGCCCGGTCTGGGCGTAGGTAACGTGTACTAAATCGGGCATAAATAATTTGTTTTAAAATCTTATATATTTAGCTTTCAGAATACTAAATTATTTCTTCTTTGACACTCTAAGAATTAAATTTACAATTACGGTAATAAAAAATGAATGAATTAAGAAATTCAATATGTAATTCCAAATAGGAATGTTGAAAATCAATGGTATAAAATAAGATGTCCAATATGCAAAAAGCATTATGCACGATAATAAAATATTAATCGCAAATATACCAAGTATAATACTCCCCTTTTTTTGATCATTAGGTAAGAATGGTACAAAAAATATGAAAACAAATAAAAGTATAAAAAAGAAATTTGAACTAATAAACATCCATTTTCTTGATCTTTCTTTAAAATCTGTTTTTTGTGCAATGAATCTACTTATAGTTTTTACAATTGTTTTGTCAGTTGACTTTAATTGATTATTTCTCAAGGAATCAAAGAAAAAAATGTAATCAGAATAATTTTTACTCTCAATTTTAGTTTTGCTCAATTCCATAAGTTTTCTGAATTGAATAGAATCATTTTTGTTTAGATGAAATGGTTCGTTCTGAATTCCTTGTGTCGTCTTAATTTCAATAGTTTCAATAATTTTCGGATCAGTTTTCTTCGAATAATTATAGAAAGGCAAATACTCAGAATAGTGCTTTCTGTTTAAAATCTTTTTTTCCAAATCAGAGAATTTCTCAAGATTCAAAGAATCATTTTTATAAATTTGCTTTAGCTGATATATTTTTTCAAGATTATTGAGTTTGTTTGAAATATGAATATCATAGGATATATGAAATGTTAGATCAAATATAAACAGGAAACCCACTATCGAAATAAACAGTGCACTTTTAAATCCAAATGATCTTGTTTTATCCGAAAAAATCTCTAAAACCGTTTTAATGCTTTCAAACATACTTTTTTAAAATGCTATTTTGTGTAATAAAATATGTATTTAATTCTAATGTAACTATTTTCTTTTCTTTTTTTCTCCCGCAAACAGCGTCCCTCTCTCTTTTTCTTCCTCTATCATCTGCTCATACAGTTTAAACAGATATTCCAACCGTTCTTCATCACTTTCAAAAGGCTTGCTCCGATAACAACGCTCTACTGCCAGGTCATTTTTCTATGTGCTTCACGTAACCCATCAGGCATTATATTAGGATCATAGAGTTGTGCAAGCGTTTTTTCACTATACTTTTCCCGTTCTCCCAATATATTATAAACTTGTTGTTCCAATTCGTTTTTTTGTTTTTCCGTAATTGTTGGAAAAGGAAAGGTATTGTAGCACATTACTGCAGAATATCTATAATCACTTTTTAATCTACCAGCAAAAGCTCTAACCCAAGCCATGTGTATATTTGAGTTTATAATAGAAAATATAAATAATTCAGGATCATATATAGCTTGTGCGGAGTCTGAAATAATAGTCTCTGAGTCTAAAAAGCCAGTTGGAATATATTCTCTACGAATTGATGAAACTCTTGGTATTAATATCTGATTGATAGTAGCACGATTAGTCATATAAAATCTATATGGCAAGTTTGCATAATTTCTAGCAATTTTTCCGCCAATGAGTCTATTCTGTTTGACCTTTTCTATCCTTTTTTCGATTGGTGGAATTTCCATTGCCTTTTCAACTTGAGTATCAGTAATCCATAAACAGTATCGAATTTGGCCATTTATATATTCATAAGATCCAGAAAGTTTTTTAATTAACATTTCAGATTCTGGATAATTTGTTATTAATTCTGTTCTTTCATTTTCAGATAATATCAAATTACCTCCATCATATGGAATATTTCCAGTACTTATTTGTGTGAATTTTGATAATGGCATTTGTCTTTTCAACACTATAGTATTTCCTCCATTTGATAGATATGCATTTATGTTTTTTACTTCTTTTCTATTGTAGTTATTGAAAATGTACTTTTTCTTTTGACTAATTTTTCTAACACCAATAATTGAACATATAACACCGGCATTTTTTTTTGCATTATTTGACCAAGTGAATTCTGGATATGCAAATGATATTTCAAGATTATATTTAAAAACTTCAGGCCATAGCATTGGTACTTGTGTTCCTTGGCATATTGAGTTAGTTGTAACAAAAGCAAATTGTGATTTCTCATCTAAGAATTTTGCAGCTTTTAAAAACCAACAAGCTATATAATCAAGAAATTTTAAATTATCGGGGGTTGGATATATTCCTTCAAGATCATTTTTTTGTTCAATAGATTGAACATTAAACCCTAAATAAGGTGGATTCCCCAAAATAAATATCTCATCATCATCATTTTTCGGACAAACTGTTTCCCAGTCTATCCGGCAAGCATTACCCTGTACAATATTTCCGGTTTCTTGAAGTGGTAGAGCCGGTTTTGTGCGTCCAAACTCCTTCATAAACTCCTGGTTCATTTGGTGCTCGGCAAGCCAGAGTGAAAGGGTAGCTATTTCGTGTGCAAAGTCGTCCAGTTCTATGCCGTAGAAGTTCCCAAGGTTTACTTCGGAAAAAGCAAATATCCCTAATTCTTTGAAAATAAACATTTCCAGCTTTCGCAGTTCTTTGTAGGGGATAATCAGAAAGTTACCACTTCCGCAAGCAGGGTCAAATATCTTTATTTTCCAGATACGTTTTAGTAATTCATTAAGTTTTTTGGTATTGCCTTTAGCCGATTCAAATTCCGCCTTTAGTTCGTCCAAAAACAAAGGCTCAATGACTTTCATTATATTTGGCACGGAAGTGTAGTGCATCCCCAACCCTCCACGGTGCTCGGGAGTTATTACAGCCTGAATCATCGAGCCAAAAATATCAGGGTTTATGTCTTGCCATTGAAGTGATAGACCACATTCAATAAGCATTTGACGGCTTTTGCGGGTGAATGCCGGTGCAGGGTGTTGATTCCGAAATAAACCTCCGTTTACATACGGAAATGCTTTGAGGTAGGCGGGCATGGAAGCAGTACCACTATAAAAGATCGGCCTTTGGATGAGAGGAGTATTCATCATCACAAACAACGTATCCAGATAGCTATTTAAATCACTTCCGTCTTTTTGTGTCAATGAATCGACAGACAGCGTGAAAATATCTTTGTCGAAAATACCAGTGTCTTCAGCAAAGTAGCAAAATAATAAGCGGGATAGAAATACATTGAGATCATGAACTTCTTCATGTGTAGTGGTTGGATTATCTTTTGTTATTTCGTCGTAAAGCTTTGCCATTCGTTCGGCAGCTTTTACGTCGGCAATGTTCTCTGTTTGCATTTTCGATTTTTCCATCCCTGCCCAGGGAAGAAAAAAATCATAATACTGAGGTATTTCAAGAATTGGGATATCTAATGATTCGTCGGTTTTGGTATCATAGGCCAGCAACGTCACATAATCGGAAACAATAATAAACCGAGGTGCTTGTTTGGTTACCTTTTCATTGGTTCTCAAGTCGTCTATTACAATCTGTAAGTCATAATTGACAACCATTTTGAAATATAATTTTTTCTTGATTACAACATTTCCTTCCGAAAGCATCTCTTTATCACCTTGCTGTAAACGACTAATAGTGGCTTTTGGAGTTCCATAAGCTAATAACAAATCAAAAATAAATGTCTCTTTGTTGAATGATTCTACAAGCTTTTCGAGATTATCAGATATCTGGGCAATGTTCATGAGGATAATATTAGATAAAAAAATGAATGGTTTGTATTATGTAAGTACAAACCATTTCATTAAATATCCCCAAAATTACATAATTTATTTCATATTTCGATATTTTTGTAAAAAATGCTGGAATGTTTATATTTAAGTAATGGTCAAAATATAATGTCGTATTTTGTGCCGAAGTTATTCAACACAAACGACAAGCGTTCTTTGAGATTCTGAAAGCAGAGATAAGCATCAAGAGGTATCCAATTATACTTGATTCTACGCCATAATATCTCGATTAAGTTCAATTCAGGAGAATATGGAGGTAAGAAGAATATTAGAAGATCTTTTTCTTTCCATTCTTGCATTTTAGCCATAAACTTTTTTGATTTATGAATAGGTGAATTGTCAAGTATTAGCACTGTTATTTTGTTTATTTGTTCAACAAAACTATCTATAAAATCAATAATTTTATCTGTATTGAATGTTGATTCAAGTACTTGTGAAAATAAATGATTCTTTCGAGACATTAAACCGACAACATTTAGAAACTTGCCTTTAGCTGCTGGCAGTAATAACGGCTTGCCCTTTAGTTGCCATGCATAGGGCACATTTGGTGTAAGTCCAAAATGACTTTCATCACCGTAATAAAGGTCAATATAACCGCTATCTTCCAGTTGTTTAAGGTCGTTTATTTGCCCTTGTTTAAGTTCAAACTCGTCCTTGTTACGCTTACGTTTCAAAGAAAGTCGAGCTCTCTTCCATTTATAGCCGAGCATCTTTTAAAAAGTTCCGCAAAGTTCTTTTGCAGACTATTATATTATGTTCTTCTTTAAGAAAAGTAAGGATGTTTTTTATGTTTCGATTATGAAGTTCTACTTGTTGTTTAATTACTTCCTCAAAGCCTTTTAATCGAGTTTTAACTCCTCGTCCTGAAGCAATTGAAAGTGAATTAAAACCATCTAAATCCCAACTGTTGAACCAACGTTCAACTGTTTTACGGTCAATGTCAAAAATCATCGACAAATCAGTTATCGTTCTTCTTTGATGCGATAAAAGAAGGCACTGACTATGCTTTCTAATGGTATTGTTGGTACTAGTTTTGACAAGCAATTCTAATAGCTCAATATCCTCTGTTTTTAGTTTTATATATCTCATATTGAGACAAATATACTAATTTAATCCCATATTACCAAATAAATAGGGCATTATATTATTCCTATTACTTATATCAAAATCCAATTGTCATTTATCACTTAAGATTAAAAGTGAAGTGTTTTTTTTAATCAAATGATATGAATCAATCTATCTTCCAAAATCCATATCATTTTTTTTCTTCATTTTCTTTTTACTCAAAAGTTCATCATCGTTTTGCAAATCTCCAGCACCAGCACTTATCACTGAAAATTCAGCTGGTTGTTGTGGTATTGATGGGTTATTAGATACGATGGAATCTAACTGTTTTTCTTTACTCTCATGCCTTGTAAATCTTTCAAATGATTCTATTTCAGACCCTGCATGAAGAGCTTGAACCCCTCTGAATAATTCTTTATCAAAATTAGCGGACACATCACTGGCTTTGATAGGTAAGGCATTAGCACAATCAAATAATTTAAAAGAGAATCCCTTTATTTCACCTTTATTATTTTTCCTCAACCATAGTGATATACCTTTCTCCGAAAGTTTTTCCCTCAATTCCTCAGCACTATTGACAGTAGGTAATGTTTGTCTTACCTGATTTCTTATGAATGTTTTTTGTTCTTCTTCTTTCATAGTGAATGATATTTTAACTTTTCCATTTCCTTTTGAAAAATCGTTTAATGGGGTTACTTCACCACTAAAATACTTTGTGATATTTGCATAAGAGAATGCCCGGTTAGTTGTAATTTCACTCGCCTTAAAAATTATTGCATCTTCGACATCTTTCAATTTAAATGACATTCCGTATATACCTCCCGAATTCTCGTGAAGTGTGGCCACAACACCTATTTTCTCTAACTCTGCTAGATAACTCTCGAATGAATTAATATTCTTCAACGCTACAATTGCCTTAGAAGCAATAGAGCTTTGTTGTTCTTCTCTTGACAAAGTTTTTGTAGTTTCAAAGTTTGAAAGAGCTGCATAACGATATTTCTGTGGCAACCGTTCATCCTTAAAATATATATTTGCATTAGGCAGTCCATACGTTAATTTCAATTTCCCATTTTTATCCCCGATTGTCCGTACATAAAGCCCTGCTGCATGCACTTTTTCGAAAAAATCATATTTATTATTAGATAAATTATAGCATGAATCAAGTTGTTGAAGTAGTTCATCTTTATATAAACTTACAAAAAGATTATTTTTCTCTAAGACTTCTCCCACCTCTTTATAGAGATCTTTACCGAGTAGCAATTCAAGTTGAAGGTTAGTTAGACGATTATCTTGAACAAGTTTTGCATTATCTTCTAATAATATTAACAATTCTGTTTTAGTTGAAAAATTACGTATTCCTCTGTCTAAAGCATTTGAAAAATAATATTCTCTTTCCTTTATTTTTGAGAGGCGTTGGTTTTTAAATTTTTTATATTCAAGCTCTTTGAGACCGTATTTCACTTCTAATTCTCTTGATAAACTAAGTGATCTTAGTTTAATATTTGAGTCAGGAATATGAAGGGAATTATAGTCCACAGTTGTAGTTAAAATATGTAAATGCCTGTGTTCCCGGTCAGTATGAAGGATAACTGCATAACAGCAATTGCCATATCCTAAACTCAGCAAATACTCATTTGCGAGTTTTAAGAATATTGCTTTGTCCAATTTTTCTTCTGGAGTCAAATTAAGGGTTATTTCAACGTATTTATTCTTTACGCGATCATTCATCATTCCAACTTCTTTCATTTCGTCATAAAGCTTATAGATATCATTTTGGAAAAAATTATCATATAAATATTCGCCTTTTCCATCCTCAATCTTAGAAATATTATAGGATATCTTTTCTGATAAAGTTACATTACTGCCAAATGTATTGGATATTTTTGCTATCATTTTTTTTCTATATTATCAAGAATTGTTTGAAGCATTTGTTTATATTCTTCCATTTGAATATAAGCTTCTGCTATAATAATGCTATCCGAATAAGTATTCAATTGACGAGAAATTTGATTAATGTTGACTCCAACATATCGAATTTGTCGCACCATTTCTTTATCCGTCTTAATTATTATCCGTTTGTTTAATGCTGACTTCCTAATATAATCAGACATGTTCAATCCTAAATCCTTTGATTTCCTCTTAATTTCATCTTTCTCTATTTCCGAAATTTTAATCAGTATTTGTTTTATTTTCTTTACTTCTTTCATGTGTTTTGTTTTAAGTGCGACAGTTGGGAGAACGAAATTCCTAAGCTCGGCTTAGGCAAGAAACGTATATACATATACACATCTTGCAATCCATTTAAAATGGCATAAAATCCAGGACTTAGTATAGTGATAAATCACTTAACTTTGTTGATTATATATTCCTTACAGATTTGTTTGACTGTATTAATCATGAGCTGTTACAATTAATTTTACAGCTAAATTATTTTCAATTTTTGTTTGCAGAATAATTATGGGTTACTGCATGCAAGGACTATTTACGAAATTCAAGATCCACTTTCTGCTTAATTTTCTTGCCACATAGAAAATCATTCAAATCGTTATAATCTCTATAGTGGATAGATTGATCTAAAACCCGGTTTCCATATTTTTCATTGATGACACTTAAAGCTTGCCGGCCGGCATTATCGTTATCTAAAAAACAGGAGATTTGCTCATAGGTTGAAAGCTTCTCTATCGAATGACTCACCAATGAAGTTGAGTTAAGAATTATAACATCATTCTTGATAGTTACTATCTGCTTCTTAAGTGTCAAGTATGATAGAAAATCTAAAAAACCTTCAAAAACTAAACAACCAGCATTCGACTCATTTATGTTTCGATAGGTAGTTATCTCTTTAGGAGCTACACAACTTTTAAAATAAGCATTACGCAATTCATAGCCCCCGGCATCGTTTTTAAAACCAATAGAAAAAAATGATTTGTCATTTACCAGATAATAGACTTCTTGCAAGTAGTGCCTGGCAATATCAATGTTTATTTTCCGATCAATACTAGCATAATTTAGTAAAGCTCTGTTTTGGAGAGGCTGATTCTTTTTTATTTTTATTTCAGTTGGAGTAATAATTAAATTCCCTTGAAAAGAAAAAGAATCAGAATTATATTGATCTTTCTCAAGTTTTGTGATAGCATCGTATTCAGAACATTGCTCCATCTTCATAACAAGGTCAATGAGGGTACCACCTATGCCAGTACCGTGATCGAACCAAAGGTTCTTGTTGTAATCAACTTTCAAACTTGGATCATTGTCTTCTTTTCTAAAAGGACAACGATACATGCCATAATACCCCATATCTTTGGATGGGAATATTCGTAGTTCGGCTAAAAAGCCTTTGATACTTATTTTATTTGCTTCTTTGAAAATCATAATTCTATTATTTGTGGTTATTTTCTTACTACGTTACTACAGCTCTTTATATTATTGAATATAAACTATATATAATGTAGTAAGATTTGTTCTGTAGTAGCTACTACCGGATAATTAGTAGTAGTGTAGTAAGTAAGTAGTCAGATAAATTTCTGATTACTTACTACACTTAATTTTTTTTGTTTCAAGGGAATAGCTTACTTTGTAGTAATGTAGTAAGATGAAATAGTAAAAATTAAATTAATTAAAAGGATTTGGAGTTACTTTAATTACTCCATAACAATATGCCGGATTTCCATTAAGCCTCTTAGACACCTTTACAAACATGGTTCTTAGTAATGCTTCACCCAATCGTTTTGAAGACAGTGTATGCGCTGTATAATCTTGTAGGTAATTAAGAATATCAGAATTAGTTAGGAATTCGATGTTTATAGCAGAGTCTATCGGAACAATGAATCCTTTAACCAACATTTCGTATTCTAAAGTCTGCAACTGATAGCGATTGTTACTAAGGTTTAGTTCATCAATTTCAATTTCATTGAACCAATAACGGTAACCCGAATTAAATAAAAACATAACTTCAGAGTAGACTATATCCATATTTATTTTCTTGGCTTCTTGAATATCAATCTCATATACCTCGAAAGCAATGAATCTTCTAGAACCACTAGAATCGGAAAGAAAGTCCGAACCGTTTACTGAAGCCATAAAACTAGCAGTATGTGGATACTCTTCAATATAAATATCGTACGGTCTGCGGTACTTGACAGCTGGAGTCGTGATTAAGTTCTTGAGTGCATTCTCGTCTTTTTTATTTAACTCTTTTAATTGATCGTCTATATTCACAAATAAAAACTCAGCAATTAGAGTTTGTGTGTCTTTGCTCTGCGGGTCTATTTTCCCGGTAAACAAATATGATTTAAGACATTGAGGACATAAGTGATCGAGAAAAGTTGTTTTGAATTTTCCTTGCCCACCAGTTAGAACTAGGCATAAATGATTCCGACATTGGCTGTCGTCTAAGGCATTTGCAGCAACACCCACTAACCATTTGGTTAGGTAGGGTATCCACTTCTCCTGGTTAGAGACAATTACAGTGCTAGCTAATGCTTCTATAGCTCCGTTTTGTACCGGAATCAAACTATTGAAGTATTTTTTCAATGGATCGACCTTAGGTACGAAATTACTGACGATGATGGATCGTAGGTTTTCGGTTGTAGTAATTATCTTGCTTCTATCAAGCTCCCGCCTGAAAGAATTGATATGGTATGTTGATACAGGAACGAAAATGCCAGTGTCCTTTTTCTTGCGAAATTCGGACTTACTCTTAACAGTATTAAATCTAAACTCATATTCTTTACATAAGTAGCGTTCAATGCTCTCATTTTTTGAATAATTAGAAGTCTTGGTCTCTTCAAGATTTTCCATAAGCTACTTTCTACCTCCATTTTTACGACCTGCCAATTCAAGGGCAAGTTGAACATCAACAACAATTTTACGACCAATCTGAGTGATAGCTCCGTCAATTTTCCCTGAAGCCTTTATTCTATTTGCAGTGGGGATGCTTGAATTAAAAATTGTCGCTATTCCTTTTATTCCATATACATACTTCTCAATTAAAATCTCGTTTGATTTCTCTTCCTGTACTGTTGGGTTGCTTTTTTGAATTAACAAAAATTCCTCCCCTGTTAATTGCCATATAGGCTTCAGTTTTAGTGCTTCAATATCCATATTATACTAATTTAAAAATGACACAATTTGATATCCATTTTGAATATCAATTTGTGTCAAAATTAGTTTGGGAATTCGAAACAATTAAATCACCGTACAAAAAACCGGCCTTAATCACTGATAATTAAAGCTGTACGATTAAACAGGGTTTTACGATTTCGTAATGCTATCGTAAAACATAATTAAAACGGATAATCACTATATACTCCATGATACCTATCCAAGTATTTATAACGCTTATTCTTTTCAAAATTTTGATCAATATTGACATTATAACGAAATTCAAAAAATCTACGTTTTTTAGAATCACTTGCTTTTTTCATAAAATAATTATTTGTATCCAATCGATCTAAAAAAATAATTAGCAATCTCAATCCTGTTATATCACCTTCAGAATCTAAATTCCATTTTAAGTTTTCATCTAAAAGACCTTCTTTAATCAGCTCTTTTTCTAGTTCTAAAACTTTTTTAAACATATTGGGCATAAAAAGCTCACTTTCCTTTATCTTAATGTATTTAAAAACTTTAATATCTTCATTTTTTTCAAAATGCTCTACATATTTAGGGTTCATTAAAGATTCTTCAGCCACAACTTCTTTTTCTTCTGGAGAATAGCTATTTATGATTGAAATGAAACGAAGTCCAAATTCTCGAATATCTTTAAATACATTCTTTTTATATTTTAAGACCTCGCTTAGTTCTGCATTCTTTTCGCGACAAATAATATCGAGTTCCTCCTGCTCTTTTGATTCTAAAGTTTCAAGTCTTTTTAATTCTATCCGAATTCCAGCTTCATTTTGGTTTGATAATGGTTCACCAAATGCTTGTTCGAGCTCTCTATTTAATTTCCTTCTCGTGTTATTATATTCCGAAATACTGTCGGACATCAACTTCATTATACTTTTATAGCTATCAACAACTGAGTAGTAACAAACACTATAAACATCTATTTTATCAAAAAAAAGTAAATTTTCATCATACAAACTTACATTACTTTGTATTCTTGATTTTAGTTGATTGAGAATACTAAGATTATTGATTTGGTTGTCTAAGAAAAAAAAACGTAGTAGTTCTGCCTCAAATGTTTCAACATCCTTAAAGTCTTTATAAAAATTATAGATTTTCTGCTGCTGAAACGTAGTTAATTTTTCATTATTAAAGACTTCTTTATAAATTGAATTTAAACTTCCGTATCTAACTAACAAATTAATGGTATATGATTGAGATTGCTCATTATGATTCTCCATATTACAACAGATTAAATTTGTTCATTTCTTGTTCTTTTAATAAGTCCACTATTTTTATATATGGTTTCATAGCCTTGTAATCACTATGTCCAGTCCAACGCATTACTACCTCTGCCGGGATTCCTAAGAATAAGGCATTCACTATAAATGTACGACGCCCGCAATGAGTTGTCAATAATTCGTATTTTTTATAAACTTCCTCGATCCTTTCATTGCCCTTAAAATATACAATCTTTTGAAGTTGATCCAAGCCAACAATTTCGCCCAGGTCTTTTAAATGGACATTCATTTTTACATTACTGATAACTGGCAAAGCTTTGTCATTTGGAAAGTGAATATTTTTATATTTGTCAAGAATTGATTTACTATATTTGTTTAGTTCGATTTTAAGCCCGTCAGTTGTTTTTTGAGTAACGATTGAGATAAACGTACCTCTAATATCTGCACGGCTTAATTTTGCGACATCTGAGTAACGCAACGATGTGAAACAACAAAAACAGAATACATCACGTATGCGATCCAAAGCTTTTTGGTTTTCTAGATCGAGTTCAACCATTTTGATAATTCCTTCTTCGTCTGTAATTGGCTTGCCATTTTTATCTTTCTGCTTTCTTTTTGCAGTTGAAAAATCAAAATTGTACATTGCCATCAATTCATCCCATGTCAAGTGGATGACTTCTTTTTGATTCCCATCTGTTCCTTTAAATTTTGGCTTCCATGTTAGGTGAAGACTACCAGCGTAATATCTCTTTCCAAAAGCCCAACGCAAATACCACTTAACGAATGCAACATCTTTTGCTATGGTTGTATTTCTTAATCCTTCCGTTTGCAGATGATTTATGAAAAGCTGCATGTCATTTTCGGATAATGTTTTTAGGTCTAATTTCGGATTGAAAGAAAACAAATGTTTCCGGATGGTTGCAAATTTTGTAAATGTGGCAGGTGTCCAACTATTTTGCCATCCCATTGTACGGGTAAACTCATCAAACACCGTGAAAAAAGTTTGTGTCTGTTCGAGTTCTTTATCGGTTTCTTTCCCGTTTACTGCATTGAATGCATCCCGGTACTCATTTTCATCAGGTAAGTAGTTTTGTACTTCAAAAGACTTGAATACACTTTCGCCCAAAGCTTCAAGCCGTTGGATTTCTGTATTTATTTCGCTTGCAGTTACTTTCTTTTTTCCGTGCGAAGTTCCTGACTTGCATCTTTGTGTGTCTATTGACCACTTGTCAAGCTGTACCCTATAGCCAATATTGAAGTTTACCTGAGCTTTCCCCCAGCGGACACGTAAGCGCAATTTTGCATCTTTCTTGTATCCTGTTTTCTCTAAATCGTCCCTTTCCTTTGCGAGGAAAAAAAATAAGTTTCTTTTTATCTGCATAATTGAAATGTTTAGTACCCGATTCACAAAAGTAGGTACTAAATTTTAGATATGCAAAGATTTTGAGTGATATTTTACGATATTATTTTAAATATATTCAGTTGTATATTAGTACTTTTAGATATTATCTGATACTTAGTAATTATGTAGGTATGAGAGCCTTCCTCTCCGCAAAAAAGGCTAACAACAGCCTATTAAAAGCAATCGGGACTAAAACAAGGAATACTATCCTGTTTTAGTCCTTATTTTTTTCATCCCACATACAGGAAGTCCCTTTTCGCGGAAACAATTAGACCCATCATTACAAATAAATCCATCATTAAATGAGAAAACAGGCTAGCCTGTTTTGACGGAATAACAATTACCCCCTTCAGCCTTGACCCATGGTTCCCAAAGATAGGCTAACGTTTCATCTAATTATTTCAGGCTGAT
>Ga0302203_1000029_pt1 | contig 66402 bp, 67 predicted proteins | sample II_Fen_E1_1_FD_194576 | JGI IMG/M metagenome (GOLD analysis project Ga0302203, IMG submission 194576) | Peat permafrost microbial communities from Stordalen Mire near Abisko, Sweden - II_Fen_E1_2 | ecosystem: Environmental > Terrestrial > Soil > Wetlands > Permafrost | place: Sweden: Abisko...
TTATTATTTTAAAATCCACAAAATTAACATTTTTCAATTCAAATCGTAAAATCAAAGAACGCTTGTATATTATTATACATCAATAAGATATTAAACTTTTTAAAAATTTAGTGCATCAGCAGTAATCTCAAAATAAAAATTATAGCGTGATTTAAGTTTCCATCAGTTCTGTCAACGGAAACAGGAAGAGGCTGCCTACATTTTTCAGGTAGCCTCTTCCTGTTTCCGGATGTGACCCGATTTATTCATTCCTGATAATTAAATTTTCCCCCTCCTTGATTACCCCCGATCTTGGCTTCTTAAGAGCACTATTGTCGTTTTCATATAAGATTTCCACAGGTTGCGCAGGTCGGTTGGGATGAGTCGTTTTGAGTGACGAAGAAATCGAACGGAAATTCCTAAATGTGACATTTAATTGTTTCTGTTACTTATTTAAACTCTATTCCCTATGTATACAAATAAAACAGGATTTAATAGTGAATATGTGGCAAATGAACGGCAAAGGGGGCGCGAATGAGAGTAAAGATGGGAGTCAGGAACAACGGGTGATCGCTTGGAAATTATTAGGTCTCGGGGGTAAGGGTCAGACTATAACTTTATGGAAAATTCCGTAGCACAAATTGCAGAATTCAAAATGAGTGTTGACCTATTTTCGAGTCCGCGATTCACAACATTTGATTTATGATCAAAATGGCACAAAACGGGTATAAAAAAAACCGCAACCATCATTTCGATTGTTGCGGTTTATGTTTTTAAGAGGCTATACTGGAAAAGAATAGTCGGTGGCATATGACAATTAGCCGGGTAATTGGGCTATAATTTAACGTGAGTTCGATATAAGTAACTTCTTAATTATAAGCAAATAATATTGCTTTTGAATGCATTATATAGTTAATCGGGTTTCGGATATTTAAATATTTACTCACTTTGTAATACCATTTGACAAATATCACATAGATTTTGTAATAAAAAACAATACATTTTGCTATACTATTGCTATTCAATTGTTTTTATATCGAACTCACGTTAATTTAGGTTGTTTAATTTGCCATAAACGATTAATTGGATAAAATTATTTTATGATAATTAATTGTTTTTTCAGATGTCAGTTTCGCTATATAAACTCCTTTGGGCAATGATGAAAGATTTAAAACCTGAGAGTCAGTGATTATAAAAGAATTATAAACGTTTTTACCATCCAGGTTATACACTGATATTTTGTTGTTTTTACCGTTAACCACATTAAAAATACCGTCACTCGAAGGGTTTGGGTATAAAATCACACCGGCAATGTCAGGATTGTTTATTTCGGTAGTGGTGGTCAGCGCTAATTTGAAGTTTATTGATTTATTGTTTTGTGTTAGGACATAAGTTCCTGTATCCTTAGGTTGAACATTTATAAGCTTAATCATAGCCGTTGTAGCCGTAAATCCGTTTGGTTCTGTCCATTGAAATCCGGTTGTATCGGACTGTAATGTACTGAAAGAAACATCGGAATTCGCAATCACGGTCGCGTTGTCCAGTTGTTGCTATCCTTTGCTATTTATATTTATCCAGAGTTTTAATATAATGCTGTCTATCAGGCAGCTAATACAGGCAGGTTTCACGCAATTGATGGTAACCGTTGCCTGCCTAACAGGGGTAGCCGATCCATCGAATAAGCGGAATTCTGAAATAGCCGCTTTATTGGAAGTACTTGTACCTCCTGTAACAGTAACCTTAACATAGCATGCAGCAATTACATTGAAAGTATCAGCCTGAATTTGCAATGTACTGGAGTTTGATGTTTTATTAACGACAGTATTCCAGCTTAAGCTGTCGGTTGAAGATTCAATTTTATACTGATAGGCATTCCCTGAATTTTGCCATACAATCTGGCTTTGCTTAATATTATAGGTAGAGCCTAAATTAACCCCCCATGAATGTCCGGCGTTACCGTCAGCTGCACTCCAATAGGAACCGGCATTTCCATCATTTGCATTTGAAGCAACGTTTTTCTGGGATGCCAGTGAATATGTTCCGTCAAACAACATGAATTCATAAAAACTAGCCCAACTACTGCCTACACCACCGTTAATTGTTATACGTACATATCGCGCATTCGCTGTAAAACTGTCGTCCATAACTTGTGCTGAAGTAGTATTCGCTGTTTTGTTAACCGCTAATCTCCATACCGAGTTGTCAGTTGAAGTTTCAATTTTATATTGGTAAGCGTTTGTATGTTCCCACCTTATTTCGGAACCCTTGATAGCACTAACAGCCCCAAGGTCTACCTTCCACCAATGTCCTGTATTTCCATCGGTAGCACACCATCGGGTTGTCGTATTCCCGTCATTTCCCGATGCAACTGGGTTTGCATATTCGTTGGTATCTGCCGTAGCGGTCTTACCTAATGCTATATCTTTCAATGTATAAATATCTTCAGAATCGGCATTCGATGGTTTATTCAATGCGATATCGGTCAATATGTCAGGAGTGGTGGCTGTTACCATAATCATTCCTTCCGAACCGGTTGATTGTACAATCGCCAGGCACTTTCCGCTGAATGCCTGTCGTGTTGATCCCTTAAAAGATTCGAGGCTTAGTGGATTGCCATTATCAACACCTACAATTTTCCCTGGCCCTGACACGGTATAACTTACCTGATTTGCCCCATCAGAAATTAATGTTCCATTTGCATCCTGAATATCGGTTTCTATAAATGCCAGATCGTTACCGTCCGCCAGAATGGTATCGCGATCAGTTTTCAACACTATTTTCGATACACCTCCTGCTGTTATGATGCTATCGGCTGCTACAACACCGCCGTTTTTATACCCATAAGCGTTTACTCTTCCTGCAACATAAGGTATTTTCCATTCGATATGGTATGGCTTTACCGAACTGTTCTTTTGAGTACTAATCATTTTCCCGTTTACTATCAGTTTAATACTATCGCAATTGGAATAAGCCCAGACAGGAATAGTTGTTCCGGCTTCCCAATTCCAATGCGGCAAGAGATGTACCATTGGTTTTGAAGTCCATTGGCTTTGATAGAAGTAATAAATGTCTTTCGGGAACCCGCACATGTCCACTATTCCAAAATAGGAACTTTTAGCCGGCGAGCCATAAGGAGTAGGCTCACCGATATAATCAAATCCGGTCCAGATAAATTGTCCGACCACAAAGTCTCTGGTTTTGTCGAAATCCCAGGCATCTTCTGCACTATGCCCCCATCCAACCACTGAATTATCGTAGTTAGAGCATTGCATATCCGCAGAAGTCAGGATATTCGTGTTTGTCGGCAAATGATAAATACCGCGGGAGCGAACTGCAGATGAAGTCTCACTGCCCATAATTACCCAATTCGGATTGTTTGCGTGGTCATTATCATACGTGCCACCCGAAGCATAGTTATACCCGACAATATCTAATAACGGGCCTAAAAGCGCCTGGCTATTCAGTGCTTGGGTAATTGGGCGTGTCGTATCATCGGCATGAACCCACTTAATTAAATTTTGTGCAGTTGTATATCCAGAAGCATCCGTTTGTTGTGGAATTTCATTGCCAATTCTCCACATCACAATACTTGGGTGGTTACGGTCACGTCTGACCCAATCCTGAACATCCAGTTGAACCCAAGTATCGAAATACTGACTGTAGTCGTAGGCGTTTTTCCCCAATTCCAACAGTCGAAAGCCTCATCCATAACTACAAGACCCAATCTGTCGCATATTTCCAGCAAGTCGGGAGCAGGAGGGTTGTGGGAGGTTCGGATAGCGTTGCAACCGAAAGATTTCAGTACCTCAACCTGCCGTTCCAGTGCCCGGTAATTCTGTACAGCGCCCAGGCTTCCAAGGTCATGATGCATACACACACCATGCAGTTTTATATTGGCGCTGTTTAGCCAAAAACCCGTGTTCAGGTTTAGGCTTATCGTGCGAATACCAAATGTCGTGACAAAATTATCCAGCACTTTACTGTCATCAACAAGCTGAGTTTTAATCTTGTAAAGATATGGATTTGAAATCGACCACAGTGAAGGATTGGCGATCTTGTAATTATACACATAAGAACTATCTTTATTGACAGCCAATGATATAGGAGCACTGACAGTTGCTGTGATAAGATTTCAGGATTGATCGTAAACAGAGGTAACAACCGATACGCTTTTAGTTGTAGTCGAATGATTTTGTATCCGGGTAGTGGCTGTAATGCCGGCCGAAGCCTGACTAACCGATGATGTGGTTACGAACGTTCCGCAATAGGCAATATGTACCGGGTCGGTAATCGTCAGCCAGACATTCCGGTATATACCACTTCCAGAATACCAACGACTGCTTGGTTGTTGATTATTCACTTTCACCGCAATGACATTTGTAGTTGCACCGGTATGAATATAAGGTGTCAGGTCATATTCGAACGTACTGTATCCGTAAGGCCTCGTACCTAAAAGCTGCCCGTTAATCCAGACAGAGCTGTTCATATAAATTCCTTCAAACTGGATGGTAATTCTTTTGCCTGAATAGTTTTGCGGTAATACAAACGATTTCCGGTACCAACCGATACCGCCATCTAAATAACCTCCACCACCACCGGCAGCAGAACTTTGATTAAAAGGAAGTTCAATACTCCAGTCATGCGGTAAGGACAATTGACGCCAGGCGGCATCGTTGAAAACAATATTATTGGCTCCAGAGGCATCCCCTTGCAGAAATTTCCAACTATCGTTGAAACTAATACCCCTACCACCGTTAAAGACATCGGAGACAGGAGTTGTTGCTGCGGCAAAAGAGGATGCGGTAAACAGGAAAGAAAAAAGGAAAAAGAAGAGTGAATTGAAAAAAAGAGTAGGTCTTTTCATGCAGCTTTGTTTTCATGTGATTTTGGCTATAAAGATAGAATTTCAACATTACAAGTTGAGCGAATTCTATAATTTTTTATAATATTTTACAACAAATATGTTCTTAAACAGCAGGCAATCTGCCGTTTCCTTTATTCCTTTAGAACAAATTTACGGTTACTGAGTATAAGCTGATAATTGATTTTCATCAAACGCATACAGAAGCAAATCGTTGGATATAAAAGAAAAGAGAGGCAATGATTTGTTGTTACATTAACAAATAAATAAGGTTGACATGTTATTACATTAGAGATTTGAAGCCAGCCATTTCCTGATTTCGTCGGGCTTCATGCCCCTGCGTTGGGCGTAGTCGGTGAGTTGGTTCTCGTCTATTTTGCCGATCATGAAATATTTGGACCGGGGATGGGCAAAATAGAGTCCGCATACCGAAGCATTGGGGAACATGGCGCCGTTTTCGGTGAGTTTAATGCCAATGTCATGAAACTTCAGGAGCGGATCGAGCGAGAAAATGATGGATTGGTCGGGGAGGGAAGGGTAACCCACTGCCGGACGAATACCCTGGTAAGTGGTTTTAAGCATGTCCTTTACTGAGAGATCTTCATCGGGGGCGTAACCCCAGTATTTGTGCCGTACTTCGGCATGGAGCCATTCGGCAGCCGCTTCCGCCAGTCGGTCGGAGAGAGTCTTAACGAGGATGGCATCATACATGTTGTCGTTTTTTTCGAAGGTTTCGGCAAATTCCTCGACACCCCGGATGGTCGTTGCAAAGGCTCCGACATAATCGTTCTCCGAAGCTAAGAAATCGGCCAGTGAATAGCAAAAACCATCGGTGGAAGGATGTTGCTGTCGAAGGGTGGGTATGACTACCGTCGCGCCGTTATCCCGGATAAAAATATCATCATCTTTCGCGTATCCCGGGAAGATACCAAAACCGGCATTTACGGTCAGCAGTTTTTCCTCCTTAAAGCGGCGGAGCATCTCGCGGGCATTCTTAAATAATTTAAGAGCTTCTTCGGCTTTAGGTCTGTCGGCTTCGGGAAATTGCCGCAACCAACTTGTCGTGCAGGAAAGGCAATCGTGCACTGTTTCAATGCCTTCGTACTTACCCGATACCCGCCAGGCCATAAAGAAAAAAGTCCAGTCGATAAACGGGACAATTTCAGCAAGGGGGATGTCGTTCATTTGAATTAATCCGGTGGTGTTCGGTTTGGCAGGTTGGTAGCTCATTGGTTTAAAGTTTGAGAAATGTTATTGTTATAAGGCATTAGAACACAAAAATAGATGAAAAAGTTGTAAGTTTGCGGTTTAATAAATCATTAAAATATAAATAGATCATGAAACAGTTATTATTTGCCATTTCGTTGTTTGTCGTGACTCTGGTGTCAGCCCAAACGACCAAAAACGCATCCATGGAGCTGGCTGCCTTCGACACGATTAAGCTGCAGGCGCCCGATACATTAGGAGGAAAGCCACTGATGCAGGTTATCCTTCATCGTAAGTCGGACCGGCTTTTCGAGGCCAGAAATCTGTCGCTTAAGCATCTTTCGGAAGTATTGTGGGTGGCCAACGGGATAAACCGTGCCAATGGAAAACGTACGGTTCCGTCGGCAATGGGACGTTATCCTTTGCAGACCTATGCCGTATTGGCCAATGGAATTTATTTCTATAATCCAAAGAAGCACCAGCTGGAACCGGTAATCAAAGGAGATTATCGCGATTTGGCAGGTTTGCAGAGTTTTGTAAAAGACGCCCCTCTGAATCTGATCTTTGTCTCAGACATAAAACAAGCTGCCATGGCTTCGTACGATGTGGGCCATTGTTCTGAGAACGTGTATCTGTATTGCGCCTCCGAAGGGTTGAAATGCGTGGTACGTGCCGGTGCCAAAGAAGCCGAATTGCTGAAAGTGATGAAGCTGGATGCAAGCTATAAATTTATCCTGGCAGAGACTGTAGGATATTAATTGTTTGACACTTATTATAAAAGATATTTCCCGCAGGTTAAGCAGACGAACACAGAAGAATTATCTGTGGAAATTTGTTTAATATGCGGGAAATATTTTTCAGACCTTATAATGTCGGTATATTCATCCCGGTAATTTTGCGATACAGATCGAGGGCATAGATATCGGTCATGCCGGAGATATAGTCCAGCACGGCCATGATTCGTCCATAAACAGTCGGACTATTGGTTTCGTATTGTTCGGGGATTCGCATAAGCAATTGCTGCGAATAGGCTTTTTCGGGATTCAGTACAGCCGTCACAAGATTTTCGAGTAAGGTCAGGATGACTTTATAACCGGCCAGTTCGATATCCAGCACCTCCGATGAACGGTATATCTTTGCGAAAGCTTTTTCGGAGCATTGGTGATACGCCTCAGCCGAATGGTGGGGCAACTGCTTAATAAGGGACGAAGAAAATGTCCCGTTCAGGATAGCCTCTTCATTTTCGGCAAAGACCGCCGAGCATTCCTCGATCAACTGTCCGATTACCGACGAACGCAGATAGGCGATTTGTTCGTTTACATCCGTCACCCTGTTCATGGTGTTTTGTCGACGAACCTTCCGTTCGTCATTGAAGAATCCCAGAAAGAGGTTTTTCGTTTCGTCGGAAGTCAGAATCCTCAATTTATGTGCATCCTCAATATCCATGATCTGATAACAAATATCATCGGCCGCCTCCACCAGATAAACGAGGGGGTGACGGGCAAAACGATCGGGATTATCCGCTAAACGGGGGATTCCCAATTCAGAGGCAATCTTCTCGAAATCAGCTTTCTCCGAATCAAAGAACCCGAACTTTTGCTTTTTATCATCTGCATAGAGGGAAGCATAGGGATATTTCACAACGGATGCCAGCGTGCTGTACGTCAGCACAAATCCACCGGGACGGCGGCCGTTGAACTGATGGGTCAGCAAGCGTAATGCGTTCGCATTACCTTCGAAGCAAATACAATCCTTCCACTCTTCCCTGGTCATGCGAGGTTGCAGATGCTGCCCGTTACCTTCCGAAAAGAAAGTAGCAATAGCTCTTTCGCCCGAATGCCCGAAAGGAGGATTCCCCAGATCGTGAGCCAGACAGGCTGCAGAGACAATGGAGCCGATTTCGTCCAGGAAAGGAGAAACAACCTGATCCGGTTTATGAATCCGGTGGGCAACATTCACCCCCAGAGACCTTCCCACACAAGCGACCTCGAGGCTATGTGTTAACCGGTTATGCACAAAGACACTCCCGGGAAGCGGGAATACCTGTGTCTTATTCTGCAGACGACGGAAGGGAGCCGAGAAAATCAGCCGGTCATAATCGCGTTGAAATTCACTGCGGTCGTCGGGTCGTTCCTCATGATAGGCTTCCAATCCGAAGCGTTTAGTCGAAAGTAATTGATTCCAGTTCATTGTATGTATATTTGTCCTAATTGTGATTTGTCCTCCGGGTTGTTCTCGTCATGCTGTTGCGGCAAAAGCGGCACGACCGGAGGGAGATCATAACCCGGAATAATGTGAAGCAACCGACGTTTTTAACCAGGCATATGATAGTCTTTCAGTTCGGCTCTTAATTCTTTACTCTTATTATTTGTTACCTTGTCCATCCAACGCCAGAAGTTGACCCCATGATTCATTTCTTTGGTGTGGCACAGCTCGTGCAGGATCACGTAATCGACCAAATGAGCCGGCAACAGCATAAGATAAAGAGAAAGGTTGATACTTTTTAGACCGGAACAACTACCCCAACGGCTTTTACTGGCCTGAATCTTTATATCGGTAAAGGTAAATCCGTATTTGTCCGCTAATTGTTTGGTCCGGTCGGGTAGCAACCTTTTGGCTTCCTTGCGCATAAAATAGCTAATCCCGTTCCAGAAATACTGTTGAGTCTGAACGTCCGAACAATTGGCTCCGAGGGGAAATTCTATATTCAGGACGTTGTTTTTTAATGAAAAATAGATATTCTTTCGATCAGTGGGGTTCGCTTCAACGACGAAAGTAAGGGTTTGCAGTTTCGACTTTTCGTCGATCAGTATATTTTTTTTCTGTAATCCTTTTTCTAGCTTCTCCTGCTTCTGAATAAGCTTTGTCCGAATGGAATTTATAAATTTCATCGCTTCATTCTGAGACGCTTTTACAGGTAAGGTAACCTTTAATCCGGAAGGTAATATGTGGACACGGATATGTTTTGACCGTTCATTATGAACGAATTCGATAGTTCCTAATTCGGGATCTGTCATCATAAAGGATCTAAAAAATGCAGAATATGACTAAAAAGCAATACAAAGGTACATTTTTTTTAATCAGGAAGTAGGAGTTTATTGGCTGAAACGAATAACTTTGCATAAAATTTAAAAATACGGAAAAATCGGAAAATGACGGGCTACGTTGAAGCCTGTAGTAAGCTGATGACTGATAAATGATAACCGAAATGATTGAAGCAAGAAATATCCATAAAAGTTTTGGAGAACTCGAAGTACTAAAAGGAGTTGATTTAGACGTAAAAAAGGGCGAGATAGTGTCCATTGTCGGACCCAGTGGTGCAGGTAAAACGACCTTGCTTCAAATACTGGGAACACTGGATAAGCCCAATTCAGGAGAAGTGCTGGTAGATGGAGTTGACTTCAGCAAATTAGGAGAAAAAGAATTAGCAGCTTTCCGTAATAAACATATCGGGTTCATATTTCAGTTCCATCAATTGTTACCGGAATTCACAGCCCTGGAGAACGTTATGATTCCGGGATTAATTGCCGGAAAGGATCAGAAATCAACGATGCAGAAAGCAAAGCAACTCCTGGCTTATCTGCAGTTGAGCGAGCGGATGGAACATAAGCCGAATGAACTTTCGGGAGGTGAAAAGCAACGGGTTGCCGTAGCGCGTGCTTTGATCAATGATCCGTCGTTGATTTTAGCCGATGAACCTTCGGGAAGCCTTGACTCGAAGAACAAGGAGGAACTTCACAGGTTGCTGTTTGACTTACGGGATAAATTCGGATTGACAATTGTCATTGTAACACACGATAAAGAACTGGCAGCCTTGTCGGATCGGGTGATACAGATGAGGGACGGTCAAATAGAAGCTTGAACAGGGAGTGATCCGGGTTAACTCTGCTGATTGCAGCTTAAGATTCCTTTGAAATGATGGAACCATAAATGGCAATGCCTGCCTGGGGAATGAACAATCCCGAAGCAAGGCAAATCAATATCCGGATTGTCAGGGCATGTATAGTCCGGAGTTATTTATTGCATCGTTATCAATTTACACTGTAGGAACACAAACCAACCGGTTACATTCCGTTTCATTTCCCAATGAACGTATTTTTACGTCAACACCATAAACTTTCTTTAGAATCTCTTCGGTAATGATAGTGTCGGAATGTCCTGTTTTCCAGATCTTACCCTCATGAATTATGACTACGTCGGCATTGCACATAAAGGCATGGTCGGGTGAGTGAGTTGCCATGATGATTCCCAACGAATTATTCTTCAAGGCATTTACCTGACGGATTATTTTTATCTGGTTCCCAAAGTCAAGACTGGAGGTCGGTTCGTCCATGATAAGGAAAGAAGGTTGTTGAGCTAATGCCCGCGCAATGATGACGAGTTGCTGTTCACCACCGCTTAGTTGTGTAAAATTTCTGTTCTTCAAGTCACTAATATTTAGTAATTCCAGACATTCTTCAGCAATGATACGATCTTTTTTACCGGGAGAGCCAAAAACCGATAGGTGAGCCGTACGTCCAAATAAGACCACATCCATCACCGTGAAAGGGAAAGGAAGAGAACGTGCCTGAGGAATGTAACCGACCAGCCGTGCAAACTGAGTCCTATCCCAATGTTCAACAGGTCTGCCGTTCAACAATATGGAACCGGAAAGAGGTTTGAGTACGCCTAACATCGATTTAAATAAAGTCGTTTTCCCGGCACCGTTTTTCCCAAGCACACAAACAATCTCACCCGTATTTAATTCGAGGTTAACATCGTTGAGAATCGGTTTGCCCGGATAACCGAAAGCACCGTTTTTAATTTCGAGCTTCATCGCTTTTACCATGATTTTTTAGTTGATTTAGACAGGAATATCAGAAATAACGGAGCGCCGATTAGTGAAATAAGGATGCCGAGCGGAATTTCGAGGGAAGTAGCCGAACGTGCCACATCGTCCACCAGGAGCATAAAAATACTTCCCGACAGGAAAGCCGCCGGAAGCAGAAATTTGTGATTCGGACCTACCAGAAAGCGTGCAAAATGAGGAATGATCAGTCCTACCCAACCAATTAAGCCGGAAATACATACTACGGAAGCTGTGATTAATGAGGCACAGCAAATGATAATAACCCTTAACCGTCCGGTATTTACGCCCAGCGCTTTAGCCTCTTCATCGCCAAACGAGAGCACATTAAGTTTCCAACCAAGCAGAAACATGGGGATGGTACCCATAATGACAAGCGGAAGGACGACCTTTATTTGGTCAAACGATATATTGGCCAGACTTCCCATCAACCAGAACGTAATATCGGGAAGCTTCGAATCACTGTCGGCAATATATTTCATCAACGAGATCAGTGCATTAAAAATTGCTCCGGTTACCATACCCGAAAGTACCAGCATCAGAATCTTATCATGATGCTTACCAATAATCCGGCTCACAAACAGCGCCAAAAAGACGGCAATAAGACCGAAAAAAAATGCAGTAAGTTGGATGCCTATCAACGAAAAGGAGAGAGTGATAGCCAACGACGCACCGAAACCGGCCCCTGAACTTACGCCTAATATATCGGGGCTAACCATGGGGTTCCGAAAAAGTCCCTGATAAGCTGTTCCGGCAATGGCAAGAACACCACCTGCAATTAATGCTCCGATAATACGTGGCAATCGCACATTCAGCAATACGGTAGGCAGGGAGGTATCAACACTTCGACCGGTTAATAAATAAGTGAGCAAATCGGATACCGACAAGGGGTACCGACCCAGACATGCTGAAAACAGAACGGATACAATCAGCATAACAAGGAGTCCTACAAAAATAAATGTCAGTTTTTTACTCTCAATATATTGTGTTTTTGCTGTTTTATTCATCCCTGATTATTTAAATCGTTCGTCGGATCGGAGGCTTTCCAAAGGTAGATCCTTGTTTTTTTCCAGCCAACCGATCTTTACATTTTCACGGTTGTCATACCTTGGATAGAACGGTTTGATATCGATAAGGGGTGTTCCGTCTAGCATATCCACTTGTTCGATATGAATAATGTTGCCTTCAACACCAATGAGCTTTACCGTTGACAGACCGATTGCATTCGGTCGTTTAGGAGCTTTGCAGGAGAAAATACCCCGCGATTCGGTATCCATAAATGGTATAACTTCCAACTGATAGCCGTCTATTTTATGAAAGCGGTACAGTAATGTCAAATGCGAGAAACCCTCAATGTCTTTCAATCCGGGCACATAGTCGGGTAGTAACTCAATGTACCCTTTAATGCCTTCGGCCGCAATGGGCTGAATGGGCATGTTTTTTACGTCCGTGTGCGGAGTATGAATTACCCCAATTGGTTTAATGATAAGATCTTCCATTTTTTCTATTCTTTCAAAAGTTTATATCTTCAATTATTTCGCCAGAGCGAAGTTTATTTCGCAAGGCCAGCATCTTATTGTCGATAGCTTCCAATGCCGATAAATTGTTCTTTTCGTTCTCAGAAGTTATGATAAGTTTCTGAATACCACCATTTTTTATAACCAAGCGCTGTTCCGCCATAAGTGCAAGAATAGGGTCATGCGTTGCGATCAGAATTATCTTCTCTTTTTTTACCAATAACTGCAGAGCTTTCTTCCTATCAATACCGGCATTCTCAATTTCATCAATCAGTACGACGGGTGAAGTACTCAAAAAGGCGGTATCGGCAATCATTAACGCCCGTGATTGGCCACCAGACAATGCTGTGAGCGGCGTTTCAGGCAAGAAACTTTCGCCGGCCAACAAATTCGCTTGCCGGATGATTTCATCAACAATGAAAGTTGTATTATTCACCATTCGACTTTCAGCGTGCATGGCAATAAATTCGCTTACGGTGGCATCCATAACAAAATTCATGTTTTGCGAAAGTTGAGCCACCAGTTTTCTTTCCAGTGAAAAACGCAAATCAGGATCAGGTATTTCGTTATTGATTAATATCGAACGCCCGGTAGGTGTATCGCCCTGTGCCAGCCATTCAATATCGGCTAATAGTCTGCTTTTACCGGAACCCGTCGGACCGACAATACTGGTAATACTTCCGGCAAGGAGAGTCAGATGTTTGTTCTCCGGGTTCCCACTCTTATCATGCCCGCCTACTATTGTAACCGAATTTATTTTGAATGTATTATCATTACTTTCAAGCGATTCTCTGTTTTTTAGAAACGCTTCAAAAGTCTGGATAAGTTGGGTCTTACCAATGCCAATATCTTCAAAAAAATCGTTCGACAATCCATCAAGCTGCTTTGAAATGGATAAATTCTGTTTGGAAAAATGAATTCCATAATTGGCGAAGAACTGCAAAACGTATGGCATCTCCTGTTCCAGCGAAGTAGTGTCTTTTTGAAATATATTATTGGTATACATAATTTATATTTATCCGGCGTTCATTCGCTTAAAATCAAAATTCTATCTTCTTCAAATTTCCCACCTGATATTCCAAACCTATCTTTGTCTCTCCCAGACAATAGGAACAAAGCGCAGCAGGCATAGAAAACCGTAATTTTTCTTCGTTTAAAGTTATGGTTTCCTGAGCATCCAATACCAATCGTGACAGTTCAAATGTCCCTTGTCCATTGATTCCATTTATAAACATGATTTTAGCTTTCGCATTTGCCTGCCGGACCCGAAAAGCAAATACTTCACGTTCGGCTTGCGATACAATATCACCTTTTGTAATGGCAACAATATCAGCCATACGAAGCATAGGTCCTATTTTACGTGGTGTATCCATACCCATTAGATTGTCGATAACACATATTGCCAACACGTTTTTGATATGCGGAGAGCAACGGTTACATAGCCCGGCACTTTCGGTAAATAAAAAGTCGAAGCCTTGTTTTAATCCCCAATCTACACCATCCTGAATATTACTGACAAAGAAATGATCCGGACAAAGATTGCCTGAAAGGCCCACTTTGACAGGTATACCAATTTTGCTAAACTGCAGTACTTCGTTGGCATAGAGGCAGTCGAACTTGATAACTCCTGCCGATTTCTGTTGTTGCAGGTTCGCGATGAGTTTAAGTAAAACAGCCGTCTTGCCTGAAGATGGAGGCCCTGATATAGTAATAAGTTTCATGATTTCTATGTTAAGAACCAAAGCTCGGGACGAAAGATATTTTTACCTGAATACAATAAACATGCCGTTACTATAAGTCATTGATTTTTAAATAATATGTAATAATATCAGTATACAAAAACCTACCTTAATGTAGTCCATCATCATTACTATCAGACGGTCATTGCGATCAGGCTTGTAAACAAGAAGAGCTTCTGTTTTATATTTTTGTATTCAGACGTTTATCAATTTCATTATGTCGCAGATGTCCCTGATATATTTTTTCTATATCGGCTGTAACCTGTGAATATCCTTCGGTTGCCAGACGTTCAAAATCGGGTAGAATGTAGTTATTACTCCATCGAATGTCACTGGGCATTAGGTAGCCATTCTTATGAAGCATTTGTCGAAATGAATGGCTATGGAAAAAGTTTATTATCGGCATGCAATTATCCAGTTTACTCTTCTTTACCATTAAAATCATGGGATTAAGCGGACAGCCTTCGGCAAAATGTAAGCGTTCTACAGCTTTCCAGGAAGGAATATGAGAAGCCGCTACATCCGGCAATACATTCAGGGCAGTTCGTTTCTTATCCATTGAATCCATGCGCTTTATGATGAGAGCAAAATGCCTTATATCAATCACATTACGGGCAAAGCAGGCAATGGCGTCATTACCGCATTGTTGTTGTAAAAAAAGCAACAAGGTAGAGCTTCCTGCTTTTCCGTGGCAACCATGAACGGTTATTTGATTCAGAAATTCAGAATCCAGTATTTCTTCCCATGAAGCAGGTTTCTTCGTAATACCTGCAACTGAATAATCCTGCGCTACACCCCAGGAACTGAATGCCAGGCTACCCATGTTATGCCGGTTAAGGACATTTAATATATTATCGGGGATATGTTCCCGTTGTGTTTCATCGATATAACCCGTCAGTACATCTGTTTTTACAAATTTATGATAGAAAGATTTGTTAAACAGAATATTATAGCTCGATGTGAGGTAAATATCCGGTAATTCGTCTTCGTTACCGGCATTAAGCAAAATCTTATCTAATTCGGGATTGGTACAGTCATTCTGTTCCGGACAAAATATGGGATGAAAAGGATTATTCGTATTATAGTTTTCAATAAAAAAATTGAATAACTCCCTAAAAGGGACTTTCAACGGGCATGGCATGGTAGCAATTACCTTAATGGAATGCTGACGAATATACTTAAATCCAGCGGGTTTTATTTCATTTTCCATAACAAAGTGTTTTTTGAGTGAAACTTCTTGTTGTTTTACAAGTTTATTCTCTCCAGTTATCTACCCTCACGGGCAGATACTTGGAAAAAATATGAACAGATAAATTGCAAGGTGGCTAAAAATATATGTAATTTATTAAGAGTGACATTATTTATAATTTTGCACGTAATCCGATTTTAAGTTGTCTCCCGAAGTCAGGATAAATTGGTGAAACAGTGCAATAGTGTACATCGAGGATGTTTACTACCAAACCGAAAGTTTCCAGACAAGTATTTAGTATTCTACAGTTTACGGTGAAATCCCAGTTAAAATAATTTCCGACACTTACTTCCTTTTGCAAAAATCGGTCTGTCATATATTGGGAAACATATTTACCCATTAAGTTCATTTCAAGAATTTTATATGCATATGAAATCCCAATGTTCCCGATAAATGGTGGTTGCTTGGTGTATTTTTTATATTCGGAGTTTTGCGACTGATATATCTGTTTGTATGACAGGTTAGCAAAACCACTCCATCTATCATTAAAAACGGGACTTTGATATGTACATTCGACTCCAAGGGTTGTTAGATTAATATTCCGTTCATAGTAACGGATCAACCCATCTTCATCGTAGTATGAGCGGGTGGTGTATTCCGAAGTATTGTTTTGCCGGATTCCGAACAAGGTGAATTCTAAAGTGCCTATAGGTTCTGTTTTCCAGGCCAAACCAAGATCAAGTCCCGTTCGTTGTTCTCCTTTCAGTTTACCAACTGAGCCGTCGTCGTACAATTGAAGCGAACTATTGTCCACCGGAAGTTCTCCGGAGTTCATTACAGCATTATACGATAAGTGATTATTGCTCTGATAAGAAATACCCGTACTGAAATTCAGTAATGCCGGTTGCCATTGATTTTGAATAGCACGGGTTTCATCACCAAATCCCTGATTGGGTACATAATAATTATAATACTCCCGAATTAGTTTTACACCGGCGTGTATATCCATTTTCCCGAAACTATGTTGGTCAAGTACAGCCAATGAATATATGGAGCGTTTGGATTTGCCGTGCGTGTAATTGGCTGACGATGCATACATAGCTGCCACCCGTAAGTAATTATTTGCAAAGGGTTGAATAGCCTGAAAGGCGGCAAGTGTAAGCACCGTATCCGGTTCGTTCAGCATATGTTTACGGATAATGGAATCACCTACAACGGATTTGTTGGTTGTTGGGTCAACCGTAAACAGATGTGTATCCGGATATAAATCCATGCGGTTGAGGATATAGCTCATTTGCAATTCGGTTGAAGCTAATTTGGCTTCATTTATTTTAAGTCTGAACGTAGAGATATTATACCGCATAGGGTCATATTCCCAAATGTCTGCCAACTGACGCATCGGCAATGTAAGACCCTGATAATCCATGGCCTGGGTGACAAAACGGGTACCGTATGTGTAGAAATTCTCGATATTCAGTTCAAGTAATTTCTTGTATTTAAAGCCTATTTTTCCATAGACATTCCATAGATTCTCGTAGCTGTGGCGGTTTGCGGGACCATCTGTTTTATCATTATAGATAGATATAGCATAATTGAAATTTTGAATTTTACCACCATGAAGCAGTCCTGCCCTGTATGAATTGAATGTCCCGTAGCTGACTTCTGCCTGAGTTGTAAAATGATCGAAAGTCTTGGTTTTTACATTCACCACTCCATTTAAACCGCTAAAACCGAGTAATAATGAATTTCCGGAACGCACCACTTCAATAGATTCTATCATTGTAGCGGGTAACATGGAAGGTGCTTCAATCCATTGAGCCATGGGTCCTGCGCCGTTGGTTGACAATGAGACTCCATTGATGGAATAGTCGGCAGCCATGTTCTGTCCCCTGACCAGATAGTAATATTTCTTCCGCCGTCCCTGTGTTGACGGAAGTCCATCGGTCGAGTATTTCAGAGCATCCAATGTTGAAGTTGCTCCCATTTTTCGGATTTGGTCAGCACTAATGTTTGTAATTGATGTTGCCCATGCCGATGGTTCCACCGTTATTTCATTGAGAGGTGTAACGGCTTTATTTGTTTTAACGGTTACTTCTGACAGGTTTACGGTCTGTTGCTCCAGGTAGATTTCTACGTTTAAACTATCGGTTGTTATCGACTGGGATATCGTTTTATAGCCTAAATGGCTGCATGAAATCCGATATTTGCCGCTGTGAGCCACGTAAATTAAAAAGGCTCCGCTCCGGTTGGTTTGTGTTTTTTTCGATTCACCGGCTATCTGCACATTCACATCACTCACCGGAGCATGTGTTTGTTTGTCAAGTACAACAGCTTTGAGGACAAAACCGGTTGCACCCAATGTATTCGGGACAATACAAGCCAGTATAAGAATAAGTGTGTAGAAGCGCTGGTAAATCATAAATACATTATAAGTTATTTTGCAAGTAATCGGATTACATCGTTATCATCTATTTTTACATGATAGAAAAGTGAAAAATACTCCTCGATTGCCTGATTCATATTGAATGAGAATTGCCCCGGATAAAGTGTTTTAGCTGCCCATAACACTCCGGGAATAATGTTGGTGGTTGGTGGACGGTCAAACCATCCAAATGGCAAATAAGGAATTTGGTACACTCTTTTGTGTGATACAGCCTTTACTTTACTCCAAACCGGATCAGTCAGGATGTGATCGTAGGTATTCTTCGAAGTTCCCGCATTTCCCAGGCCCATTCCTGCAGGCATTCCGCTCCAGACCAGAATAACTTCCGGATTCCATTTCAGTATTTGCTCCATCGATACAGCCGACATGCCGTGCATACCACCGATAGAAGTTCGGGCTACATTACGGGCTTTTACAAAGTCTATCACCTGGCTGTGGAATGACCCTGAAGGTTCGGTATTTTCGCCGGTCATCCCTTCTGCATAATACACTTGCGGACGTTTGGATTCAGGAAGTGTCTTTAACTTCTGTCCAATGGGATAGATGTATGTATTGAGGTATTTGATCAGATTTGCTGCCTGCTGGTTGCAACCAAGTGCTTTGCCCAGAAACGAAAACATGCTTCCGTATTCCGGTAGCGAAAAGTTGATAACCAATACCGGAATTTTCAACCTTTTTTGCATGGTGGCTGCTTCTTCTGTGGCATTCGATCCGGTCATATTACTGCAAATAATCACATCGGGCTTCATTTTCAAAATTTCTTCGTCATTGTCTTCCGACATAGGTTTATTTTCATATTCCGGAGAAATGTATTTTTGCCCTGCTTTCTTTATCTCAAATGTGGAATTGCAAAGTAATTTTGGACTTAATGCAAAGACGGGCAGTGATGCAAACCTATCGGTATATACTTTCCGGACTATTGCCGGAACTGCTACTTTTCGACCTGCCATGTCGGTGATCATTCGCTTTTGTTGGGCGCTGAGTGGCAAACTCAACACAAAAGTCAGTAGGATTAATTTAGTTACTATTTTCATTTTTATTCTTTTATACTCCAAACCCACAAATCGTGGATACGAACGTTTCTGTTGCTGTGTATTCCGTCGTTTACGCCTATTCCTTTGTCGCTGATAGCCGGTACAAACCGTAGATACACATTCTTCTTATTTAGATTGACCGTGAAACTTTGGCCTTCTGTCGGATTTGCAGGACTATAATCGTCTATACGCGTATAACTGCTTTCACCTTCTGCTTTTACCCACAACGATAAGCCGCCGACATACTCTACATCACCACCGTATGATACGCTGAACTTAATTTTCGAAACCGATGGAAGAAGGGATAAGTTTAGTTGTGCATCCGAATTGTGTCCGCCACATTCATAGTAAATCTCACTTTGTAAAGCGACATAACCCAGGCTTACCTCTGAAGTATCTGTAGATGTTCCGGCTTTGTTTCCGCATGTCGGGTTTACGGCAAAATCCTGCAAAGAATAAGTAACCGGGAATTTATTATTGTACGTTTTGGTTACGGGTTTATTCGGTTGATACATTATGACGGTGGTTATCATTAAGTCGGTCTCGCAATCCTGTTTCACTTCATTGATATACCCGTCACGTTTCCATCCCTGAAAGTTTTCATGAAAAGCCAATGAACCGTCTGTCGGGTATTTAGCTAAGGATATACTGTCATTTATAGTGGTTGTTGTGTCGGATAATTCATCCTCATTAACTCCCAGAAAGCGGTAATTACTCGGTTTCTCGCATGAACCGAGCAGCATTGCCAGCAGGATAATCCATTGTAAATGTATGTATAACCGTTTATTCATCGTATGTTTCAATTGTGATTTAATGGAGGAATTAAGCTTTCCCAAAGTATCAACTTTGGGAAAGCTTTTCTTTTAGTTGTTTGAAAAGATATGTATTGATCAGGGTTTCCCGTCGCTCCATATTCTCAAACCAAAAAGTTTTGGCGTGGTTGTGTAAGCCCCTGTTCCCGTATATGTCGTGAATTTAAACGATACGTTTTTCTCATTTACATAGAAGCGGAAGTACTTTCCGATACCGGCATATTGCTTAACAATAATATCCTTATACAAGGTGTAATCTCCTCCGTTTACCGACTTGTAAAGTTGATAATGACCCGACATACCGGTTACTGCTATCCAGAATTCAATAAGTGATACGGAAGGTACTGCCGAAACCGTAATCGAAGCATTCACATTTGTATTGGCATATCCGGATTTGGTAAGCGGCATTTCCAGATAACCGGTTGTCAGTCCGTATACCAGCGATACATCGCCGTGGTGGTTGTAACAATCCGGATTAACGGCTCCGTCATGAATAACATATTTCACCGGTGTACCGCTATAATAGGTGATTGTTGTGTCGTATTCAACGGTATTGCTCCATGCAAGCGGTATATACTGCGTCCCTGTTTTATTGGCTGCTACACCCGGTACCGGTAATACGTAGCCTTTCAACGCCCATTTCTGGAAATTATCGTTTACATACAATACTGACCCATCCGATACTCCTTTCGACCAGACTTTTAAATCATGAATACGGAAGTATTCGTTTTTACTGTCTTCCGATGCAAATTTCAAATATACATTGGCTTCATTAATTGCCACTGAGAAAAATGAACCGGTCGTTGTTGAAGTCGGTTTATATGTCGATACTTTCGTATATGTTACCCCATCGCTCGATTTATACAATGTGATACCTGCTCCATTCAATGAAGTGGCAGTCAGTGTGAATTGTAATGTCGATACATAAGCCATTTTCGATAAACTCATCGAAGGTGTGGCTGCACCGCTTCGTGCCGCCTTCGTGTTAAACAGTACATAGCCTTTTGTAATGGTCTCTCCGCTTGTTGCGATTCCCGAGCCTAGCTCGCAACCGGTATTTATGGCTGCATCCTTGTAAGTGATCATTACCGTATCGTTGTTTACACCGTTGTAATAGGTCTCTACCCACTTGTAAAGCGAGTCATTTGAAATTAAATGATCTGTTCCGCAACTGTCTGTTTTGCTTGAATATCCAATTAGTGCTGTTGATATCGATGGCCAGCCTCCCGATTGCTGGAAATTCTTATCGACAATTAAAGCCGATCCTGAAGGTACCGTAGCCTTTGTTAATGTTGTTTCGAGAGAATCGTTATCCGATTTTTGACAGGATGTGAATGCAATAAGCAATAACAAGATTACTGTCGCAAGTAAAGAGTAATTTTTTGTCTTCATAATTTATAATTGTTGAGTGAATAATTTTCTTTTGTTGTTTTTTCCATCTGTTCGGATTTTATCCTCTGGGGATATACATTCCGTTAGATAGTCAATTGATTGTCCGGTTGAATTTTATTCGGACTGAATAGAATTTTTACAATGTTTTCCTTTAACAACGTTTTCCATTATGAATCCTTTGAAATTCCGGATTCTATAGAATTAATCGATCCGATATAACTTTAGAAGTATATCGCTTTTCAAAAAAAATACGGATAATCTTTTACAGGTTTAAAAAGCTATTTTCTTGATTTTAATAGTGCTTTGCACGTCTTTCGCAATCCGTTATTCCTGCAAAAGATAACGTATTTCAAAAAAAATAAAGCTATTTTTTCCCTTTGTCACTCACTAACGATTCAATACCTCCTTTATATTCGGAGAAGAAAAGTTGTTGCATTTCTGTTTTGCAGGCCAGTATATCTTTTTCCTTTATAAAGTCCCAACCGATCCAGTTTAGTTGGTCGCAGGGTAATTTATTATCGGCTAATGGATGCGATGATGGAAATCCCAGCTGTATAAGCACTTCGGCCATCTCTTTACTCAATATATAATCAATAAGCGATTTATATTTTTGATACGCCCCTTTCTTTACTAAAAGCTGAACCGGACTGACGATAGCCCCTTCAACCGGAAATACAACCTTATACCGGGTCGTATTCCTGACTTTCAGTGCGAACGAATACGGCATAACATAAACGGTTGTTCCATCGTTGTTTCCTGAATTCAGGGTCTTCACCATTTGCGATGGATGCAACCCCTTTGCCGTGTTTTTTCCTAACCGTCTTATGGATTCATTCCCTACTGTTTTCATGTAAGGGAAAAACATGGCATTACAAAAGAAATCAATATCTCCCCGCAATGTCAAATCATCGGCATACGATTCCTTTAGAATATCCAGCCACGATTCAGGTAATTGACGGACTCCCAACCTCTCCGTATCCACTACCATAACCAATAAGTTCGTTGTAAACCAAACCATCAATCCTTCAGGATGTACATAGCCGGCTTGCTTAAACAATAAGTTTACTTCTTCCGGAAAGGTCTCAAAATTATCAGGATTCAGATAGTTATCCAGAAAATGTTTATGGTAAATACTATTGATGTCCGAAGTAATCAATAGGTCGGGCAATTCTTCCAGCGAACTCATTCTATCCAGGGAGACACTTAGACTCTTTTCGTAGTTCAGATTCCCATCGATAACCACTTGTGGATTTTCAAGGTCGGCATATTCAGGGAATGCCTTATAAACTGCCTGTTGAAATGCATTTCGCAATCCGCAGGGCAGAAGTGCCAACAAAACGGGCAAACGACCATCCTTATTCGGTAGACCGACACCCTTACCGGATTCTTTGGCGGTACCCGAATGTCCGCAGGTACAGGATTTTCTATGTGTACTTGGCTTGTCCATTTGTTGTAGCAATTACATGTGCGATGATAAAAATCAACCCGTTAAAAGTGTTCACTTTTAATCTTTAAGTTGACTTTATGGCTAATCGTCGCATTACAACAGTTATGCCATTAGTATAACATGTTGATATTTATATATATAATGATAATATATTTAAAATAACAATAGAAGAAACTACAATAAGGTAGGATAATTTGCCGTTTATCTACATTATTGTATTCAATTCAGGACTAAAAGTGGAATGTGTATTTTTTGAGAATTTAAAAGCAGATTGCTTTTAAATAAGTGAGGCCAACTCATGCCGTACTATATGTAGAAGCATCAAATAAAAACCGAACGCGGATCTTCGCGGGTTCAAGAAATTATATATAGATCTAAATTTCAATAAATTGTGCTGATTTTGAACGGTTGAAGTCTTTATTATTCAAGCTTACAGCAATAAACCCCGTACTTAACCCTCGTTGCCGGTTCATTTCGTATCCAAAAACAGCAACTGATTTTTATGTCTTCAGGTGTTTTATGTCTTTCCTGTTTTTTATTCAGATTTCAGCTTCACTCAACCAATAATTTAACTTATATATTCCGGTTATATGCCTTCGTACAGTTTGATTTTATTCGGACTTCAGAGAGGGTTGCGAGGGGGTTCAGATAGGGTTCGGATAGGGTTCGGATAGGTATAGCCCTTCCAACCCCCTCGCAACCCCCTCTGAGATCTATCCGACTCCGCTTTATACCGGAAACAAATAAGCCGGAACCCACAAGGCAGGTAGCCTGTATTTTCAAAGGTTATAGCCTGTATGTCTTTTCAGCAAACAGAGATTAATCAAAGAAAGTTGCATGGAGGCTTTTTTCTCCAATAAGAATCAACCGTGAATTGGTATGCCCGTTATTTGTATTTATTTGAAAATTAATCGAATTTGTATGAATATTGCCCTGTCTGTAAATCAATATTCGGCTAAAAAACAAGTGAGTTTTGAAATATGCCAGACTATTATTCAGTTGTTTGATCTGTAGTTGTATGTGATAAAATGAGTGGTAAAACCTGATAAATACGTTCGTGAGAAATGTAGAAATAGGTTTCAATAGCCAAGTTGGAGACTTTATAGGAAGATTCGATCTAAATTAAAATATATTTTAGATCGAATTGTTTCAAGGTTTAGGTTGATATTTACGGACATTTCTTGTAAAAACAAAACAGGTCTATTAAGTTAAACTGTTTTAAGTAAGCTTAATTTGTTATGGTTGTTTGAGTAGCGATATATGCTATCTGTTTGTTTGTTAGTTTATTATGTATGATTGCTAAATAATCATTCATATTCTTATTAATTATGTCCGTATATTTTTTTGTACGAACAAGAATATTAATTACTTTTGCACCAACAGTACACACCACGCTACCCATAAGAACAGCGTCCCAGGGTGTGTCTTTTGCTTTTATATTGTTACTTAAAGTGGTAATTTTGGGTCATTTGAATCAATTTGCCTTTTATTAAATAACTTGACCCGAATGCATTTTGGAAATATGCATTCGGGTTTTTTGATACTATTCTTGTTGAGCTATGTTCAAAAAAGAAGCTATAACTATTCAAGACCAAATTGAGCAGTTAAAAGAAAGAGGTTTAATTATTAAGGAGACAGATAATGCCGAACATTATCTGTCTCAAATAAGTTATTACAGACTAGCTGGTTATTGGTGGCCAATGCAGAAAGATAAAGTTAAGCACGAGTTTAAAGAAAATAGTAAATTTGTAGATGTTATTTCGCTTTATAATTTTGATAGAGAATTGAGGATGATAATTTTTGACGTGATTGAAAAGATAGAGATAAGTCTTCGTACAAAATTAATTTATCATTTATCTCTTGAATTTGATCCCTGGTGGTTTCAAAATCCTGTTTTATTTCAAAATACGGTTGAACTTGAGAACACTCTTAAAAAAATAGGCGAAGAGATTAAAAGATCAAAAGAAACTTTTATTAAAGAGCATAGCAAAAAACACATTGATGATGTTAGATTTCCACCTGCATGGAAAACTTTGGAACTTACAAGTTTTGGTAGTCTGTCAAAAATATATGGTAATTTAAAAAATGGAGTAACATCTAAAAATACTATAGCAAAAGATTATGGTACTGTTAATCATACATTCTTGCCTAGTTGGTTGCAATCAATAGCTCAAATCAGGAATTTTTGTGCTCATCATAGTAGACTATGGAATAGAAATTTGCCCGGGAAACCAAAACTATTGTCAAAACCACCAAATTCTTGGGTTAAAGATGTTCCTAAAGAAAGTGAGTACCATTTTCTTTATATCCATTTATGTTGTATGAAGTACTTACTTAATACTATTCAACCTAAAAATAGTTTCACGAATTGTTTAAAGAGTATATTGATAAAATACCCTAGTGTTGACCCAAAGGCATTAGGGTTTAAACCAGATTGGCAAGATGAGCCACTTTGGAAAGAATAATAAAATAACAAGAATATAATATAGCCTTAAGAGATCAAGAAGGTTTCGTCAGGGTAAAAAAATAGGGCAAGATTACAGCAACTATAAACTTATTTACTTTAGAAATTATGAAAAGCACCAAGGTAGTAGTTGAACTTATTCAGGGTTTTAATAGTAGTCTTGCCGGGACTACTAAAATGTTTATTTCTCCTTTCTAAAAATTATCTCAAACCCTTTATTTATCTACTTATAACCACTGTTTTATGAGTTATTCCAATGAAGATAAATAAAGTTAAATAAAGAGAAATAAGAAACTATTCTTACCAAAATTCTTACCAAACTTTATTTCATGGTAAGAATTTTATATCTTTGTAGTGTGTTTAACCAATCATACTACAACCATGGCAAAAATAAGTTTTTACCTCACCGATCAATCAAAAAAGGAAACAACATTATTTTGTTTCATCAATTACGGACTTTATTCAATTGACAACGGCAAAAAGAAGTATTTACCCCTGAAATACTATACTGACATTTCAATGTTCCCGGACTTATGGAATAAAGACCTCAACAGGGCTAAGGAATCAAATAGATGGGCAAACCCTGAGACGTTTGATATAAGTGCTCAGGCGGTCAAAGAGTCGGCTAAAAAGAACTATAATTCAATCAATGATAAGATTGAAACCTTTGAAAGAACAGCCAAAGAATTGATTAATTCACTTTCTGAAAACGGGAATGTGCCATCACATGACAAATTGCGTAATGAATTAGATAAAGTATTTAAACCCTCCAAAGTAACAACCGCCAACGATCCGGCAGAAACTCCAAAAGAATTTATTCCGTTTATTGAATTTCTAATTAAAACAGTAACTCTAAAACCAAATACCATAAAGAGTTATAATACTGCAAAAAACAATTTGCTAGAATATGAAAAAGTCAATAAACTGAAACTTACATTTGAGAAAATTGATATTGATTTTTATAACTCATTTGTTGAATATCTTACCTCTTTACATTTGGCAAAGAATACCATCGGCACCCGGATAAAGATACTTAAAACCTTTATGAATGAGGCCTACGAAAGAGGTATAAACGTACCAATGGACTATAAAAAGAAATCATTCAAAAAACCCAACGAAGAAACATTTTCAATCTATCTAACAGAATCCGAGTTAACACTCATGTACAATAAATCAGGTTTACCCCCTTATTTGGAGCGTGTGAGAGATGTATTTTTAATAGGTTGTTATACTGGTTTGCGATTTTCCGACCTTTCAAAACTTAATAAAGAGAATATAACTAAAGATAATACTATAAAAATCAAAACTATAAAAACGGATAAATGGATAGAAGTACCCATACACCCATTTGTCAGAGAGATTTTTATTAAATACAATTATCAATTACCTAAAATCCCAACCAATCAAAAGTTTAATGATTACGTCAAATTGGTTGCAAAAAAGGCAGAAATAAAAGAGTTAATCACTTTGGAAAGGAGTAAAGGTGAATTTGTTGTAGGACAGACAATTGAAAAACATGAACTTGTAACGAGCCACACCGCTCGCCGATCCTTTGCGACTAATGCATTTTTGGCAGATATGCCGAGTATATCCATAATGAAAATTACCGGACACAAAACAGAATTGGCATTTATGCGGTACATAAAAATGAGTTCTAAAGACAACGCTATAAAAATGAAATCACATAAGTTTTTTAACCCTATGTTAATTGCTAAATAGTTGAGATGTGAATGATAAGATAATTTCAGTAAACGGCGAACTACTTGATGAATTTCAGAGAAATGAGAACCAAATTTATAAATCACTTAATTTAAACCACACAATAGAACTATGGAAATAGAAGAGAAAAACGGAGTAACTCATTATTCTAATTTTGAAATAGATAAAGCATTGACAAACCTCAAACGTGGAATATCATTAGAAACCTTTTTTAAACACGAAGCCAAACGCTTTGAATATGGAGAAGATGACTATTTTGAAATGTTAAAAAAAGAGATTGAGTATGAATATCAAAATTATGATTATTTACATGATAGTTGGGATTATATACAATACACTTTAGGTATTAGCATAGAAGAGGTAGAAAAAATTATTATTGACTTGCAAAAATCATTTGAGAAACCCCCAACCCCCCAACTACAACCCCCTATATTTACCGGGCTGTTTAAACCTGAATATGTTGTCAGAATTGACAAGTTTTATAATAGATTAATAGCAGAGGGATATATTGATAAAGACCACATTTGGAGAGAATCAAAAGAAAACGAACCAGCAAAGGTTTATTTTTGGTTATTAGATAACGGAGTTTTAAAACACAATACGCGAACGCCCGCGCTGATATGTTTCTGTAGAGAATTTGGTATTATAGCATATAAAGATACCGAACCGAGACCAACCGCCGAGATTAGAGCCGTAACAGTCAAAAATTTACTAAATACAAAACTTACCACAGACGAAAAGAAACGCTTTGAAAACGTTTTTTCGTCGTTTTTAATCAAATAAGATATTCCGTTTATTCCGTTTTATTCCGTTACGGAAGCGGAATATAAAATACTGAATAAGAATGAATTAAGTTTGCACAACTTTAAAAAAAAAGAATATGCAAACAGAAATTATTTTATCAGGAATCAGTTTTGACCAACTGCAAGACAGTATCAGAACCACAGTAAAAAATGAAGTTGAGCAAATCATCAAGAATTTGCCAACAAGCCAGGAACCCGCCCCCGAGTTAATCACTCGAAAAGAAACCGCCCTGATTTTGGGTATTTCCTTACCTACATTGAACGAATGGACTAAGAACGGAACTATACCCGCCCAGAGAATCGGTACCCGGGTAAGGTATCAACGTGCCAATGTGTACGCATCTTTGAAAGACATTGAAACTCTAAAGTATAGGAGAGTATAACAGTGGCAAAGAAGTGTTTAACCTCAAAAAATAGCAGTGAAACAGAGGAAAATAATATCATACTTCATAGTATGGAGGTAAGGTATCTGCAAAAAAAAGGAAATGAAGAGCCTAAATACAAAAAGCTTATTATTCCTACTTCACATTTGGAGCTTTTACCTGTTGGACTAATTGATTTTATAAGAAATAATGAGTTAGAAAGCGTTTTGAGTGATGCAAAGTATGAAATACCTGATTTAGTGTTTTCCGCTTTTAACGGGTATCATCCAAAAACGATCTTGATGGTTGCAACTGAAACAGGTATTTCACCTGAACGGATAAAAATGCTTGTTCGCAAATGGGAGAGGGAGAAATATATATGGTCTTTAGGAAGGGTATGCATGGCACGAAGTCCGATAACAGGCGACTATGGGTCTTTTTACACTACCAATGGCCGTGTATGGGGTGATATGATAGCAGGGAAAAGGGGTATATGAGAATTGTCAATATTCCCGAGATGTTCAATTTAAATGAAATTGACCTCATAGACAATAAAAAGATTATACCATCCTTTTCCATTGATGGACTACCTAAGCGGATTCGGGAACTGATAAAAGATTGTACAGATGTTTATCAGTCCCCCGTTGAATTTTGGGCTATGTCTTTTCTAATGGCTACCAGTGCCAGTATAAAGAACCGGGCGTATTTACAGACCAAATACAAGAACTACCCTCAATTGTGGGCGATGTTAGTAGCTCCTTCGGGTATTGGGAAAACAGAACCGTTAAACATCCCATTTCGACCGATTGAGAAATACGATATGTTTTGCTATAATGCGTTTCTAAGCGAATTAAAGACGTGGAGAGAGGATTGTGCCTATGCCAAGAAAAATAAGCTTGCAGAGCCATTAAAACCGATATGCAAACAGTCTTTGATAAATGACACCACACCGGAAGCATTATTTCAATGTCTTTTTGACAATGGGGGAGTTACTTTGTTCCGGGATGAGTTATCGGGATGGTTTGCTGATTTTGGTAGATACTCAAAAAGTGGTGAAATCTCTCACTACTTATCTATCTTTAATAACAAGCAAATTAAAATCAACAGGAAGGGCACCGATGTACTTCCTATTGATAACCCTTGTTTAAACATATTTGGAGGTATTCAAAATGGAGTATTAACAAAAACTTTGCTCGAACATGGAGCGGACGAGGATGGTATGTCCCAAAGATTCTTGTATGTAATGCCGGAGAAAATAATTAAACCAAAATATCACATAGGCACTGTAAATATGGATTTGCAAAATTGGTATAATGGTTATATTACTGAAATACTTAATTATAATTTTCCACCTGATTGTAAATACCTTTTATCAGTCGAAGCCGAAAAATTATTTATTTCCTTTTCTGATAAGATGACAGATATGGTTAACAATACGGGAGATGATTATTTGCGATCAGTATATGCAAAGATGGATATACATTGTTTGCGATTAGCCTTGACGGTTTATATGGCAAAACTTTTCTCAGATGAGATAACAGACGATCAGGACATGTTTATAAAATCTGATACGGTAGAATATGCTATACGAATATGCGAATACTTTACCTTCCAGGCAGAGAAGATTTACGACCTGATCAAAAATCCAAATAAGAATAAATTAGGAAAAGGGGAGTTGATTAGAGAGCTTAACAAAGAATCGCCTATCCAAAACCAAACTCAATTTGCGGAAAGTTTAGGAGTAACAAGACAATACATAAGTAAGATTTTAAAATAATCACTTGTTGACAGGTTGACGGTTGACAGACCCTCAAAGCTATACTAACAAAGAGATACAGCGAATTCGCTTGTCAACTACTTTTTTAAAGAAAAAAAACAGACAAAAAAAACAAGTTGACAGTTAAAAACGCTGGAACATCCTACAACATTGATTATGAGGCCTTGTCAACCGTCAACCTGTCAACTAACAAAAAAAATAAAAATGAAAAATATATTAGATATAGAAATAAGTTGTTTCAAGAATTACTTTTCACAAAAAGACCCCAAGCAAGTGAATTTATTAACATGGCTCACTAATGATAAATATAAAACACAAGTAGACCAGCTCCGGGCAAACAAGGATAAGAAGGAACGAAATGAACTCAAAGCAAAACTACCAGCTTGCACGCCATCGGGAGAGTTTGATTCAGATGGCAATTTAATTAAACATTCAGGACTTATTTGTTTGGATATAGATTTAGCGGATAACGTAGAGATAGAGGATTTTGCCAGTCTTAAAAGTGAATTGTCAAAAATTCAAAATATAGCGTATTGTGGTTTATCCGTTTCGGGTAATGGTTACTTCCTTTTAATTCCGATTGCACATCCTGATAAACACCAATTACATTTTGATGCATTGAAAAGCGATTTTCTAAGTGTCGGTATTGTAATTGATAAGGCGTGCCGGAACGTGAATCGTCTACGTGGCTATTCGTGGGATTCAGAACCTTATTTCAATATAAATGCAATACCATATACAAAAATCAAAGAAACCGTTAAACCGAACCGATTGACTGATACAACGGACTATTCAAGTGACCGTACAGAACAGCTTATAAAAAAGATTGTAGGCAGCGGGCAGGATATTACAGCCGATTACTCCGATTGGTTTAAAATAGGATGTTCACTTGTAACTGAATTTGGAGAGAGTGGAAGAATTTATTTTCATTCAATCAGTAACTCCAGTCCAAAGTATAATCAAACTGAATGCGATAAACAATTTAATTCATGTTTGAAAGGTGCCGGGGTGAATATAGAAACTCTTTTCTTTATTGCTAAAAATCACAACATAACTCTAAACTAAAAAATCATGGAATTAAGAAAATACCAAAATAATATATCAGATCAGGCGGAAAAGATTTGTAAAAACAAATTATCAAAGCAGTTTAGAACATTCAAATTAAAGATTCAAATAAAAATTGTTCCTTAAGTATTTAGGTTATGACAAGATATTCAGTAGATGGTACAATATATAATGCAATTCCACAGATAAGTATCACAGATTTAAAACAAAGAAACTATCTGGTACCGGGCGTAAAACGCACCACAACACTACATTGGGAAAAGTACGGAACGGAAATATGCAGTGCTTCGATAACAATTGACATGACAGGCAGTTAACACATTAACAAGATGGGCTACAAAGTACGATTGCCATATAGTAACTTGCCTACACGTCAATAAAGGTACAGCCGAGTTAAGAGGGCATTTAGGGGCTTTTTTAAGGCAAAAAGGAGAGTTAACATTGTTACTGTCCAAACAAGAGGGTGCAGTTCCTTACATCGAAGTAAAACCTATTGACAGCCGACACCGACCAATTGATGATTTTTGTTTTCGGATTAATGCCGAAGGGTTGCCGGAACTGTACGAAGCAGAAATTAAACAAACTCGAAACAGCTTGTTAGATTCTGTATTCTCGGAAGCGTTGCAAGGTCAAACATCTTTACGATATACGGACTTAGCTCAAAAAGTTATGGAGTTGGGAAAAATAAAAATTGATGCTGCAAAGAAAAGGATAACCGAAGCAAAAAGCAAAGGTTTAATTATTTTAAATGATTCTGGACTTTATTACTTAAAGCAAAAGGATATTGAGGATGTTGGGTTACCTTTTTAAATAGCAGTGTAGGTTAGTGTATCATACCCCCTATATATAGGGGGTGATACACCAATACACTAACACGCAAATACACCGATATACACCAATATATACACCAAATACACCAAAGTGATACACCAAATAAATTAATCTGTATTAGAACAAATATGCAAACAACATTCAAAAACATATTATTAATATGGGACAAGTAAAAGGACAAACAGGAAACCCAAACGGGCGAACGGGTGCGATATTGCAGACTATTTGATTTGTCAGGATTGGCGTTCATTTCGTGATAGTGAAAAACGTGAAGTTGAACCACACCAAGCAAAACGGAAACAGTACGCGCGCGCGCGAGGGAGTGAAGACGAAAACAAAGATATTGTTTGCCCTTTTGATATTGTAAAAGAGCCACCGAGTGAAAAACGTGAAGACGAAACAAAACATTTTTTTTGTGCCCCATCAATTTTAGAACGAGATTACAGACCGCAAACAAAACAAAATTGGAGCGTTGAAATTTCCGAACTTGAAAATTATTTTGCAGCGGTTTGATTAAAAAACCGCTAAGGTGTTATAAGAGGTCATTCAGTCAATTGACAAAAAATATTCATTCGATTTTTTAAGAAAATAAGTTACAAATTAAAATCTTTTCGTATTTTTGCAGTACAATAATTCAAATTATTGTCTTTTAAAATATTATATAGCGTTTTGCTATTGTTTTTGCTGATAAAACGACCAATTTAAAGAAGCCAAAAAACAATAAAGAGATGCTCACGGTTTGCGTGGGCTTTACTTTATTTGGCTTCGGGTACTTGGTCGTACCTTTCAGCAGATACTGTGATGACCCACGCATTTTTTATCTGTATCAAAGGTTGTCAAATAGTTGTATTACGTTGCTAATGAATTATCAATCTTTAAAATAAACAAATATGAAAAAATTAATTTTTATTTTTACGGTCTTATTTATTTGTATTTCAATGTATGGGCAAAATGTTGTAACCATAGACTCAATTAGCAGTAAGGCGAGTTATTGCGAAATAGTTGGTACTTCAGGGCTATTTACGACTAAATTAACAATTATGGTTGATTATGGGCAAGAAAAAGGTAACATTTTTAATTACAAAGATTCGAGATTAAAAGGGGAAAATGGGAAAGCAATTAAATTTAACTCAATGATTGATGTTCTAAACTTAATGCAAAAAGAGGGATGGGATTTTGTTACTGCCTACACTGTTGGTGATGCAAAAAGTGGTTACGTTTACCATTGGCTGTTAAAAAAGAAAATATAAAAACATCTATTTAAATTTGACGGATAAACATTTAAAACTATACAGTTATGAAAAAATTAATTATTCCTCTGTTAATGTTGGTTTGTTTTCAGGGTTATGGGCAGGAAAAATTTTCAACATATGAAAATAATTATATTTTTAAAACATATAATATAAGAATTTCAACTGAAGAAAATGAAAAATTCAGACTATGGATTGATGCAATGTCATTTGACAAACTACATGACAAAGGTGGAATTTCAATTGATAGCTCAAAATATAAAGCATTTATTGAATCCGTTAATCAGGCTAAAGTAAAATATGTAGAATGGATTAAAACCGCTAAAGATAATAATGTTAAAGAAGTTGCAAAACCAATGGATATAAGTTGTAGCGTAGATGCATACTTCTACTATGGTGATGTACAATTCCAATTCAACGACCCATTAGATTTTGAATTTAAAATAATAAGTATAAAAGACATTACCAAATATTTATTAACAATAAATACAGGCGAATTGCAGTCTTCGAGCAATCAGTTTATGAAAGTAGATGGTCTTGCGCTAGTTTTTACATCGGTTAATGATATTGATAAATTCTTAGATAATATTTCATTCCAAAAAATAAATAATTATTTAACAAAACCAAAAGCAAAAGACCTATTTAAATGATAAGATATTATGGCACTCCTTATATCTTTATTGCTCCTTTGCCATTTTATTGAATTAAACCGCTTCAATTTATTTTGGAGCGGCTTTTAATTGAATTAATATATTTTTTTGAAATATAATTTTAAATCTATGTTATTATGAAAAAGCTATTTATTTCTTTTATTATAATGATTCTGTTATGTAGCTGTAGTATTTTTTCACCTGAATATACTTTCAAAGTAAGTGGAACAAGCGGAAATTATTCTGTAACATATACAGATAACGGAGGAACATCCCAATATGATACCGGAAATACGGAGTTTAAACGAAATGCAATTTCGGGTGATACATACGTTTTATTGGCACAAAACAATAATTCTTCCGGAACGGTAACTGTTAGCTGCTATTTGGGTTCGGAATTACTTAAAACGAGTACAAGTTCATCAAGTTATGGAATTGCTTCAATAAGTGGTACCTGGTAAATAAAATATATTTTAAAAATAAATTCTAAAACAAACAATTATGAAGAAATTATCCATTTTAGTATTTCTATTTCTTGTTTTATTAAATATTTATTCACAGCAAAAAATCACCCCACTAATCAAAGCGAAACATTTAATTAAAAAAGAATTATTTTCAACATTAAATGATTTTAGCAGTTATCAACCTGTTAGCTTTTCGAAAGTTGAGAAGTTATTCTCTGATCCTTTCGAAAATGAGGAAATTATAAAATCCTTAGATGATTTGGAGTCTTATAAAAAGGAGACTGGAAAGTGGGGTGAATACCTTTCTCTTAAAGATTTTGGAACTACAGACACAATTATGAATACTATTTCAAGATTATTAAACTTAGCCAAAGAAAATAAATTGGATGATCTTGCTACAGAATATGGAAATATATCTATGAAATTGTTGCAATACAAATTACAACAACAAATTATTATGGATGAAATAAAAGAACATAAACCTGAATTTATTGGGATGAAAGTAATTCATAAATACAGAGCTAAAAATTCGCTTGGTGCATATGTTTTAAAATCAACAGAGTTTAGGTTTGATAAAAACATAACTTACATATTAAAGTCGGTCGAATTGGAATGACCTTTTTACCTTTATTCTGCTCTATTTCAACAGATCCAAAACATCCAGGTTAAATTAAGGAGACGTAAAATTTAGATTATCCAACTGATTTTAGCCAGGTAAATTTTGAACTTATCATAATTATTTGGTTGAATAACAACAAAAAAACGGTCAGGAACCACCCCGACCGCTAATTGTGTTTAACCTACCAACGGCAACCGCAGGAAAGTTTGACAAAGATAATGTTTAATCTGATAAGTTGAAAATCTAATTATTCAATCCTATCAAAAGACTTTTTGTAAGAGTGTTTAATTTTGCCTATTTTTGCAACATATAAACATCAAAACAAATCTATTCTTACCATTATTCTTACCAAAGTAAGGTATTAAAGTACTTATATTGTTGATTAACAATACTAATAATGTAGTCTTGCCGGGAATCGAACCCGGATCTAGTGTTTAGGAAACACTTGTTCTATCCATTGAACTACAGGACCGCTTTTTGATGGTGCAAAAATACTTCTTTTAAAGGACATATACAACGGGTTGTGAATAGTAAATGACAAAATGAAAATGGTAAATAATCCGGTATGAGTAAAAATAAATTCTTTGTGGTATGGGAAGGTAAAGAACCCGGCATTTATCGTTCGTGGGAAGAATGTAAGCGACAGATCCATGGCTTCGGGGGAGCTATCTATAAAGGATTTGCTACAGAAGCTGAAGCACGCGAGGCAATAACTTCGCCGTGTTGGGATTATATCGGAAAAAATGCAAAGGTAAAGAAACCGGATGCCGGAAAGATCACAACATATGGACTGCCGGATCCCGAAAGTTTATCCGTTGATGCGGCCTGTAGTGGTAATCCCGGCAAGTTGGAATACAGGGGAGTATATACTAAAACCGGTGAGGAGATATTTCGTCAGGGACCATTTAAAGAGGGGACTAATAATATCGGCGAGTTTTTGGCTTTGGTTCACGGACTAGCATTTTTAAAACAAAAGAACAGCCAACTGCCTATTTACACCGATAGTATTACGGCGTTGGCATGGGTGAAGGCAAAGAAAGCCAAGACAAAGCTGGAAAAGAATGAAAAGAATGCTATTCTTTTTGATCTAATGTCCCGTGCGGAAACATGGTTGCATACCAATGAATATTCCACTAAAATCATGAAATGGGAAACTACCGTTTGGGGTGAAATACCGGCTGACTTTGGAAGAAAATAATTGTTTCGGGGGAGGCTTTTGTATTTTTGCGGAAACGTTTAACGGCTTATTTGTTTTGGGAGATAAAACCCGGAGCATTTGATTTACTTTTGATTCCAAGCCGTGCCCAGGCATATTTGTAGTATGAAGATGTTGCCAGGGTTTTACTGATTATCCACCCGTAATATCCATCGAGTATTCCCAACTTGATAATGTAAGTTTTAAAGAAACGGAAAGCGCCTTTTATATACGGGGTTAGCAGGTAAATCTGTTTATTCTTTTTTATTAATATTGCAGCGTTTATACGTGCATATTTTCTTTCTTTTTCCTGATGTTCAGCTATTGAATAGCAGGTATAGTGATTTAAATCTCCTTCTAAATGAGAAGCATCCTGCTTGTCGCGGAATTCAATTGATTCGTGCACTTCTTTGTTATTCCAATTGATTTTTAGCCGGTTGAACAATCTCACTTGTTTGTCCGGATACCAACCACAAAAGCGTACAGGCACACCGCAATAGAAATTTCTTCGGTTGAAGGAATAACAGGTATGTGACCATTTTTCTTTTTCAACCTGAATAGCTTTTTTCAATGTTTCCGAAAGCTCCTCATCTGCATCCAAGGATAAAACATAGTCAAATGATGCCTGATTTGTAGCAAATCGTTTTTGCGCGCCATAACCATCAAATTTATGCTGGATAATCCGGGCATTATACTGCAAACAAATTTTCGCGGTCCGGTCGGTAGAGAATGAGTCCACGACAATGATTTCATCGGCTATACCTAAAACGGATTTCAGGCAGCGTTCGATATTCCGTTCTTCATTATAAGCTATTATGACGACTGACAGTTGCATCTTTATGGTATTAATCTACACTTATTTTTATCCATTTTTCGGGCACAATATCCTGCATTGGCACATCCCTGAACCAAATGTCCGGTGCAATAACAATTTTTTCAGCATAGCCGTTCAACCATGCTCCCCACCAGCTAAAGCTACTGTTGGCAATGATATTGTGTTTACAAAGACTCATAAGTTGCATATCTTTAAAACTATTTTGGCCTGTGTTTATGTCAACAAAATAAGCATTATCGATCTTTAAGTTCTCTTTTACCCAGTTTATATCATCCGAAAAAATGAAAAAACGAGGCTGCTTAACTTTTGACCGGATATAGTTAATACTCAACTGATAATAGTTGAGCGAACATACAGAGCCAACCGTTTCGAGACGACGCTTCTTTATATAATCGCCACGTCGGATATGTATGCTCACTGCATCACACGTCACGATCTCGTCAATGATCTTCTTATTTTCTTCATCAACAGGTTGTTTAAAGGTCAACTCGTTCCGCAATTGCTGTTCAACAGCAGCGAAGTATTTTTCTGTTTGCCAAAATCCCATGAAATAGCCGTTGTCAATTGTCAACAGATCGGGGTGAAACTGAGTTTCAAGGATTTCTTCTTTTACCAGTATTCCGGAGGTTTTTAGCTTTATGTTGAAATACTTTCGTCTTACTTCGGAAAGCCAGTCTTTTGAGACATCTGCCAACTTATTGCATTCTTTTTTACTGGCATAATCAGGCCGGATATTAAAGACTTTTTCAAGCTCATAACCATAGTGGTGTTTTCGATACCTGAACTCCGAAATATCCATCTTGGTATCCGGGATATTGTTTTTTAATGCGCAATAAAATGCATATTGAAAAATTTGATTACCAAGTCCGGAAGTAATTCTGACTATATTCATAAAATTGGAATGGTTATACTGATTGGTAAACAGACATTAATGTTTTGGCAATATTGTCGTCTGTAAATTTCTTTGAGAAGATGAATCCTTCATTCTTCATTACCTTTACTAAATCACTTCCATTCATTATCTCCAGAATAGCATCACCTAATTCGTCTGCATTTTGAGGATTAATATATCGGGAGTAAGATCCGCCGGTTTCTTCAAAACAACTTCCGGTGGATGTAATAACCGGCGTCTTTGTACAAAGGGCCTCCAGAATAGGGATTCCAAACCCTTCGAATATTGATGGATAAATAAAAATATCGGATAAAGAATAAATGGCCGGTAAATCGACAGTTTCAGCATTGTGGATAAAGAGAACCTGCTCTTCCATCTTGTATGTTGAAATGAGAGACTTGATTTCATTGATATATAAAGTAGGTTTGCCAATAATTACAAGTGGAATGTCCAATCTCCTGCGATGCAAAGCTTCAACGATCAAAGCTGCATTCTTTCGTTTCTCAATGGCTCCTACGTTCAGTAAAAACCGATCGGGCAAATTATACTTTTTACGAATCTCTATTTTCTGCGGTTCGGATACTTCTTCTCTGAAAATATTATTACAACCTTGATAAACAACACTTATTTTCGTCTCATCAGCATTGAAATACTGAATAATATCCCGTTTGGTTTGTTCGCTGATGGCAATAATATGGTCAGCTACACGACAGGCATATTTATTCTTTTGAATGAAAATTGCCCTGTAAGTTGATGAATAGAGTTCGGGATAGCGCATGAATATAGCATCATGCATACTGACAATACTTCGTGCACCGGTTTTATTAATTCCTAAAGGTAATTCCTGACTTAGTCCGTGGAAAATATCCGGTTTTAGCTTATTAATCTGATTGCACATGCCAAAACTTCTCCAGAGCGAAGGAACTGCTTTCCAAAATATGGATTCAGGCCTGATTTCTCTTGTATTACCCTGCATTTGGAATCTGATATTGTTCTTATCGGTAGGATTAAATAATAAGTATTGATTTTCAGGAAAGAACGTACTAAGCAAACGAATAGTATCGCGACTATAATTTCCCAGTCCGCGAGTATTGTGAAAAGCTCTTTTGGCATCAAATGCAACGTTCATTCGGTCTTTATTTCAATTTATAAATGCAATAGGGGGTATTCTTTCAATTCTGCTTTGTTATCAAAAAGGAGAATTAAGTTGATTGATATTTTGATGTTTAGAAACTGGCTTTGAACCTTTTGATTAGTTGATTGAATCTTTCAATATCAGTCAATTATTTTTCAGAGAGCTCAATTTCAGCAGGTTTACCAACATGTAGATATTTTTCCATTAAAACGAATAGTTATTTCCGGAAAATCTGGATACGTATTTGTTTATAGCTAAAATCGTTTCTTGTTCATTAATTCCACAAACCCGGGCATACTCTTTTGCAAGCTTTTTAATAACTTCGGCATTTTCTGAGATTCGTTTAAAATTTTCATACCGTGTTTTAAGCGGAATCTTTTCTAAAAACCGCATTCTGTTAATATCAATCAACGAAAAGTGAATTACCCCATTTTCTTCATTAAATAAAACATTCCCGGGAGATAAATCTTTATCTAAGACACCTTTGTTGTGTAACTCTGCAATAAAACGGGCTAAAGCTTTAAGAAATTCTTCATTTGTTTCACCTAACATCTGCTTCCGAATATGTGACTGTTGTGACTCAGAAATGCAAATATAATAAGAGTACTTTAAAAGTCCATTTCGTTTCTCCTCAATATAAGCAATAGGTGTAGGGGTTGAGATTCCTTTTTCCAAAAGTTTAAGCGCATATTCATAAGATCGCTCTGCTTTGGATGGGCGAAAAAATGAATAGGCAATTTGATTTATTATATGTGGTTTTTTGAATCTTTTTACAACGACTTCAAGGCCTTCAATTGCATAGACTTTTAAAACATTTCGTTCGTTATAAATTATTTCTCCTTCAGTTTGAAAAGTATTGGAGATATTTAATATGAATGACTTAAGCTGATTATAATTTGGGTTTATGACTATTTTCATGAATTATAAAGAACATTTTCAATGCGGTTAATGACTTCCGTCGGTTTAATTTGGTACAAACATGCATAGTCTTTGCGATAACATTCTTTTTGCCCGTAAACAGAACAGGGACGGCAAGATAAATCTACTTGAATTGTATGATCGGCAGACTGATTCCAACCCATAAATCCTGCATCCGGATGAGTGGCACCCCAAAGAGAAACTACAGTCGTATTGACCATAGATGCTAAATGCATATTCGCTGAATCCATTGAAAACATAAGATCCAATTGGCTCATTAAAACAAGCTCCTGACTTGTCTTAAGTTTGTTGACGACGGATAAAATTGATGGATATTTTTCTACCCATTTATCTGCAATATTTTGTTCTGTCGCCCCACCCCCAAATAAAAATACTTTTACTCGCTTTTCATTTGCAAAATGTGAAATCACTTTCTCTTGCAGCTCAAGTGGATATATTTTCCCTTTGTGTTTAGCAAAGGGTGCTATCCCGAGCCATTTTATATCTTCTTTCTTACCGGTAATATCAATTATTTTGGAAATATCGACTTGCTTGTCGGTAAAAACAGATTCGAAACGTAAATCAAAATGAAATCCCAGCTTTTCAAAGACTTTCTGATAACGTAAAAAACTTGTTTCAAGTGGAATCAATAATTTATGTCTTTTTTGTGTTAGTCTTTTCTTTTCAAGTCGGCCTTTATGAATTCTTGCAGTAGGTATTCCATTCATTATAAAACGGAAGCGAAGATAATTACTCCTTAAGACTGAATGCAAATCAGCCATGTAGTCAAACTTTTCAACCTTCAATTCACGATGTAGTCTGTTCATTCCGGATAATCCATCGTGTTTCCCTGTTAAGTCGGCTCCGATAAAATGAACATTAACAGGCAACAGTTCAAATAATGGCTTAAATTGTTGTCTGCTTAGAACGTAAAATTCGTGCATAGGATAGGTAGTTGACAGTGAATAAACCACAGGAACAGTCATGGCTACATCGCCTAAAGCAGAAAAACGTATGATTAATATTTTGGACATTAGTTACTTTTACCATATAAGACCGGATTGAGATCCGGATCGTTGTACATTTTCATTTGCTTGTATACCTTCATCCTCTTTTCTCCTTTTGCGATATCTTCAATTAACTGTTGAATCGAAGTAGACAAGTCTTCTTTCTGCTCCAATAATATGTTTAATTTGTTCTTACATTGAGCTATGTGTTCTATTGATGAATCTTGCCTGTCTACTTCTTGTTGCATATGATAAATCTTCAGGTGTAGAATGGATAACCTGTCAATAGCCCAGGCTGGACTCTCTGTATTTATAATAGCATTGGAAGTTACAGGCGCATTTTTATATTGATCGAATAAGTAACTGTCAATCAATTCAACCAAGTCCGTCCTGTCCTGATTTGATTTGTCAATTCTACGTTTTAGAGCAAGTGCTGCAACCGGATCAATTTGCGGATCCCGAATAATATCTTCCAGATGCCATTGAACCGTATCAATCCAGTTCTTAAGATAAAGATAGTATTCAATGCTTTTGAGCTCATATTTATTGATAATTGGAGCGTCAACATTATCTGTTTTATGATAATCTTGTACAGATTCATTAAAAATCTTGTTACATAAGTTGATAAATGCCATATTTCTATATTGGTTTATTGTTTTTATTACAAAGTTAAGGAAAAATTGAGAGTGTTTCTTAATGATTTCTGAACATTTTCAATTGTGAGAAAAATTATCAATACTTCAAACGATATTCGGCTGGGTATAGATTTTAATCAACAATTTTTAAAACATACTGATTCTGGAAGAGAATATTCTTATAAAGAAAACAATATAATGAACTAAAATAAGCTATTGACGAATATTAGATTAGACAAAGAAATCAAAGATACTCGGATGAGATTTATATGCAATTTATTTTTAAGTATTATTACGCCTAATTAAGCTCGGTTCTTTTCTCTTTGTTTAAAAAGATATTGAGGTCGGTTGAATAACCGAATCAGAAAGATATTTAATCTTAAAGTTCTGAGTTTTTTCATTATCCTTTCTGACTTAATTCGAGATGCAAAATAGGATGTCTCAGCTAAAATATCTTTAGTTGAAAAGCCTGTTCGTGCCATTTTTTTTATTAACCGCGATAACTTTCTGTTTTCAATTTCAGGAATCAGAAGCACGTGTTCTTTTGTGACATTTTTTCCTGTTAATGGCAGGAATTCCTCCCATTTCTTGAAAACAGAAATCAAATTTCTATAAAAGAAAGCATCCGGTTTGCCTCTCGAAAAATGTTCCAAATCAATATCATTTATCACATAATTAGTAAAACCGGCTAAGGTAGACTGAATGGATATGTCATAATCATAGCCATGAAAGCCCTTAAATTGTTCATCAAAGCGTATTTTATTCATCAATTCTCTCTTCAGGCACATCATTACGCCATCTAATAAAATAACGGATCGTTTTGGTTCTTTAAAGTCTTCTGGATATTGAATATGTTTTGTCGGTTTTTTACCGTGTTTATCGGATTGTGTTATATGAATGCAGTATACTAGTGTTGACCAGTAAGCAGGTATACGGGTAACCAGATCACCGCCAGCCAACCCAATTATTCCTGTCTCCGGCGATTGTAAATGCGCAATTACTCTTTCTCCCCAGTTCTGTGTATGAAATAATACATCCTCATGCACAAAACAAATATAAGGATAGTTGCTTTTGGCGAAACCTGCATTGTAAGCAGAGAAAATAGAGTATTTTCTACTTGAATTATTTATCGGTATTATTTCATAATCAATACCTACGGTGGTTGCTATATTGTCGACAAAGTCTTTTGAAAGTGCCTTATGTCTTGAACACACGATTATAGAAAGCATATACCTGGTCAGTTAGGATTGTTTTTTCAATCCGTTTTTACAAACAAATTTATTCTCGAGTTGCTTCTTACGACATTTTTCCATATTTTCCTCTTGATCTATCCAGCTCTCGCGATGTTGCAAGTGATATTGAACGGCCAAATTTCGTATGGATTTGTGTTTAAAGCCGGCAGCATTAAATCGCCATGTCAGATCATGATCTTCACCAACAGCCGGCAATTGATAGTCTTCATCGAAACCATTAATTGAATAAATCGTTTTTTTAGAAAACGACATATTACTTCCCGTTAAGCGATTCGATGTTCGTATACGGGGAATGATTCCAAGCAAACTAACGGGTGAAATAAAAATTCCTTCTTCAATATATCTGATAGAGCCTTTGCCAAAAACCATTTTTTTGAGTAGATGTTTTTGCAACTGTAAAACAAACGAACTATTGTCAAGTAGCAGATTTGAAATTGTTTTATCAAGTTTAACACGTTTCCCAGCCAGAATATATTTTTCGTTGGCATATCGCAGGTGCATCTCAATAAACCGGTGATGCAAGGCACAATCTCCATCTATAAAAATCAACCAATCGGCTTTTGCGGTCTTTATAGCCTTATTCATTGCCTGGTTTTTTCTCCACCCTTCATCTTTTTGCGTTACATGTTGCCAGGGTTGATCAAAAGGATATTGATCAATAAATTTCTTTACATCGGTATTTTCACCATCTTCAGCAATGACAATTTCAAAATCTTTTTCAGTCTGGTATTGTAAAGAATCTAACACAACTTTCAAAAACTGAGTATTATTATAAATGGCAATGATGAGTGATGCTTTCATAAACTGTCATTTTGATTATTTGAAATATTCTTATGTTTTCTCCAGCGCATTTTTAAAATATTCTCTATACATGTTTGTGGATCAAAGGCACGCACATTTGCATATTCTTTTGCCATAATCTCCAGACTCTTTGCATCTGTGTTTAGTCGTTCAAAGTTTCTGCAACCCTTTTCTAAATCTAGTTTCCCGAATTCAATACGATTAAGATCAATTATTTCAATATTGATGTTGGCATCATTCATTTGAAATAATATATTCCCTTCTGAATAATCCCGATGCCAAATACCCTTTTCATGAAGCTCTGCGGTGAAACGTCCTATGGCTTTTAAAATATCTTTTCTATTCGGAAATTCAGCATCCTTTATTAAATCGGAAAATTGATTTGTACATTCCGATTGAAGGCAAGCGTAATAACTTTTCGAGAAGAAACAGCCATATTTCTGCTCATAATATCCTATTGGTGCAGGAGTTCCGATCCCCAATGCGATAAGCTTTTGTGCATAGTCATAGGACCGTTGTGCTTTGGATGCTCTGAATGTCCCATAAATCAGCTTGTTTATAAAGTTCGGTTTATGAAACGATTTTACAACGATTTTACGGCCATTATGGTCAAAAGTTTTAATCGTATTGCGTAATGAATGAATCGTTTTTCCTTCTTGTTCAAATTTCTCCGGTATATTGTAAACAAATTCATCGAACAATTCATATGCCGGATTAACAACAATTCGTTCCGGTTTTATCAAGCGAATGAAGAAATTGAATAACCTTGACCAGGTGCGTCTGTAATGTAATTTTCCTCCTAATTGCCGGTAAAAAAATGCTTTATGACGCGTATTTAAAATACCTATGATATTTCGTTTAAAAAGTCGATCGCTGATTCTTTTTGAGTTATTTCTAATCCTGTATTTCAATCCGATAATGGGTAAGCAGACAACGTCTCCACCTCTTTTTAAAACGGATATCCAGAAATCCCAATCTTCTCTTCCCTTGATATATTCGCAATATCCACCCGCTAACTCCCAATCGGATTTTCTGAACATGGCACAGGTATCGATCATGTTTTTTCGGGCTAATAGTCTTAATGAAAAGGAAGGTAACTTCCATTCCCCCTCTCTGTCTCCAAAAAATACAGATTTACAGCTCACAACCCGAATCTGCTCAGTTGATTCTAAAACAGCAACGGCTGATTTTATATAATCGGCTGAAATCAGATTATCGGCATCTACAGGTAATATGTATTTCCCGGTAGCTTCTCGTATGGCATAATTTCTCGCCGAGGAAACCCCTGACTTATTTTGAGTAAAGACCCGGATGCGTTTGTCCTTATCGCAAAATCCGTTAGCTATCCGAAGTGATTCATCCGTTGATCCATCATCCACAATAATGACCTCCAAGCGGGAATACACCGATGACAGTACCGATTCTATAGCTTGTGCAAGAAAATCTTGCATGTTATATACGGGTATTATTACTGAGACTAAAGGCATATCCATTGGGTCTGACATTATATTTTGTCCCGCTTCTCAATGAGTTTACTAAAGTAATACCGCAATGGATGTGTATATTTCAGATTCTTCCAGGGTCGGCTGCTATGTGGCAGATGCAATACCGGTGACGAAGTTAATAAATAATTTTTAAACCCCAACTCAACCGATTTATGCGATATAAACACATCATACCAGTTTTTCTGCGGATTCAACAGACTAAAGTCATAGGCGCTTAAAAATGACTGACTCAAAAGAGTACAACAGAAACTGAGTCGTTTATGGGTACTCAAAATGCCGGAGGTATATCTCTTCGCATATATAAACGGGAAATTAATCTTTCCGTTTATATCTGCTGTGACAGCTGCTATCATACCCGGTTTTTCCAGGCTTGAAGCATAATCATATAATTGCTGAATCGTATTTTTTCCTACTATGACGTCGGATTCAATTATTATTAAATGGGCATTTTCAAAATTGGCACTTTGTTGGGCTTTTTGTAAAATCAATAAATAATTGGGGGATGGATGCATGGTTATATCTTTCAGATTGACCAATACAAATCCCAACTCTTTTGATTTCTTTTCCAGTGCTTTTGATGTTGTATCCGAACTAAAATCATTATAAACCGTATAACTGAAATCTATCGAAACAGCTGAATCCATGATACTTTGTATGGTTCGAAGCGTCGTGTCCAATGAATCTTTTACTGGAGTAAGTATATGAAGTTTGTTCATTTTTTCTACTTTTTGAATAATCGGTTAATTCCGGGAATCGTTCGTAATGGGAAATCACGTTTTACCAATAATATCAAAAATGCTGCCATTAATACTGATTTAAGCGCTATATTAACGATTGTATAAGGGGTTCTTATGAATAAACTGATTATATAAAGTATTATTGTAACTAAAGTGTAAAGTCCGATGGTTTTTAAATCATAGTTGATGGGCATATGTTTCTGCCCTACAAAATACGAAACGAACATAATAATAAAGTAACAGGCAAATGCAGCCCATGCACACCCCATGTAACTGTATACTGGAACCAAAACGATATTCAATATAACTATGATAACCGTACCCAGAATTGAAAATATAGCTCCGTAGTACGTTTTATCGGTCAGCTTATACCATAGTGACAGGTTGAAGAATATACCCTGAAATATAAATGAGAATAACACGACTGGTACTGCTTTCAATCCAATCCAGTAATTGCGTTGGATAACATATTTAAAGATGTCCATGTAAAGTACCATTCCCAAAAATATAAACAAGGCAAGCAATATGTAATACTTCATGGCATCGGCATAGATCTCAATACTGTTTTTGTCTTTCTTTTGTGCGAAAATAAACGGTTCATATGAGTATCTGAACGCTTGAGTGAACATGGTCATAACCAAGGCAATTTTTGAAGTTGCTCCATAGATTCCCAACTCTGAATTTCCAAGATCCCCTGGCATTATCATCTTGAAAAGTATTTTGTCCAGGGTCTGGTTCATTGTCCCCGCAATACCTAAAATCAACAATGGTAATGAATATTTAAGCATTTTCTTTAGTAAGGCTTTGTCAAATTCGAATTTTACAACGAATACATCAAATAATAACAGGATTGTTACTAATGCCGTCGAGAATATATTTGAAACAAACACATACCCTACCTTGTAACCCGGATTGTAGAACCAGCTAATCAGATTTGGTGCTTTTATCATTAACCAAGGGCATACGATTAGAAAGAATATATTAAAGAATATATTGACAAATATGGCAAATAAGTTTAATGCAACAAACCGTATCGGACGATTCTTAAAACGCAAGTAAACATATGGAATACATCCGAAAGCATCGAATGCTACCACCGTTCCAAGCATTGCAATAAATTCGGAATGTTTGGGATATCCTAATGCATTCGCTATCGGTTGTGAGAAGAATATACATATTAATGCGAATAGGGCAGAGGTAAACCCTACGGTAACCAAAGTCGTACTGTATACTTTTCCCGCTTCTTCCTTGTTTTTATTGGCAAAACGGAGAAAGCCGGTTTCCATACCGTAAGTAAGCATGACTAATAATAATGCTGTCCAGGCATACAGGTTTGTAACAATTCCATAATCCTTTGGGCTGGCAAAAACATAAGTATAAAGTGGAACCATCAACCAGTTGAGAGATTTCCCCACAATGCTGCTAATTCCATATAAGGCGGTTTCTTTCGCCAGTTTTTTCATTTGTCCTGCCATAGGTAAACTATAAGTTAAATAAGTTGGTTCGGTTAATTTTAAATCGCAGTTCGTTCAAGAACCACTGTGTTTATCTGTGTTTGTAACGCACTTACATTGAAATGTTCATGTATACACCTGTGTATAAAACTTTCGTTTAATTTCGTTCTCAATAGATATTGGCTCTCAAATATAACTTCAATTCAATTTGGTATATATTGCGTGTTGAATTTCAATATCCGGATATACACATTCTGGTTTATAGCTTTTCTATAAGTTATTCTTATTAAAACTGCTTCCATATTCTTGGGAAGGTGCTTGCTTCAGTTCCGAACGCTCTACTCCGTGACTGTAAAATTACTACCTAATTGAAATAGAATGAAAGAATGTTCGTTCTTATTTCCGCTGGAAAAAATTCAATATCTTTTCCGCCCACTTCATTTCGGGTGTTGGTTCGAAATCTGCTACTTTCAGGTAACCAGCTTCGAGAAGGAGTCTTATGGCTTCTTCCGCTTGTTCTGAACGTACCTGAAGTTTAACGCCTCCGTTTACATTTGCATAATCACGGTTTAAAATCTCATCTTGTCCGAAACATTCAATCCCAAACGATACAAGATAGGATTTAACCATTTCAAAATCAATTGACTGGCTAAAAGTCCGTACTGTTACAAGTTCACTCATATAGACTATTTATTTACAAATACTTACCTTTTACTCCTTACCTCTTGCCTCTTTCTTTCTCGCTCCTCATTCCTCACATCTCGCTCCTCAAAACAGCGTTCCTGTCTCTCCCAACTTTACCCGGCCCAAATGTTTATAGGCCAGTTCCGTCACTTCGCGTCCCCGTGGTGTTCTCTTAAGAAAACCTTCTTTGATAAGAAAAGGTTCATATACCTCTTCCAATGTGCCGGAGTCTTCTCCCAAGGCTGTGGCAATGGTCGTTAATCCTACCGGTCCTCCCTGGAATTTATCAATAATGGTCACCAAAATCTTATTGTCGATTTCGTCCAATCCGTATTTATCTATATTCAGGGCTTCCAGTGCGTAACAGGCAATTTCCATGTCGATGCAACCGTTTCCTTTTACCTGTGCAAAATCACGGACGCGGCGAAGTAAAGCATTCGCAATACGGGGTGTTCCGCGGCTACGGCCTCCAATCTCCACGGCTGCCTGATCTTCAATCTCTACATTCAGCAGTCGTGCCGAACGTTTGATGATTCCCGTAATAACCTCAATATCGTAATACTCAAAGTGACAATTAATACCAAAACGTGCCCGTAATGGTGAAGTAAGCAGTCCGCTGCGGGTAGTTGCTCCAATCAGTGTAAATGGATTTAATTCCAATTGTATCGACCGGGCGCTTGGGCCTTTATCAATCATGATATCAATCCGGTAATCCTCCATGGCCGAATACAGGTATTCTTCCACGATCGGGCTCAACCGGTGGATTTCATCAATAAAGAGCACATCATTCGGTTCAAGGCTGGTAAGCAGTCCTGCCAGATCACCCGGTTTATCCAGTACAGGGCCGGATGTTATCTTGAAGCCCACGTTCAGTTCGTTGGCAATAATGTTCGAAAGGGTGGTCTTGCCCAGTCCCGGAGGTCCGTGAAGCAACACATGGTCGAGTGATTCGGTACGCATGCGGGCTGCCTGAACAAAGATCTTCAGATTCTCGACAATCTTGTTTTGTCCGCTAAAATCCGAAAAGGTCAGTGGACGCAATGCGTTCTCAAACTCTTTCTCACCTGTCCGGTTGTTTCGTATGTCGAAATTGGTTTCTTCCATGTCTATTTTGTAAACTTTTCCAAAGCTATAAACGTTGGAAAAGTTAAAACTGTATTTATTTAATTCGTCAGACTTCTGAATACCTCTTCCATACTCCGTTCGATCTGTCGTATCTCCAGTATTTTATTGTTCGTCTGTACTGCAAAATCAAAAAGTGAAGAACGAATATCGCTCGACGCAATCAACGCAAAATGATTGGTTGCAATCTTTTCGACATTGGTCACATGTTCCAGTTCCTTCAATGTGTCAGCCGAAATTTCATTGGCAAATTCCACTTCGAAGTGAAGACTGTTTTCAGCAAAGTCTTTTATTTTCGACAGATCGGAATAATCCGCCACGATATTCCCGTTGTTGATCACAATCACCCGGTTGCAGATGGCTTTGATTTCCTGCATGATATGAGTGCTGAGCAATACCGTTTTATCTTTCCCGATTTCCCGGATCAGGTTCCGTATTTCTTCCAACTGATTCGGATCAAGTCCGGTAGTTGGTTCATCCAGAATCAATACCTTGGGATTTGGAATTAATGCTTGTGCCAGTCCCACCCGTTGGCGGAACCCTTTCGAAAGTTGGCCTATTTTTTTATGAAACTCCGGACGCAGACCTACCAGATCAATCAATTCGTCCACCCGTGCCTGCTTCGTTTTCCTCAGGCCATATATTTCGGCAACAAAAAGAAGATATTCTTTTACGTACATATCCGGGTATAACGGATTCTGTTCCGGCAGATAGCCGATAAAGCTCTTTGTTTTCAGTGGGTTTTCACTGACATCCACTCCACATACTTTCACCAGACCTTCATCATAGGATAATGCGCCGGTCAGGATTTTCATCGTGGTGGTCTTTCCGGCGCCGTTTGGTCCTAAGAAACCCACCACTTCGCCTTCACCGATTTCGAAGTGAATGTTATTGAGAACAGTTTGTTCTCCGTATTTTTTTGTCAGATTAGAAATGCTGATTGACATGAATAATGTATTTTTGACAAAAGTACAAATAAGCCGTGGTAACCAAAAATTATTTGAGGATTGATTTGCCTGTTAAAAATTCACAATCGTTAGAGGACATGCGGCCTTACTTCCTTTTTTTTAATAAGCTGATCCCTATTGACATAACAATATACCAGGCAATGATAATACCAAAGGCGTTTAACCGAAAAAAGGCTAATATCAAAGCACAGCCAATTAGAAACAAAAACTGATCCTTATTGTCTTTCCACGCTACATTCTTGAATTTAAGCGAGAACATGGGGATTTCGGATATTAAAAGATAACAGAATATCCCGATCAGGATAAACAATACCCATAGGTTATTGATCAAAAAAGGAGAAAATGAATAGACAATTCCTGCCCAGAAAATAGCATTAGCCGGTACCGGAAGTCCTATAAATGAAGTGGTCTGGCGGTCGTCAATATTGAATTTGGCCAACCGGAGTCCTGAGAATACAGGGATAAGAAATGCCACATACGGAATCCATTCATTGATCCCTGTTTCCGTTAAGAGCGAAAACACAATGGCACCCGGCGCCAGTCCGAAGCTTATCACGTCGGCCAGTGAGTCGAGTTCTTTGCCCATCGGTGAATAGGCTTTCAGCAATCGGGCGGCAAAACCATCCATAAAGTCAAAAGTTGCAGCAATCAATATAGCTGTAAAAGCGCCTTGGCAATCACTATTGAAAGCCAGGTAAATCGCTACGCAGCCCGAGAACAGGTTAAGGCAGGTTATGAAATTAGGAATGTATTTTTTCATTATGTACAACTTTTATTCTTTGTTTTTACTATCTATCCAAATGGTTACGGGTCCGTTATTCAGCAGGCTTACTTTCATGTCGGCGGCAAAGGTCCCGGTTTGCACTTCTTTTCCCAGGTTAAGGCTCAGCTCCCGGCAAAAATGCTCGTACAACGGAATAGCCGTCTCATGTTTTGCCGCTCTGATATACGATGGGCGGTTTCCTTTTCTGGTCATGGCATGCAAGGTGAATTGGCTTACCACCAGGATGTCGCCCTTTACATCCAACACCGACCTGTTCATGACCCCTTTTTCATCATCAAATATGCGCAATCCGGTCACTTTCCCGGCCAGCCATTGCGAGTCTTCTGTCGTATCGGCCTCTTCAATTCCCACCAAAACCAATAATCCTACCTGAATTTCAGACTTAATTTGCCGGTCAATTTCTACCGAAGCGTTGTTAACCCGTTGAATTAAAATGCGCATACCTTCTGCAATAAATTAATTTTCAGAATACAAAATTACAAAAAAATGTTGATAGTCATGTGGGTTGGTTTTTCCAATTGAAAATTATACTCAGAATCTATTCTGACCCGAGTTTGAAAACAATAATTCACCCGAATAACTGATGCTAAACTCAAATCAAAAATCTCTTTGCAAAGATCCGGTTTTCAAGATCCGGTTTTGCTGTCAGAGCATTCTTTTCTGTTCAGCGCTCCTGATAAATGAATGCAAACCATTGCTCCTGCAATTTCTGTTCCACCCTGCATTTCTTACATTCCTTCTTGTTTGCTCCATCCTTCGTTCTTTGTTTGGTCTATAATAAATCATATATAAACCATATATGATTTATTATAGAAAGATATAGCGTTTAATTAAGAATGGACGTAGAACGAAAGACGAATGAAAACAGAAGCTAAGGCGGTCATAACAAAAGACGGGTATCTTCAGAAAAGTGTGTCGGTTGATTAATTTATGTCTTTTGGTTATTTCCCTGATTAAGGGAATCTCTCCTTCCTCTCCGTGTGCCCTGTTCTTTCCATTCGCCTTTATTTTCGTCTTCCTTCGTTCTTCCTTGGATTTAGGCTAAACGTTATATTATTCTATCGTATTCCATATTTATTCCGTATATAATCCCTATTTAAATAAATAGGGATTATATACGGGTTATATAGGGAACATATATGATTTATATACGGAATATATAAGGTTGAAGTAAGAACGAAAGGCGAAGCAACGATAAGGAAAGGTAGAAAGACGGAACAGGAGCATTCGGAACCCTGTCGGACAGGGGAAAAGGACTCCGTGATACGAAGCCGATGACAGGTCGATGTTTATATCCCGGAGCTTAATGACTCTGTTAGTCAATTCGCACCGAAGCAACTGAAATAATAGGCACATTTTTTCTACCTTTGCATTCTCATTATTAAACCGAAATCATGCGAATCGATATTATTTCCGCCGTACCGGAATTGCTGGAAAGCCCGCTGAATTATTCCATTGTGAAACGCGCCAAAGAAAAAGGGCTGGTGGAGATTTATGTGCACAACCTGCGCGACTATACCACCAACAAACACCGCCGCGTGGACGATTATGCCTTTGGATTCAGTGCGGGCATGGTGATGCAAATCGAACCCATCGACCGGATCATTACGTTGCTAAAGAGTGAACGGGATTATGATGAGGTGATCTACACGTCGCCCGACGGGGAGAAATTCGACCAGAAGATGGCGAATAACCTGTCGATGACGGAGAACCTGATCATCCTATGCGGACATTACAAGGGCATAGACCACCGCATCCGCGAACATCTGATCACCCGTGAAATATCCATTGGCGACTTTGTGCTGACGGGCGGCGAAATACCTGCCGCTATGATGACGGATGCCATTGTGCGCCTGATCCCCGGAGCCATTGGGGATGAGCAGTCGGCCCTGTCCGATTCGTTCCAGGATAATCTGCTGGCACCGCCTGTCTATACCCGTCCGGCAGAATATAAAGGTTGGAAAGTGCCGGATATATTGCTGTCGGGTCATCAGGCCAAAGTGGATGAATGGAACCACCAACAATCGGTGGAACGAACGAAACGACTGCGACCGGACTTGCTAAAATAACTCATAATTAAGGATTAGCAATGCCTAATTACTTATAGCTGATTTATTTGAATCGTATATTGATTCATCATCAGAATTTTATAAACAACCGGGGTACAAATTGTACCGCAGTTGAAATAATTACCGGAATGAAAAGGGAAACAAAGCATGAAGATTGAAACACTGTTTTTAATTTACCTGATCATCATAAATCTGCTAAGCGGAATCGTATTTGCAACCGACAAACAGGCTGCTATAAAAAACCGACGACGCATACCCGAACGAACTTTGCATATCCTTGAATTAGCAGGCGGCGTATTTGCTGTCTTTTTATTGATGTACGGCATTCATCATAAGAACTGGAAGTTTAGTTATTGGGTGTGGACTTGGATAGTGATGATGGGATGGATCATTGGGATTTATATTTACTGCTATTGAAATAATTTTTATGATATTATGAATTTTTATTTCTCACTCCAATTTAGAATGCACAACAGACGCATGAAGGATTTTGGACTAAATCCGATCATTGGCTATTTCTTTTCGATAATATCATATATAGGACTGTCCTGTTTGCTTTTTTATATGACAAAGTATGCGCCTTATATTTACATTCTTATAACCATCGGGATTATATCAAAGCTCAATAGCGCAAATAGAAACGACTTTCTGAAAGTATGTTTTTCAACTAAGAAATACTTTCAATTAAGGATGATTGAAAACATGATCCTGACATTCCCTTTTGTTTTATTCCTGATTTACAAAAGCGAATATCTATGTGCTCTTATATTGCCGATTCTATCGGAACTAATAGCTTTGGTGAATATAGACAATAAATTGAATTTTACGATCCCGACACCTTTTTTTAAATATCCATTTGAGTTTACGGTAGGTTTTAGGAACACCTTTTTTGTCTTTGCCTTTGTATACTTTTTGACCTTTATGGCAATTTATGTGGGTAATTTTAACCTGGGATTCTTTACAATACTGGTAGTTTTTATAACCTGTATGTCGTTTTATTCTAAGCCGGAAAGAGCATATTATGTGTGGATATTCTCATTAAATCCAAAGAGCTTTCTATTCAGAAAGATAATGATCGCCCTGTTATTTTCAACTATTCTCAGCTTACCGATACTACTAAGTATGAGTATTTTCTTTCCGGATAAAATTTGGATACTACTTATTTTCCAAGGAATTGGCTATATATATCTAACTACTGTAATACTTGCTAAATACGCTGACTTTCCGGAAGAAATAAACTTTTCACAGGGGGTTTTATTCTTTCTCGGACTTGTATTTCCACCTTTTATATTAGTTATTATTCCCCTGTTTTATTCGCAATCTGTTTATAGCCTAAATAAAATATTAAAATGATCTCCATCGAAAATCTATCAAAAGAATATGGGACCAGGCAAGTTCTGAAAAATATAAATCTTACTTTTGAGAAAGGAAATGTATATGGCATAATTGGTGAAAATGGTGCAGGTAAAACCACCTTGTTTAAATGTATTGCCGGAATTGAAAAATATAATGGAATAATCCGGAGTAATTACAAGATATTAAAAAACCAGTTGGGTTTTCTTCAAACAGAGCCTTATTTCTTTTCTAAGATTACAGGATATGAATATGTACAACTGTTGTGCAACGCCCGTGAAATCAGCATTAAAAATATTGAAAAGAAGAATATTTTTGAATTGCCTTTAAACCAATATGCAATTACATATTCCACCGGGATGAAAAAGAAGTTAGCTTTAACAGCCATTTTATTACAAAACAATGATTTCTTTATCCTGGATGAACCATTCAACGGTGTGGATATACAAAGCAATATACTTATTACCGAAATTATTCATAAATTAAAAGAATTAGACAAAACCATCATTATTTCATCCCATATATTTTCAACGTTGAATGATACTTGCGATGAAATACATCTGCTTAAAAACGGCGCTTTTATTAAACATGCGTTTAAAGAAGATTTTGGAAAACTGGAACAGGAAATGAAAGATTTTATAATAGGAAATAAAATTGACAAACTTGATTTGCAATAAGAATATGGTTATTGGGAGAATGGATAGCAAAGGTAAGAAGTAAGAGGTAAGGAGCAAGAGGTAAGGTGTTGATGCCTGAATAACGTTGACCGTTTTGCAACCGACAAACAGGCTGCTATAAAAAACCGGCGACGAGTACCCGAACGAACTTTACATATCCTTGAATTAGCAGGCGGCGTATTTGCTGTATTTTTATTGATATACGGCATTCATCATAAGAACCGGAAGTTTAGTTATTGGGTATGGACTTGGATGATATTGATGGGATGGGTGGCAGCGATGATACGTATTACGTACAATTTTAAATAGTGTATTAATTTTCAACGAAATAAAAACAAAAAGTTTAGCTATTATGTTATAACACTTTAGATATTTCCGGTTGATTTATTTGTGATAATTCAATTTGTTTGATGAGATTTAAGTAGTGTTGTGTTAATTAGAAAATGTCGCATCTGTATTAGTGAAGCCGTCACTTCTTATGGTGCTGAATTATGGTTAGTGACGGCTTCACTATTCTTTTTACCTTAAAATATAATATTCACATACTATGAATTATGAACCGGCAAGAAGCAGAAGTTGTTTTACACAACAGGTTTCAGTTAAGTCGATTTTATGATGAACAATGGTCGACGATTGAAAAGTTGTTGGATGGAGAAAGAGTATTACTGATCGAAAAGACGGGATTTGGCAAATCACTTTGTTTTCAATTCCCGGCTATCCTGTTTAGCGGCATAACCGTTGTTTTTTCCCCGCTAATAGCCTTGATGCGTGATCAGGCTAAGAGGCTATCGTCACTGGGTATCCCCGCCAAATGCATCAACAGTGAACAAACCAAAGAGGAAAACTCCGAGATCATTACAGAAGCCAAAGAAGGCAAGATCAAAATCCTGTATATTGCCCCCGAGCGGCAGGAGAATCAGGAATGGATGGAAGCTACCCGTGAAATAAACCTATCGATGGTGGTAGTGGACGAAGCGCATTGTATCTCGGTATGGGGACATGATTTCCGCCCGGCCTTCAGACGCATTATTAAGCTGGTACAGTTATTACCGAAAGGACTGCCCGTACTGGCGACAACAGCTACAGCCACCCTGCGGGTACAGCGCGACATAGAACAACAAATGGGCGGTAACCTGAGCGTTATCCGGGGGAACCTTATGAGAGACAGTTTCAGATTGTTTGTGGTAAAAGTGAATTCGGAAGATGAAAAACTGATCTGGCTGGGGAAAAATCTGGAGAAACTGCCGGGTACAGGATTGCTTTACACCGGGACAAGGATGAATACCGAGATTTATTCGAAATGGCTGGAGCATCTCCATATATCATCCATTGGCTACAATGCAGGACTGGATGTAGAATCGAGAATTGCCATTGAGGACGGATTGATGAATAATGAGTGGAAATGCGTTATTTCTACGAATGCACTCGGTATGGGAATTGATAAACCGGATATTCGTTTTATTATCCACACCCAACTGCCCCAATCGCCCATCCATTATTATCAGGAAATAGGACGGGCCGGACGGGATGGAGAACCGGCCTATATTATTCTTTTCTATCATCCCGATGACATCAGTTTACCGCTGGCATTTATTGAAGGAGGAAGACCAACCGTACCGAAATATGAAAAAGTAATCCGGGCCATAAAGAACGAAATGCTTGGTGAAAAAGATTTGATGCGGAAGACAAACCTGAAAAAAACGCAGGTCAGGGTGATCAAAGCCGATCTGGTAGAACAGAATATCATACGCGAAGTGACTTCAGGAGGGAAAAAGAAGTTTGAATATATCACGGGAGCCCCGGCACTTAACACAAAGGTTTTTGAAGAGTTACGAGCCAGCAAGACTCATGATCTGGAAAAAATGTTAGAGTATATTGACACAACCGAATCGAGAATGAAGTACCTTTGCAGTTATTTAGGTGATGAGTCAAATCAGACATTCAACAATTGTGATAACACCGGTCAGAAAAAGATCAAAATGATTGTTACTCCGGAATGGGAGGAGCGGTTAAGAGACTTTCGGGAAAACTATTTCCCGGAAATAAATGCAGAGACAAAAGAGACCTGTTTAGTAAAAGGTATTGCAGCTTCCTTTTATGGCTTCTCAAATGTAGGAGCAGCCATACATCGAAGCAAATATGAAGGTGGCGGTGAGTTTCCCGATTTCCTGGTCAGTCAGACATTAAAGGCATTTCGCCACCGCTTCGGACAAGAGTCATTTGATTTGATGCTGTATGTCCCGCCAACAGTTTCGGGTGATTTGGTAAAGACCTTTGCTGAGAAAATAGCACAGGCGCTGAGGATCCCGTTATCACACGAGCTGAAGAAACAAAGACTTACCAGTGAACAAAAAGTTTTTGAGAATCATTACCTGAAACATGATAACGTGGCGGATGCGTTTATTTACGAGTCGCCTGATGAGATCAGCGGTAAAAACATTTTATTAATCGACGACATTTACGATAGCGGTGCAACAGTGAAAGAAATAGGAAGGTATCTTACACATTTAGGAGCGGCAAGTCTTGCACCACTCATTATAGCCCGCACGGTAGGAGGAGATTTACATGACGAATGAAGCAGCATACTGGATTACACTGGCACATATCCCCGGTTGGGGATATGCGAAGATTAACAGTCTGATTGTTCGGTTTTCGCAGGAATATAACCTGAGTATAGGAGCGTTTTTCCAGTTGCCTGAAACAGACTGGCAAGCTCTTTACGGGTTGGAACAGAAAGATATTGACGACTTGAATACGGCTAAAACGGAATTGCCGAACAATGCCTTTCTGGCCGAACAACTGGAGAATGAAGGGTATGAACTGATTCCTGTCACTTCGCCCGATTATTCCACCACCCTCAAAGCAAACTTAAAACTCACACACGCTCCGGTACTGTTGTACATAAAAGGCAACAAACAAATCCTGCAGGAGAAATCGGTAGCTATTGTGGGCTCACGCAATGCATCGGACGTATCATTGCTCTTTACCGATAATATCGCCAGGAAGGTAACGAAAGACTTTAAAGTGATTGTCAGCGGATTTGCCAAAGGAGTAGATAAGCAGGCATTGGATTCGGCTATCAAATATATCGGCCAGAGCATTATCGTGTTACCACAGGGTATTATGACTTTCGACACGGGATTTAAAACCTATTATAAACAGATTGTGGATGGAGACATATTAGTCGTCAGTACGTTTCATCCGCGTGCACCCTGGAAGGTTGAATTAGCCATGGCCCGTAACTCGATTATATACGGTCTGGCGGATGAAATTTATGTGGCCGAATCATCGGATAAAGGCGGTACCTGGTCGGGAGTGATAGACGGCTTACGAAAAAAGCGGAAAATCTATGTCCGCAGACCTGAACCGACAGAATACACCGCCAATGAACTTTTAATAGAAAAGGGGGCCTTACCGGTAGATTTTACCGGCACCCGGATACTGGATGAGTCAGCCATACTTGCCAAAGAACGTGACACGGAGTATGAGAAAAAGATCCTGGAACTGCTCAAGACAGGGGAATATACGGCAAAGGACATCCTGAAAAGACTGGAGATCGACTGGAGCGATAATAAGCTCCGGGAATTTTTAAAAGCACAAAAAGAGATTGAGACCATCAATAAAAAACCGTTACGTTACAGGGGTAAGCAGCAGACGCTGTTTGATTAGAGATGAATGGTTTGGTTTTAGTAAAAAGATTCAATTTCGCGGTTAGTTGGTAAATTCAAAACAATATACTTACTTTTGTATTGAATATGGACAGATTAAAGAATATACATCCCGGTGAGATACTGAATGAGGAATTTTTAATCCCATTAAAGATCTCAGCATACAAGCTTTCGAAGGATTTGGAAATACATCAAACACGTATCTCTGAAATTATCAAAGGTAAACGGAGAATTACGGCTGATACTGCATTAAAACTTAGTTCGTATTTTAGTAATTCGGCAAAATTCAGGCTTGGTTTGCAGGATGATTTTGATATTGAAGAAGAGAGTTCTATCCAAACAATTGTTTTTGATAGAATCAAAAACAAAAAATCAATACAATCGGCAGTTTAAAATATAGCTTCTATTACATCAAATATAAACTTTCAAATGACAAAAATAAAAGTAGGCGTCATTGGTGGCGCCGGATATACCGCAGGTGAATTATTACGCATTCTGCTAAACCACCCGAATGTGGAAATCACGTTTGTAAACAGCAGCAGCAATGCCGGAAATCCGGTTACCGATATACACAGCGGATTAATTGGTGAAACCAACTTAGTATTTACTTCCGAACTCCCTTTTAGCGAAGTGGATGCTCTGTTTCTTTGCTCTGCACATGGAGACAGCAAGAAGTTTATGGAGAATAACAACATTCCTTCTTCCCTTAAAATCATTGACCTTTCCACCGATTACCGCGCTAAAAGTCCGAACCATGATTTTGTATACGGTTTGCCAGAACTAAACAGGGAAGAAATACGAACCGCTACCCGTATTGCCAACCCGGGTTGTTTTGCCACCTGTATTCAACTGGCCATCCTACCATTGGCAGCAGCGGGTTTGCTGAATGACGAAATACATGTAAACGGCATTACAGGTTCAACTGGAGCGGGTGTAAAACCATCGGATACATCACATTTCAGCTGGCGTAATAATAACATTTCCATTTACAAGGCTTTCAATCACCAACACCTGGAGGAAATAGGACAATCGATCCATCAATTGCAACCGGACTTTCAAAAAGCAGTAAACTTTATACCTGTACGTGGTAACTTTACCCGTGGAATTTATGCTACGACATACACACATTGCACATTGAGTCTGAACGAAGCAAAAAAGCTATATGCCGATTTTTACAAAGACAGCGCTTTTACCTTTGTTACCGATAAAAATCCTGATTTAAAACAAGTGGTAAATACTAATAAGGGGTTGGTTTATCTCGAAAAACACGGTGACAAGTTATTGATCGTATCCATGATTGATAATTTGCTGAAAGGAGCCTCCGGTCAGGCTGTACAAAACATGAACCTGATGTTCGGATTGGATGAAAAAGCCGGATTAGGACTCAAAGCCACCGGATTTTGAAACTGAAAGTAAAAGCAGCTGAAAAAAAACGGGCAGGAAACTGTTAACGACCTCAAAAAACAAAGATTCTACGGCCAAAAAGAGCCATAAAGGATAAAAATATGTTATATAACACATTTTTAACACAAATAATCCCGATAATACTTGCATTGAATTCAAAAACGCTGTATCTTTGCATCGTGATTTTTTCATAGTATTAGATTTAAGGTTAACAAAGATTGGTAGTCAGGCGTGACTACCTTTCGCGTTTTTAAGGGGGTCCATTACGGAACAATACATGAATCATAAAATCTAAATTGCTTTCCCTACAACCTGTAATTTGAATCCATATAACGAGTCTCAGAATTTATTCGGAACTCTTTTTTTTATGTGTAAACTTTCCTGATCCCAGATTTCCTTCTGAAGTGAGAAAAAGAGACATTAGCGATCAATAAACAATCTCTTTAAAAAAGCGGAAACGACTTAAAACGAATAACTCTTCGCAAATAATAACTTCTCTCTTTTAAGTCATTCGCGTTTAATCCGCTTATTATAAGCCATTTTCACCCAAAATACTGAATATCGTTGAAAATGACTGATTTTACTAAAAACAGTTGTTGTCTGGCGTCCGGAAGTGATCCATTGAGGAAAATATCAAGTTATAGGTAAAAAATAACGTTTTCATTGTGTTAACAACAACAAAAAAACGAGGATTCTAAGATCAAAAGCAGCCCTAAAGGATAAAAATATGTTATATAACATATTTTTAACACAAATAATTCCGATAATACTTGCATTGAATTCAAAAACGCCGTATCTTTGCATCGTGATTTTTTCATAGTATTAGATTTAAGGTTAACAAAGATTGGTAGTCAGGCGTGACTACCTTTCGCGTTTTTAAGGGGGTCGATCATCGTTAGCAATTAAAACTATCCGTATTTACCCTTTCTTCTTTACAAACATATTCTTTCAAAATATATAAAGCGAGTACCGAAACCAATTCAGTACTCGCTTTTTGCATTTAACCATTCTTTTTATTACTTTTGACCATCAAATAAAGATGAAAATGAAAAATAAAAATGTTCAAACAGAGATTGATGCCTGTTATTTATATCGCAAACTGTCAGAACATGAATCGGACGAAACCGTTGCCAATGTATTTCGTCAGATGAGTGAAATTGAACAAGGACATGCTGAAGCTTTTGCACGTCTTGAAAATATTCCGACAGAGAATCTGATACAGCCATCCTGGAGAGCACGCACATTAAATGTTATTGGTAACGTTTTCGGATACGATCAGGTTTTGAATTCATTAATGGATACGGAAAAAGGCCTTTCGAATGCCGTTATCTCAGCAAAAGGACGGAACAACCAACCAATCACAGGTTCAGAAACCAACCATGTAAAGATTCTTTGGTCAGTTTTGGAGAATGAGAAAAAGATAAGCGGATCGCAACTGGCCAAATTCGAATCACGCCATCATACAGGAGGGGGAAACGCCATTCGTGCAGCTGTACTAGGCGGGAATGATGGATTAGTATCTGTTTTCAGTCTGGTCATGGGAGTTGCCGGTGCCACCGGAGGGAATCGAAGCGTCCTGTTAGCTGGGATTGCAGGGTTATTAGCAGGTTCCTTATCTATGGCACTCGGTGAATGGATTTCGGTTAAAAGCTCGCAGGAACTTTACGAGAATCAGATGTCCATAGAAATGGACGAAATAGAGAACAACCCTGAGGGAGAACAAAAAGAACTGGTATTGATATATATGGCAAAAGGGATTCCGGAAGAACATGCCAAAGAAATGGCCGCCGAAATCATGAAAGACAAATCGCATGCCCATGAAGTGTTAGTAAAAGAAGAACTGGGCATAAATCCTGAAGAATTAAAAGGTTCGGCCATTGAGGCTGCTGTTTATTCATTCTTGTTATTTACCCTTGGCGGCATCATTCCTGTTATTCCTTTTATATTTACAAGCGGCATACATGCCATCATTCTTAGCATTATATCAAGCGCCTTCGGACTATTCCTAATCGGTGGAGCCATAACATTGTTTACCGGTAAGAATCTTTGGTATTCCGGATTACGGCAGATAATCTTTGGACTGATTGCTGCAGCTATTACTTTTGGGATTGGTCATTTGATCGGCATAGCCGTTGCATAAAGCCAATCATCTATTTTGAGTTGAATTGCATTGCCTGTTTTAAAACGAAACAAACAAGCACTATCGGTTATTATTGGCATAATTAAAAAAAAGCCTAATCTGGATGCTATTTTTCTTTGCAGAAGATTTTGTACACCCACAAGTACAAAAAAAAGAATCCATGAAATTAATCATGAATTCTTCACTTTAGTTGCGGAGGCTCGACTCGAACGAACGACCTTTGGGTTATGAGCCCAACGAGCTACCACTGCTCCACTCCGCGCTGTTTTGTAGGTGCAAAAGTAGTACTTTTTTTCGAATTATCATGCTTTTAAAAGATATTTTTTGACTTTTCGTAAGAATAGTTCGTTATAGAATTGATTTTAAGTGCATTCAGGCTGTAAGTATTTGATCAATTATTACAAATTCCAATACAAAAAGTCAAAAAGCGGAAAACCCGTAAGTATACAGACAGAAATCAAAGATTCTTTTCAACATTTTTATGGACATTCTAAGTACTGATTGCCATTTTTTTATGTTTGTAATAAAAAAAATGCTATATTTGCACCTCCTTAAAAAATTCGAAACAATTAATGTCTTATTTTAAATATATTTTCCATGCAAAACAAAGGACTTATTAGACTTTTTGCAATATCACTTACCTTGGTATGTTTATTCTACCTGTCATTTAGCGTTGTAACAAACATGTACAACAAAAAGGCAAAAGAGTACGCTGCGGGTAATTCATTGAAAGAGTATAATTACTTAGACTCTATCGGGAGTGAAAAAGTATGGTTGGGTTACACCCTGAAGGAATGTCGCGATAAAGAAATTAATCTGGGTCTTGACTTGAAAGGCGGAATGAACGTTACTCTTGAAGTATCTGTTGCCGATATTATCCGGTCATTATCTGATTTTAATCAGAATCCAAACTTCAATCAGGCATTAAATCTTGCCACTGAACGTCAAAAAACTAACAGTCAGGTTTCTTACATTGATTTATTCGTTAATGCCTACACCGAGTTAGATCCACATGCCAAGTTAGCAACTATCTTCAGTACATTTGAATTGAAAGATAAAATATCGCTGACAACTTCGAATGCCGACGTGGTAAAAGTATTAAAAACCGAAGTAGAAGGTGCCATAGCCAACTCATTCAATGTATTGCGTCAACGTATTGACCGTTTTGGTGTTGTTCAACCGAACATTCAAAAATTGGGAAATGGACGTATTTTGGTTGAACTTCCGGGTATTAAAGAACCGGCACGTGTTCGTAAATTGCTTCAGGGTTCTGCTAATCTTGAATTTTGGGAAACATATGATCTAAATGAAATCATCAATAATATAACGGATGCAAATAAGGTCATTGCTACTTTACAAGCTAACGGAGGTACTACACCCAAAGCGGTTAAAGACACTACGGCCACCGCTACAAAGGGTACTACAGCCAAGGCTCAGGTTAAGAAAGCAAAGAGTATCTCTGATATTGACAGTTTGAAAGCTGCTTTAGCAAAGAAAAATACAACATCAACCGATTCAACGAAAGTAACAGAAAAGGGACGCAAAGAAAATCCTTTGTTTGCAGTTCTTCAAATAAATGCTCAGGGTGGACAAGTGGGTCGAGGACCTGTTGTCGGAATGGCTCAAAGCAAGGATACTGCTCAAATAGATGCTTATCTGAAAATAAAACAAGTACGGGAAGTATTACCACGTGACTTAGGATTCAGATGGTCTGTAAAGGCATTGGATAAAAAAGGAGAAATCTTCCAGTTAATTGCTATCAAAATAACAAACCGTGACGGACGTGCTCCACTTGGTGGAGATGTAATCACCGATGCCCGCGCAGACTTTAGTCAAACTTCAGCTTACGCTAATGTGAGTATGACCATGAATTCGGAAGGTTCAAAGACATGGGCACGTATGACCAAAGACAATATCGGCAAATCAATTGCTATTGCGTTGGATGGGTACATATATTCATTCCCTACTGTAAATGCTGAAATTACAGGTGGTAGTTCTCAAATAACTGGTAACTTCACAGTAGAAGAAGCAAAGGATTTGGCCAATACATTAAAATCGGGTAAAATGCCTGCTCCTGCACACATTGTACAGGAAAGTGTTGTCGGACCTTCCTTGGGACAAGAAGCTATTAATAATGGATTGATTTCATTCATTATTGCTTTCATCCTTGTATTGCTCTATATGATTTTATATTATGGAGCTATTCCTGGAATCATTGCCGATTTAGCGTTGGTTAGTAACGTATTCTTCCTGATTGGTATCTTAGCATCGTTTACAGCCGTACTGACGTTGCCTGGAATAGCGGGTATCGTACTGACGTTAGGTATGGCGGTAGATGCCAATGTGCTTATGTATGAACGTATACGTGAGGAGATGAACAAGGGCAAAACAATGAAACGAGCTATCGACGACGGTATTGGTAGCGCTCTTTCAGCTATTATTGACTCCAACGTAACCACTTTAATAACTGCAACTATCTTAGCCGTATTTGGAACAGGACCTATCAAAGGTTTTGCTGTTACAGAAATTATCGGTGTTATCACTTCATTCTTCACCTCAGTGTTCCTGACACGTTACATGTTGTATCTGTACGCTAACCACGAAAGTGCTAAAGAAATTACATTTATTACCGGTGTAACAAAGAATTGGTTTAAAGATACAAAAATTGACTTCATGGGTATTCGCAAATGGATGTACGGTTTGTCAGGTGCTTTGATCTTGATTAGCTGTATTTCATTCGGAGTTCGCGGATTTAGTTTAGGCGTTGACTTTTCAGGAGGTAGAAATTATGTTGTAAGTTTTGATCAACCTGTAAGTACGGAGAAAGTACGTACCTTACTTCAAAATGCCTTTGAAGGTGATATGCCGGAAGTAATTACTATCGGTACAGATAATCAGGTTCGTATTGCTACAAAATATAAGATTAACGATAATGCTCCTACTATTGATAATGAAATCGAAGGAAAGCTTTATGCTAATTTAAAACCATTACTTAAAAATTCAGTTACAAAAGCGGAATTTATTAAAGATAATATAAAGCAATCCCAGAAAGTGGGACCAACGGTTGCGGATGACATTAAACGATCGGCTGTATGGGCAGTTCTCTTTGCAATTATAGGTATTGGCCTTTATATCTTTATCCGATTCCGGGAATGGGGATATGCACTGGGTGCTATTGTTTCCCTGGCTCACGATGCCATCATTACTTTAGGTTTATTCTCCTTGTTCTATGGACTTTTACCTTTCTCAATGGAAATTGACCAATCGTTTATTGCAGCTATATTGACGGTAATCGGATACTCGGTTCACGATACGGTAATCAACTATGACCGTATCCGTGAAAATGTAGGCTTGTTCCCTAAACGGGACAGAATATCCATTATCAACTTGTCTGTAAACGAAATGTTAGGACGAACATTCAGCACCACAGCAACAGTAATCCTGACATTGCTTGCTATCTTCATTTTTGGTGGTGAAACGATCAGAGGATTCATTTTTGCTATGTTATTTGGTATCTTTATCGGAACTTATTCTTCAGTATTTATCGCTTCGCCTATTACGGTTGAAATGGAAAAACTGATTAGTATTGCCAGAAAGAAAAAAGAGATCAAGAAGCTTGCTCACGAAACAACGAAATAATTCATAGAAATACGTTTTATAAAAGCAGGAAAAGCCTTACTGAAATTTCAGTAGGGCTTTTCTTTTAGTAAAAAATTTCAAAATCGAAAAGCCCCAAATCAGATAATCTGCCAATAGTTTTTGCATGTTGCAGAGCTTTCCGTAATTTGTAAAACTGTAATGTCTTAAAGACAGCTAAATTACAAATCCAAAGTAAGCATCCCAAATACGCCGTATTTCATATAGCATAAAATAGGTAGACCTTTGCCTAAAAAAAGTTATGTTCAGTTTGAATGAAAGCAATCGTTATGTAGTTTGTTTGAATGGCGTAGATTTACGCAAAGGATTAGATGGTTTATGCGGACTGATCCGCTATCTGTCCTTGAGTCCTACCAGCGGAGATGTATATGTGTTTCTAAACAAGAACCGCACGACCATGAAGCTGCTCCATTGGGAACGAGGTGGCTTTGTGATCTATTATAAACGGCTGGAAAGCGGACGTGTGAGTCACAAGATATTCATTAAGGAAGGCCATGGATTTAGCTCGCTTCGTTGGGATGAGTTGGTGCTGTTAATAGAAGGAATCAGCCCAAAAATAAAGCGCAGAGAACGATATAATTTATCCTAAATTACTTGTGTATTTCATTGTATATTAGTATCTTTATGCTGTAAAACAATGGAAGATATGCAGCATATATTACAAGAAAACATTCTGTTGAAAGAGCAACTTTGCTTTAAAGACGACCAGCTTCGTCTCAAAGAAGAGGAGTTAAAGCGCAAGAACGAACGGATACTTTATCTGGAGCGTCAGTTATTTGGCAGACGTTCGGAGAAGAGACTTCCCGATTATTCACAGGCTCAATTGACCCTTTTTGATGCAGAACAGGGTACCCCTGCTATAGAGCAGGAAGCTTCAGTGCTGACTACCCTGGTAGAAAATATAAAGCAAAAAGCAGAACAGCGTCGTAATACAAAGAAGTTACGCTCAGTATCTGAGAAGCGCTCATATAAACTGCCCGCCCATATCGAACGCCGGGAGAAGGTCATTCAACCTGAGAATTTCGATGCTTGCAGTATGA
>Ga0302203_1000035_pt1 | contig 63708 bp, 40 predicted proteins | sample II_Fen_E1_1_FD_194576 | JGI IMG/M metagenome (GOLD analysis project Ga0302203, IMG submission 194576) | Peat permafrost microbial communities from Stordalen Mire near Abisko, Sweden - II_Fen_E1_2 | ecosystem: Environmental > Terrestrial > Soil > Wetlands > Permafrost | place: Sweden: Abisko...
TAAACTGTTTTCGCGACTCTTTTAATGTTAAAAACTTATCAGATTCTAATGTACTGTATATAAGAGTAATAGCATTTGGGTGTTTGTTGATTGTCATATAAATAAGATTACGGAATAATCTATAAATTTACTGATTTTCAATGAATTACCCAAATGTTTTAACTCTTATTTTCTAGCTATTTTTCTTATTATCAAATACTTATTTCATTTTATAACGAACCATTGGTATTATTTATCTGGATGTATAAAGTGACATTTAAATGTAATAATTACTTATTTGATCACAACAAAAAATTAACAGTTCGCTTTTATTGATTTAAAGCAAAAAACAATTACATTTGTGTTGGTTTTTGTTAAACATATTTTAATATTTATCAAATTTTAAAAAATACAATTCTAAAAATGGAAATGGTTGAAATCCAAACAAATAAAGACCGATATCGTAATTTATGCGTTGATAGGCAGGATATTCCATTATTTGTTCAGTCATGGTGGATGGATATTGTATGCAATGATAAAAATTGGGACGTTCTGATTTTTGAAAGAAGTAATAAAATTATAGGGGTTTTAGTTTATTATTTTATAAAAAAACTTGGATTTAAAATTATCATACAACCTCAGCTTACTCAATTTAACGGAATATGGTTAGACTATTCTAGCAAAAAAATTGGTAATAGTATTATCAGTTTTGAAAAAGAAGTGATGACCGATCTTATTAATCAATTGGAAAAATTAAAATTCGGTTATTATGATCAGAATTTTCATTATTCATTTACGAATTGGCTACCATACTATTGGAAAGGATTCAAACAAACGACCCGATATACCTATCAGATTTTAGACATTTCAGAAATCGAAAAATGTTATTCACAATTTAAAGGTTCAAAAAAATCACATATAAATAAAGCAAAAAAAAATATTAAAATAAGTTTTGAGTTATCCGGTGAAGATTTTTATAATCATTTGCAGCAAAACTTGAAAGCTACAGGCCATAAAGTATATTATACCAAAGATTTATTTATGAGAATTTATGATGCCTGTAAATTACGAAATCAAGGTTGCATCATTTCGGCCTACGATAATGACATGAATCTACATGCTGCATTATTTTTAGTTTGGGACAATAATAGTGCATATAATTTAATTTCAACAATTAATCCTGAATATCGTTCGTCAGGTGCGACATCTTTACTTTTTTATGAAGCAATAAAACAAATGTCAACTAAGTCCAAAATTTTTGATTTTGAAGGAAGTATGGCTGAAAATATTGAAAAATCTTTTAGTGAATTCGGTTCTGTTCAAATCCCCTATTTTAGGATAAAAAAGTTCAATTCAATTTGTTTTAAAATACTATACAAACTTCGCAAATGGAAATAATTGACAAAGATTATTTTTTTGTTTTAACATATGACTTTGAGTTAGTTCCATACACTCAAACAAAAGGGATGTATGAATTTAACGCTATTGCAGGGAAAAATAGAATTCATTTCTTTATAAATAACAAGCTGGATCCAACAATCGCCATTTATGGACATGAAAAAACATTTGGACTATTAAAAATGATTCAAATTGAAGGAGAATGTTTTGCTAAAAAAAGTGACATAAATATTGATAATATTCGTTCATTTTATTCGGAAATATGTCTGCTAGGGTATGATATTGTTGAAACTTGCTCAAATGAGAAGTACAATTTTGAATATGAAACAGCCTTACGACAAGCTGGTTACTTACGTCCTGTTGGTCAATTCTCTATGACAGCTACCAAAATTATCGATTTAACTACTGAAATAAAATATCACCAAAACTGGAAAAGAAATTTAAAAAAATCGAGTCAAAATGAATTGGTTTTTGAACCTGTTGATAATCCGGAAATAATCGATTGCAGCGATTTTATAGCTATCTATCAGGAAATGATTTCCAGAAAATCTTTATCTTCTTCATTTTCAATAGAACAGATATTCTCGCTTTGCAAAAACGGGGACTTCAAAATGTTTTTTGTATCAACAAACCAGCAACGAATTGCTGGAATTATCGTTCATCAAAGAAAAATACATGCTGGATTATTATATGCAGCAACCAATAAACTTGCACTTCAGAAATCAGCTTCTTTTTTTATGTATAATGAGCTATTTAAGTATTTAAATATGAATGGATTTACAAGCTTCGACATGGAGAAACTAGTACCTTCTACCTTACCAATAAATAATGTCTTTATTTTTAAAAACGGAATCGTTGGAAACATCATTCAATTGAACGGAGAATGGTCCTGGTACCGAAAATCTTATTTAAGACCAATGATGTACTTTGTAAAAAAATATCTTATGAAGAAAAAAGAATTATAATGTCAAATGTAGTAAAACATTTGTATATGCTGCCTTCAAATTAGATACCTGAAGGTGACTATTTTACCACAAGCACTTTATTAACAGGGAATTCATCTTACCTTTCAGGAGTTATTGTCTTTATCCTGGCGAAATGAGTATAGGATTTAAAATTTTAAAAATCAGCATATATTACACAGACTCTTTATATAAAATTTTCAAAACAAACAAAAACACAATATTTTCATCAGGAAAAAAAATGGGATTAAATTTAGCCAAAAGAGTTTTACATTTATTCTATTCTCATTTAGAGGATACTAACTTAATTAATTCAACATTAATTAAGTACATAGTTTGGCAAAAAATTTTGGGGATAAATAGACATGTACCATGGCCAGTACACTTTACATCTGAAATTAAGTCACCAAAAAAAATCACGAATGGTTTAAAAGAAACACCAGGTTATTCGATGAGTTGTTACATAGATGCACGAAATGGCATTATACTGGAAGATAATGTCTATTTTGGACCTCGGGTTTCACTAATCAGTATGAATCACAATCTGAATAATCTAAAAGAATACACAATCTGTAAGCCAATTATTATTCGAAAAAATTCATGGTTAGCAACCAATTGTATTATTTTAGCAGGTGTTGAATTAGGTGAACATACAATTGTTGCAGCAGGAGCTGTAGTTACAAAATCATTTCCAGAAGGGAATCAATTACTAGCAGGTAATCCGGCTATTGTAATAAAAAAAATTCTTAAAACAAGTATCAGCACTGACCTATAAAAAATATAGTAAAAATCGTCTAATAAGGAAATAAGATAATTTTAAAACTGTTAACTAATGAGAAATCTAGTCCGGCGAACAAAAACAGATTAAAATGGAGTAGAAAATTTTAGTTTTTTAGTTTTGACTTATTTCTGTAATACGAATTTAAAAACTTTCATTCATTAGGCAGTAGGTTGTCGAATAAAGTAAGCCATGTTTTTTGATTTCTTTTTCATCCAGGCATAAATAGAATCTAGTTTTAGGGACAATTCATGTGATAGTTGATATCCAACATGTTTTTTTACAAATAGTTTAATTTTTTAACTCTGAAACAAGTATAGTGAATAGAGTATAGAAACAGTATTTTTTATACTTTATTGTTGGACTTCTTATATTTTATTTTAAACAACTAATTTTGTTTCAAAGATTAATATTATCTTTATTATTCATTCTCGATTTACTTTAATTACTTTTCAATGAGGAGAATCAGCAGTTTTAAAAAAAATATTCAGAATAATACAAAAGTAATTGAGAATTATTTTTTTATGACTGCTATCCAACTCATTAATTCTTCATTTGGTGTACTTATTTATCCCTATATAATTCGTGAACTTGGAGCTGAAAGTTATGGACTTTATGTATTTGCACTCTCAGTAACTTCGTATTTTATTGGCCTAATTTCATTCGGTTTCAGTTATCCTGCAATTAAAAAAGTTATTGAACATAAAAATGACCAACAGGCAAGAAATGAAATAATTTCATGTATAATAACTGCAAAACTTTACTTAGCGTTTGCTTCTACTTTGGCATTTGCATTATTGTTGATTTCAATCCCAACAATGCGAAATAATTGGGGATTATTTGCTGCTTGCTATTTTCAAATTTTTGGTGAAGTATTTTCACTTTTTTGGTACTTTCAAAGTATTCAAAAAATGAAGATTGTAGCGTATATGCAATTAGGTTTTAAGCTTATCTCCTTGCCTTTCATTTTTATTTTTATCAGAAACCCTTCTGATTCATGGATATACGCATTAATCATTTCTTTATCAGTAGTATCTGGAGGATTTTTTTCATTAATGTATCTGTTTTTTAAAAATCATTTTAGGTTTAAATTTCAGTCTTTTTGTTCATTAAAACTCTACTTTCAGGAAGCTTTGCCTTTTTTTTGGTCAAATTCAACAGAAATAATTAAACAAGAGAGTGTTACAATTATAATCGGAACTCTTTTAGGAATGAGAGATGTTGCATTATACGACCTTGCAAATAAAATCATTATTATTCCACGCATTCTCTGTGCGAGTATTAACAGCGCACTATTTCCTAAGATAATCGAACATGTAAAAAAAGATGTAATAAAAAGAATCCTTCGATACGAAACGTTAATTGGCTTAGGAGTCATTGCAATGGTAGCTATATTTGGCCACTGGGTCGTACTTATACTGGGAGGTAAACCTATGTTAGATTCATATCCATTAGCCGTAATACTCAGCGTTACTGTTCTTGTATGGTTAATTGTTGGCTCGTATATTAGTTTTGTTTTCGTACCAACCAAAAATTATTATTTTGTGACACAGAATCAACTTGTAGCATTACTTAGTTTTTCACTATTTTGCATTCCAGCGGTTTTAATTTTCCACAATGTCTTAGCAATAATTTCAGCACTTACATTATCAGGTATATGTGAAATAATCTATTGTAAATACCTAATTAGCAGAAATAAACTACTTTAATAAATATTTAACCGATTCTTTTACAAAAGAACAACTAATTTGTATTTTTAATCATAAAGATAAATTATGATCAATAATACATATCTAATTTACCCAAACAATCACAATAATAAAAACAAAGCAACAGAATATTTAAGCAGATAATTATATTAAGAACGAAATTAAAGTTAAAATTCTAAGTCTTTATCTCAACTTTAAAAAATAAGACTACCTTTGCGCCGAAATCAAAAAAATCATTCCAAAATGGAAGACGACCCTGCGATACGAAATTTAGTAAAAATCATCCTGATTTAAAAGGTCGCCTGTTCGAATCTTTCCCACAGCCGTCCTTCTGAATCTACAAAAAAAGGAGGTGGCAAATGACATCACAAATCACATTTTACTTAAGCCAGGTAACCGGCTGTAAGATCTATGACGTGAACGGAACCCGTTTGGGCAAAGTCATAGATATTCTTGTAAGCACAATTCAACATGGTCAGCCTCATGATGAGGCATTCAGACCTGTCATTGTGGGTATAAAAACCAAAATTAACGGTGAAATTCAATTCCTGGATTTCAAGTTCTTCAAAATTGAAAATAAAAAGAGAGGATTCTCATTTATTTGTAATCAGATAGAACATCTGCCTGCAACAACTATTGAAATTTGTTTACCGCTGGTCAAAAACATTCTTGATCGTCAGATTGTAGATATCAATGGTAGGAAACTGGTTCGTGTAAACGATATAAGATTGGTTTCAATCGAATCGGTAACACATGCCATCGCTGTTGATATCAGCACTGAAGGCTTATTACGCCGTTTGGGTGTAGCCGGTATTATCAATAAACTATTAAGTATTTTCAAGGTTAATCTCCCTTCCCAATTTATACTGTGGGATGATGTTGAAGCTTTTGATACAACAAACTTCAATATTAAACTTTCACACTCTTCCAGCAAACTACAACTATTACATCCTTCGGACCTGGCAGACATCATTGAGGAAATGGGGTCGTTGTCACGTACAAAAGTTTTCGAATCACTGGATGAAGAGAGAGCAGCAGATGTATTAGAAGAAATGGAGCCATATGCACAGGCACAGATTATCGAAAGTATGTCTATCGGAAAAGCGGCTGATTTGTTGGAAAAAATGCCTGCAGATGAGGTTGCCGATTTAATGGATGAACTGGAAGACGAAAAAGTAGAGTTGCTGTTGAATGAAATGGAAAAGGAGTCATCGGAAGAAATTCGCGAATTACTCGAATATGAAGACAAAGAAGTGGGAAGTCTTATGACAACCGATTATCTCTCATTTCGTGAATCAATGACCATTGAAGAAACATTAAACGAATTAAGGCTTCAAAAACCGGAGGCGGATATGATTTATTCGCTGTTCATTACTGATACTAATGAAAAACTTATTGCAACCGTATCATTAAGAGATCTGGTCATTTCCACTCCGACAATGACTCTGGCAGAAATTATGAACAAGCAATTTATCAGCGTACTTGATGAAGACAAAATTGATACATTGGCTTCAATCATTTCAAAATATGATTTGTTGGCCATTCCTGTAACGGATGAACAGAATACGTTAATGGGGATGGTAGTTATTGATGACATTGTAGAAGATTTAATGTACAAAGGCAAAACAAGAAAGGGTAACAGGTCATGGCGTTAATTAAATACAACGAGTTTACAAAGAGACGAAAAAACATGTGGCGTAATCTGGTTGTTTTTCTGGCCATATTGGGTCCGGGAATAATTACCGGTAGCGTTGACAACGATGCAGGAGGTATTACCACCTATTCTGTAGCCGGTGCATTATATGGATATAACTTGCTCTGGACGATGTTTCCTGCATTTCTGGTACTTGTGGTTGTACAGGAAATGAATGCCCGCATGGGGATTGTAACAGGGAAAGGATTAGCCGATTTAATTCGTGAATATGCAGGAGTTAAGATTACCTTCTTGATTTTTGTAGGTCTGCTGGTTGCAGATATTGGTAATACAACTACCGAGTTTGCAGGTGTTGCAGGAAGTATGCAGGTTTTTGATATCAGCAAGTACATTAGCGTCCCCATTTCGGCATTATTGGTTTGGTGGTTAGTGGTGAAAGGAACTTACAAGTTCAGCGAACGCGTTTTCCTTATTTTCAGTGCTTTTTTACTTGTTTATGTTGTTTCTGCCTTGTTGGGGAAACCTCACTGGCATGATATTGGTCAGGCTATGATTAAACCTGACATTAAATACACAAAGGATTATTTGACTATCGTTATTGGCATTATAGGGACCACCATAGCGCCCTGGATGCAGTTTTACATGCAATCGGCCGTCATTGAAAAAGGGTTAACTATATCGGATTACAAATACACCCTGGCCGATGTGGTTATTGGAAGTATTATCACTGTTGTGGTGGCATTTTTTATTATAGTTGCATGTGCTTCCACATTACATGTAAACGGTATAAAAATAGAGGAGGCAAAAGACGCTGCATTGGCTTTAAAACCACTGGCAGGTGATCTAGCTTCAGCAACATTTGCTTTTGGATTATTTATAGCATCCATTTTCTCGGCTACCATATTACCTGTTGCTACTGCATTTTATGTTTGTGAAGCATTTGGATTTGAAGCCGGTATAGATAAAAAATGGAAGGAAGCACCTCAGTTTTACTGGTTATTTACTTCTATTATTATCATTGGTGCTGCCATCATATTAATCCCGAATGCTCCACTGATATTAATTACCTTATGGTCACAGGTTGCAAACGGCATTTTATTACCGGTGGTACTGATATGCATGATTCTGATTGTAAACAATAAAGAAGTTATGGGGAAACATGTCAATAACATCTATCAGAATATCTTTGGCTGGTTTACAATTTCAGTATTGATCGGACTTACCTTTACTTTGTTTGTTTCGTCATTCTTTTAAGAGAAACGCAATTAATGATAAAAAAAGATTCTAACTTTGGTTAGAATCTTTTTTTATGAACGATTGTAGGGAATTATAAACCACCATCTTTATTCTGGTAGCCCAATGCACTTTCAACGGAGAATCTTTTAAATCTTCAAATCAATTTATTTTCTAATCATTCTAAGAACGACACTTTATAGTATAAAAAAAAAGATTCTAACCGAAGTTAGAATCTTTTTTTGAGCGAAAGACGGGACTCAAACCCGCGACCCTCAGCTTGGAAGGCTAATGCTCTATCAACTGAGCTACTTTCGCAAAATTATTTACTTATTAATCAGTTACTTTTTAAATGGTAAATGGTAAAATAGTAAATATAAAAATGTGGGCAGTGAAGGATTCGAACCTCCGAAGTCGAAAGACAGCTGAGTTACAGTCAGCCCCAGTTGGCCACTTTGGTAACTGCCCATAGTTTTTTTATGCAGTGCAAAGATAGGTTTAAAAAACCAAACTACCAAACAATATTTGCCATTTTTATGGCTGTGATAGCGGCTTCCACTCCTTTATTTCCATCTTTACCACCAGCCCTGTCGATTGCCTGTTGTAAGGTATTGGTTGTGAGAACACCAAAAATGACAGGACATTTATCTCTTCGGGTATTCAATTCAGAAATTCCGTATGTTACACCCTGACAAACAAAATCAAAATGGGGAGTATCACCTTGAATGACACAACCAAGTACAATAACAGCAGCGTATTCAGTTGTTTTTTCAACAAATTGTTTTGCTGCATACGTCAGTTCAAAAGTGCCGGGGACATGAACAATCTTAATTTGCGATTCTTTTACTCCGTTATCCACTAATGAATCTATAGCGCCTTGTAATAAACTGTGTGTAATTTTCGAATTCCAGTCTGCCACAGCAATAGCATATTGCTGTTTAGAAACTATATTTTTATCGGGCATTAGATCTGAGTCATAATCCGAAAGATTTTGATATTTAGTTGCCATTTGAGGGTATTGTTTATGGATTAAGTATTAAAAAAGCTACTTCGTTTTCAGAAGCAGCTTTTTATATTATTTTATATTGAAGTCTTGAAAGTTACTTTTGAACGCGGGCTAAATATTTATCAATATCTGAAGCTTCAGGACTTTTAGGATAATTATCTTTAATTTTGGTATATTCCTTTTCAGCTTTTTCAGGTTGTTTTAATGATTCGTAAACCAGACCTGCTTTTTTGAGATAAACAGGGCTCATGACTGCATTATCCTTGTCGGCTGCTTTTTCGAAATAACTGATAGCCTTGTCGGTTTCACCTAGTTCAACATAACTATCACCGGTTAAACCAATGACAGATGCAGCGAAATAGGAATCCTTACCATCAAATTGTGAAAGATATTTGATTGCATTGTCGAATTGACCTAATTTATAATAACAAATACCGGCATAAGCAGCTGCCAGTTTACCTGAAGCAGTAATGCCGTAATCGGATACAATTTCCTTAAACCCGATTGATTCTGATCCACTCCCTTCGAGTGCTATTCTAAATGAATCTTTAGCAAAAAATGCCTGAGCCTTATACATTTCATTTTCAGCTGCCACTTCGCGTGGCTCCAGATAAAAATTACGAAATGAAAGAGCAACTAAAACAACTAACACGATTGCACCAACTCCATAAATAATTTGTTTTTGATATTTTTCAATAAACACTTCAGTTGTAGTCAAAGCATGTTCAACATTTACTAATTCGTCATGTTTTTTTTCCTCTTTTTTCGACATAAGATTATGTTATTAATTTCTTTTTGTTAATTCATTTTTAGATCAGAGTTGCAAAAGTAGATATTTTCTTTTAGATAACGAAATTTTCGCATGTGTTTTTTCAATGGTCAAATCAAAAGATGCTATGAATGAGTAAATCATGACTCATGTTGCATTTTTAACTAATTAATTTACTCAGAAATGAATACTTTTAGAATTTAAACTATATATTTGCAGCGTTAGAAAAGCTAACCGCATTGCCTGAGATTGGAAAACTCAACATTTAAAAATTACCGAGATATGTTCGATTCTTAATGGCGGGCTGCGCCTAAGGGTATCCGCTAGCTAGCGGACGGCAGATTACAAAGAGAAAAAACACCTCAAATCCTATTTATAGGAGTTTTCTCAACAAATGGCAATGCGGTTTTTTCTATTTTGAATCACGATAGACACAGTAAAGCATTAAAGCTTTTATTGTAGTCTATTTTTTTTGTTTGAAGCGGTTGACTTCATGCAACAAAAAACAGGGTTAATATTCAACTCAACACACTCGTGAGGGTTTCAAAGGCCTTTTCTACAGTTTTCACCTCTGAGAAAACAATCGATCGACGCATATTCCTTTCGCGAAGCTGACATTTACGGGGATGAGTGGTCATATATCGCAACAGACTTCCAAATATTTCGGAATGATAATATGACGATTGCGGATTTGAGACTAAAAATGCGGTCATGCTTTCATTCTTAAGCACCAGTTTTTCAATTCCTAACCGCATAGCTAACCACCGTAACTTCACCACTAAAATCAGACTTTGTCCTTCAGGAGGTATTTTGCCAAACCGATCTTCAATCCGTTTTTCAAATTCAAGCAATTCTCCCTCATTATCAATATTATCCAACTCTCTGTACAGACTGATACGTTCGGATACATTTTCGATATATTCTGCTGAGAACAACACTTCCAGATCTGAATCAATCTGGCAATCGGTTACAAATGTGCTGGCTGAAGTATTTTCGGCCCGTTCATCGGCATATAATTCAGCAAATTCTTCATCTTTCAGTTCGTGGACTGCTTCATTTAGAATTTTTTGATATGTTTCATACCCCAAATCAGCAATAAAACCACTTTGTTCTGCACCTAACATATTGCCTGCACCACGGATATCCAGATCCTGCATGGCAATATTAAAACCACTTCCCAATTCAGCAAAAGTTTCGATAGCCTGCAATCGTCTTTTAGCTTCCGGAGTCAACAGACTTGTTTCCGGGGCGATCAGATAACAGAACGCTTTACGGTTACTACGGCCAACCCTGCCTCTCAGTTGATGCAAATCGCTGAGTCCGAAATTCTGTGCATTATTAATAATGATCGTATTCACATTCGGGATATCTATTCCCGATTCAATGATGGTAGTAGCAACCAACACATCATATTCGTAATTGATAAAATCAATGATCACTTCTTCCAGTTTATTGGCAGGCATTTGACCATGACCCACTGCTACCCGGCAACCCGGAACCAGTCGTTTTATCATATTTTCAATGACATAGATATTCTGAATCCGGTTATTGACAAAGAAAACCTGTCCGTTTCGGTTCATTTCGAGTTGAATTGCTTCACGAATCACATCTTCATCAAACAAATGAATTTCCGTCTGAACAGGATACCGGTTAGGGGGAGGTGTGTTGATTATGGATAAATCGCGTGCCCCCATCAATGAGAATTGCAAGGTTCGTGGTATAGGAGTAGCCGTCATGGTTAAAGTATCCACATTAATTTTCAACTCCTTGAGTTTTTCTTTAACAGTAACCCCGAATTTTTGTTCCTCATCAATAATCAGCAATCCTAAATTTTGAAATTTTACTGATTTACTAACCAATTTGTGCGTTCCAATAACTATATCAACCTGACCCTTTGATAATTGTTCGAGTACTTCAGCCGTTTGTTTGCTCGTTCTGGCGCGACTCAAATATTCGATTGTGCATGGAAAGTCTTTGAGACGTTCTTTAAAAGTATTGTAATGTTGCAATGCCAACACGGTGGTAGGGACTAATATGGCAACCTGTTTACTATCAGTAACCGCTTTAAATGCAGCCCGGATGGCTACTTCTGTTTTTCCAAATCCCACATCACCGCATACCAGCCTATCCATAGGAAGGATCGATTCCATATCTTTTTTCACATCAGCTGTTGCCTTTACCTGATCGGGTGTATCTTCATAAATAAATGATGCTTCCAGTTCATGTTGAAGATAGCTATCGGGCGAATACTGAAAACCTTGTTCGGCTTTTCGTTTGGCATATAGTTTTATAAGTTCACGCGCAATATCTTTGACTTTGGTCTTCGTGCGTTCTTTCAGTCGTTCCCAGGCTCCCGAACCGAGTTTATTAATTCGTGGTGCTTCACCCTCTTTTCCTTTGTATTTTGATATACGGTGTAATGCATGGATACTTACAAAAATAATATCATCGTCTTTGTAAATGAGTTTTACCATTTCCTGCATTTTGCCGTTTACATTGGTTCGTACCAGTCCGCCAAAAGTTCCTACTCCATGATCAACATGAACCATATAATCTCCAATCTGAAACTGATTCAACTCTTTGAGAGTCATTACGACTTTCCCTAGTCGTGTTTTATCTGTTTTAAGCTGGTATTTATGGAAACGGTCAAAGATTTGATGGTCGGTATAACAAAGAATTGATAAATCATGATCAATAAAACCTTCGTGCAGTGTATTTTTAATGGGTTGAAAGGAGATGGTATCACCACGGTCGGTAAAAATGGCTGCAATACGATCGGTTTGTTTTGAACTGTCGCTGAGAATATAGAGTTTGTAATCCTCTTTAATTCGATTTTTAAGGTTCTCACTTATCAAATCGAAATTTTTATGAAAGATCGGTTGTGGGGAAGTATTAAAAATTATTACTGAGTCAGATTTAAAAAACGACTTTACCCCCCACTCTATTTTACGAAACGGTTTAATCTGATCAATAAATTGATCCCCGGTGATCTGGGTTTTAGCCAAATGAGGAGTAGCATGTTCTACTTCATTCGCTTTAATCAACGCTTCATCGTAATGTTGGTTTAACCGTTCACGAACAAATGCTACATCAGTGAAACTGAACCAGCAGGTAGCCGGTATAAATTCAAGGAATGAAACATGGGGTGACCGGTTATCAAGTTGTAAATCAGGAATTATGATAATTTCAGTTTTCTTTTCCTGCGATAATTGAGTTTCAATGTCGAAAATCCGGATTGATTCTACTTCATCACCAAAGAAATCACACCGATAGGGTAATTCGTTTGCAAATGAAAAAATATCAACTATTCCTCCCCTGACAGAGAATTGTCCGGGTTCATAAACAAAATCAACCCGTTCAAATTTGTATTCAAGGAGCATTTCCACAATAAAATCAATGCCCAGACTTTCGCCAACATGGATTTTCAGCATCCGTGATTTCATGCTTTTTGCCGAAACGACCTTTTGCATCAATGATTCCGGATAGGTAACTACAACACAGGGAGCAGATGTATTTGCCAAACGGTTTAACACTTCGGTACGAAGTATTTCGTTGGAAGTATCCAGTTGTGATAGTTTAATGGCCCTTTTAAAGGACGATGGAAAAAATAACACATCGTTTACAGAGAGCAATTGTTTTAAATCATTGTACGTATATGCTGCATCATCAGCATCATCCATCACGACAATATGGGTATTTGGACGTGCTTTAAAAAGCGATGCAATAACAAGTGCCGATGAAGATCCGCTTAAACCGGAAATTTTTAAGTTCGGTTCAAGTGAAGAAGCCCACTTTACAAGTGCATTTACTTGTGGATGTTGAGCGTATAGTTGTTGAAATTCGGAAAGAATCAATGTCTTGGTTAATTGGTTAATTGGTGATTGGGTGATTGGTTAATTGGTGATTGGGTGATTGGTTAATTGGGTGATTGGTTAATTGGGTGATTGGTTAATTGGTTAATTGGGTGATAAATTAATTGGGTAATTGGGTGATTGGTTAATTGGGTGATTGGTTAAGTGGGTGTTTGGTGATTGGTTAATTGGTTGATTGGTTAATTGGTTAATTGGGTGTTTGGTGATTGGTTGATTGGTTAATTGGGTGATTAGGTGTTTGGTGATTGGGTGATTGGTTAATTGGTTGATTGGTTAATTGGTTAAGTGGGTGTTTGGTGATTGGTTAATTGGTTAATTGGGTGATTGGTTAATTGTTTAATTGGGTGATTGGGTGATTAGTTAATTGGGTGAAAGACATATAATTTAAATTTGTTTTTCAACCATTATATTCAACTAAATCAACTTATTCGTCTTATTCAACTTAATTAACTTATTCAACTTAATCAACTTAATCAACTTATTCAACTAAATCAACTTATTCGTCTTATTCAACTAAATCAACTTATTCAACTTAATCAACTTAATTAACTTATTCAACTTAATTAACTTATTCAACTTATTCAACTTAATCAACTTATTCAACTAAATCAACTTACTCAACTTACTCAACTTATTCAACTAAATCAACTTATTCAACTTAATTAACTTATTCAACTAAATCGACTTAATCAACTTATTCAACTAAATCAACTTATTCAACTTAATTAACTTATTCAACTTAATCAACTTAATTAACTTATTCAACCTAATATACTTATTCAACTTAATCAACTAAATCAACTTATTGAACTTAATCAACTTATTCAACTAATAACTAACTTTATCAACAGACAATGTCCACGCTTCAAAAGCCTTAATTGCTTCTTCAGGAAGCATTTGAACTGTTTTAACTTGTCTGTTTTCCGGCTTCATGTCAATTTCATCATATATAAACGAATCATCAAACCCTATATTTTTAGCATCTGATTTGGTATTTCCATAGTACATTTTATCGAGATGCGCCCAGTAAACAGCACCTAAACACATTGGGCAGGGTTCGCAGGAAGTATAAATATCACATCCTGCCAAATCGAAAGTTCTTAATTTCCTGGCTGCTTTTCGAATTGCATTTACTTCAGCATGCGCAGTCGGATCGGTATTAGCTGTAACCCTATTTACACCTGTTGCTATTATTTTACCATCCTTTACAATGACAGCTCCAAAGGGTCCACCACCATTTTTTATATTATCCACTGACAAAGCAATCGCTTTGCGCATAAATTTAATATTGTACTCCATCAATATTCATTTCATTTTTCAAAAACTGTGCAAAGATAGTCTTTTTTTGAATAAAAATTTCCCGATTATTTCAATAACTATTTTCAGATTTCCACAGGGATTTTATAGATTATAACACTTTACGACCTGATTTATTCACACAAACGTAATTTGCTTCATACAAAATACAATTTTAACTTATTACCTTTTGGTATGATCAAAATATCAATTAAAAATAAACATGCATTGTTTAAGCTTTATTCAAAGTTAATTATACAAAAATAATTTCAATTTGAAACCTGAGTAGTCGAATTCAAATGTAAAATTAACAGATTCCTATTTTCTATGGGGAAAAGTGTTGATAAATATTATCGTCATAACATAGTTTTTAACAGGAAATATGGTATATTTGCGAAAACAGTATAAAAATAACGATTCTAATAGTTTAAACAAATGTAAGTTTTATGCAGCACGACACTTAAAAATGTATAATTTAAATATCACTTAAAATAAGAAAATCATAGTTCTAAATTTAGTAAAAACAAAAAAAAACAATTTTATGATTAAACAATTAAAGTTCTTAGTGTTTGCATTATTATTGCTCCCGGCAATAATGAATGCACAAGTAACAACATCTGCGTTAAGTGGTAAAATCAGTTCCAACAGTGAGCCTGTTATTGGTGCTACAGTAGTTGCAACACACACTCCTTCGGGAACAACTTATGGTGCTGTAACAAATGTAAAAGGACGTTATTTTATTCAGGGCATGCGTGTCGGTGGTCCGTACACAATTGTGATTTCTTCAGTAGGTTACCAAAAAGTTGAAATTATTGATATTCAACTTGCTCTTGGTGAAACATCAACTTACGATGCTAAATTAAATGAATCAACACAACAATTAAATGAAGTGATTGTAAGTGCAAGATCAGGAGTAAGAAGTGCTGCAGGCGGTGCTGCAACAAATTTCAATCAGAAGCAAATTACTGATGCTCCTACCATTGATCGCAATATTTATGATATTGCAAAATTATCCCCATTGGTTTCTGCTTCTAAAATCGGAGGCTTATCCATTGCCGGCTCAAACAATCGTTACAATTCATTCCAGATTGACGGTATGGTAAGTAATGATGTTTTCGGTCTTGCCGGCTCAGGTACAAATGGTGGACAAACAAGTGCCAATCCGATTTCTTTGGATGCAATTCAGGAAATTCAGGTAGTAGTATCTCCCTTTGACGTACGCCAGAGTGGTTTTACAGGTGGTGGTATTAATGCAATTACCAAGTCTGGTACTAATAAATTCAAAGGATCTGCATATGGGTATTATACTGACCAAAGCTTATACGGCAAATGGAGTCAGGTAAATGAAGTAGAAGCTAAATTAAATACACAGTCCACGAAAACCGCAGGGTTTACAGTTGGGGGTCCGATTATTAAAGATAAACTTTTCTTTTTTGCCGGTGCGGAATATAAATATGATACTTACCCATCCGATTATTATCCCGGATATACTTCTAAGTATGTTTCTACAGCAGAAGCTCAGGCAATTGTAAACAAATATGCTCAGATTACAGGCAATAAAGATGTATTTTCCAAACAAAATGTAAACACAAAGGGCTTGTCATTATTAGGCCGTTTAGACTGGAACATTAATGATAACAATAAATTTTCATTCCGCTACCAGTTGAACGACTCATACAAAGATATTAATGGTAGTGGTTCAACGTCGTATTATTTTGGAAATAGTGCTTATCGTATGATTGATAAAACGAATTCATTTGTTGCAGAATTAAATTCACACATATCTAACACTTTATACAATGAAGCTCGTGTGGGTGCTACATTAGTGCGTGACAATCGTGAAGTTCCATATCAGGCGCCAAATGTACAAATAAAAAATCTTGGTGGATCGTATGATGTTACATCTAACTCTTGGAGTACGGGTACTGTTACAGGAAATATTGGAACTGAATATTCTTCCGGAGCAAACGTTCTTAATCAGAATATATACACATTTGAAGATAATCTTTCCTGGTATAAGGGAGATCACACTTTAACTTTTGGAACACACAATGAAATTTATAATATGTACAATCTTTTTATACAAGCCAGTAATGGTTCATATACATACAATTCATTGAATGATTTTTTAAGTGATAAAGCATATCAGTTCGCATATAATTATTCCGATAATAAGCTGACCGGTAGCTACCAATGGGCTGCTACTGTCAAAGCTGGTCAATTTGGAGTCTATGCCCAGGACAAATGGAATGTTACAAACAACCTTAATTTAACTTATGGAATTCGTTTTGATGTTCCTACTTGTTTTAATAAACCATCCGTTAATCCCGATTTTAATGCCAGTACCTATGCAACCACAAACGGTGTAAAAGTTGGTGAAGTTCCTTCAACCAAAATAATGATTTCTCCACGTCTTGGTTTCCGTTGGTATACCGATGATAGTCATAAAACATTAGTACGTGGTGGAACAGGTCTTTTCACCGGACGCGTACCTTTTGTATGGTTATCAAACAATTGGGGAAATACCGGTATCGAAATGAAGGGTACTACTATTTCAACCAATGTTCCTTCGTTCGCAACCTATGGTAATGATCCTGTTGCAGCTATGAATTCAGCGACTACCGGTACTGCTTCTAAACCAACTATTAATACCGTATCTAAAGATTTTAAATACCCTCAGGTATTCCGTACGAATCTGGCCCTGGAACAAGTATTACCTTATGATGTTAAGTTGACTGTCGAAGGATTGTATTCTAAAACTATGAATAATGTATGGTTCGAAAATCTTGCGTTAACCGATAATGGCAAAAAAGTATATGCTGTAAGTGCCGATGATGCAAATTCTGCAACAACATATTGGTCTAGAAATGCTGGAAGTTATTATGCTATTGTCAATTTAAAAAATACGAATAAAGGGTATACGTATTCATTGAGTTCTAAATTGGAAAAGAGTTTCAGTTTTGGACTTGACGTAATGGCTAGTTATACTTTCGGTCATGCTTATTCGATTAATGATGGTACAAGTTCTGTTGCCTATTCAAACTGGAAATACAACTATGCAATCAATCCGAACGATGCCAATGAACTTTCTTACTCCGTATTTGATGTTCCTAATCGTGTTTTAGCTACTGTAAGTTACACGACTCCTAAATATCTGAACGGACGTCTGGCAACTGTAATTGCAGTAAATTATAATGGTTCAAATGGAATGCGTTACTGTTTAACAATGAATGAAAGTAAAGATTTTAACAATGATGGACAGACAGGAAATTCATTGCTTTACATTCCAACTGTTGATGAATTAGCTAAAATGACTTTTGCTACTGCTGATGACAGAACAAAATTCGGAAATTGGATTACAGGTGATTCTTATGCTAAAGATCACCGTGGTCAATATGCCCCACGTTATTCGAACAGCGCTCCTTGGGAAAATCATTTCGACCTGCATTTAGCTGAAGATTTCTTCTATCTGAAAAACAAGGGTGAAAAAATCTCTTTGACATTTGATATTTTGAATTTCAATAATTTACTAAATAAGAATTGGGGCGCAGTATATGGTAGCGACTACAACGTATCTCCGTTGAAAGTTACAAAACTTACTGCCGATGCAAATGGCAATCAGGTTCCAACTTATTCATATCAGGATGATAAAGTATTTAAAAGCGATTTCTTAAGTCGCTGGCATGGACAAATTGGTTTGAGAGTTACATTTTAACAAAAGCCAATTTGATATATTTAAAGGAGAATGACATCTGTCATTCTCCTTTTTTTTGGTGTAAACAGTTCAAATATTTATAGAGACTGATTTTGGGTCTATGAATCTGTGTATATTCGTTTTTATTGATAGCTATCTTCTACGGGTAAATGAAATTAAAAACAATACTGATTGATCATTCAGTTATTCAAATGAACAATTAAGGATCTTCAAGATGAAATCATTTCATTTTGTAGTATAGATATATAAATAGATAAATCTTTTTAATGTTGAGCGATTCCCCATATAAACAGAATAAATTACTAATTCCACAGAGTCTATTTCTCATAAATACAATTAATCACCCCTTTAATTTTAAGTATTCATTTAATATATGGCACTCAATTTTATTCAATGAAATTCTCCAATGATACAAAGCCTTTTATAGATTGGTAATCATTTCTTGCAGATTTGACAATTGGGCGGATTCATTCAACTCGACCCGGAAGATTAGCTGTATATTCCTTTTTAAATGCACATTTCAATCATTTAAAGAATTCAATTGGTCATTGTCCCCTCATTGAAAATTAGGCCAGCCAGGCGTCTCCAAACGTTGAATTATTGCGGTTATAATTAAATGAATGAAATTTATAAGTTCGTATAACCATGAAATATTCTGACTGATTTTAATTATAGCCTATCTAAAAGTAGTCCGATTGGTATTAACACAACAGAGGCTATCCGTGAAAACGAATAGCCTCTGTATTATAAATCAGTTTCTCAACAATTACATCGCGTCAATTTCCTTTTTAACGGCTTCGAATTCAGCATCCATCTTCAAACGGTAATACAATGTTTTAAGTGTTTTCTTGAATTCAACTTCTTTAGGATTCAATTCAGCTGCTTTTTTGAAGAAAGGAAGCGAGATTCTAAACGCATCATCTACCTTTTTCGATTCAATGTTATACAGACGGTTATCTTTGATTTTATTCGCAGCATCCGACATTTTCACGGCCTTATTGAAATACAACCTTCCTTTACCTGCGTAGGCATCAGCCATGGTTGGTTCCAGTTCAATCGCTTTATCGAAGGCTAAGATCGCATCATCGACATTTCCGAGGGATTCATCAAGGTTTCCTTTTACATACCGGTAATGAGCCAGATTAGGTTCACGTACGATAGCTTTATCCAGATAATCCAAAGCTTCTTTGGTTTTTCCCGAGAAAATATAATAGTTAATCAGATTTTGAAGAAACCATACATCGGAAGGAAACAAGTCGGTACCTTCTTTAAGTGTCTTTACAAAGTTAACAGTATCCTTTTTTTCAACGTATTCCTGGTAAAGAGATTGATAAACGGATTTTGTTTCGTATTTCTTGTCTTTCAGGCTTTCGTAGATGCTGATGGCCTTATCGTGCATTTTTGCATTTGAAGCAGCGGCAGCAGTATAATAAGTAATCATATTATACGTAGAATCCATCTTAAGCTCATTATTCATAAGAGGCATTTTTGGGATGTTCGTAAATGCATCAAATGTTTTAACGGCACCTTCGAAATTTTTCTTTTCAAATTGAAAAGCTCCATAAGCAATCAGATTCTGTTGAATGGAATAGTATTCTTTCAGGATCGTCTTGATATCTTTTGTGTAACGTGGTTTCACTCTTCCTTTTGCATCAGGAACCTGATCTAATTTGAGTGCCTGTATGAAATAGTCATACGATTCCATTAAAGCCTTTCCTTTTACAAGGGTATCAAAAGGCATTTTCAATAAAGCTTTTTGATAAAGTGCTTCATTTTCTTTATTACCAATCAAACCGGCAACATACCATGTTTCAGCAAGATTTTTTGTTGTTGAATCGTTCAAAGCTAACTTAATCGCTTCACGTGCACCGGCAAAATCCGGACTTTCCATTAGAGCCTTATTCTTTGCTTTTGATACATTTGCCTTTTGAGCAAAAGAAAGGGTAAAGCTCATCACTAAAAATAGGGATAAAATAATTTTTTTCATGACGTGTAATAGTTTTTATTATTAATAGATGGATTGAAAGAACTGATCTTGAAGATCAGTTCTTTCTGTTGTTTATTATTCTTCTTCTGTACTATCTTCATTTTCCGAATCCTGATCTTCAGTTTCCGAATCATCATCGTCATCGGTATCTGAAACATCAGCTACCGGTTTCGGAGTGACTTTATCGTCTAAATTGGTCTCATGGGTTATTTCCTCCAGCAATTCTTCAATCACTTCATCAGGAATAACTTCTGACATTACTTTACAAACTGCTGCAATTTCATCATTCCTTTTTTCGAGGTTGATTAAACGAACACCTTGAGTGGCACGGCCCATAACACGGAAGTCGGCACATTTCAAACGAATGGTAATACCCGATTTATTGATAATCATCAGGTCACTTTCGTCGGTAACATTTTTGATTGCTACCAGTTTACCGGTTTTATCAGTGATATTAATAGTCTTAACACCTTTACCTCCCCGATTGGTAACACGATAAACAGCTTCACCGTTTTCGTCATCCAACAAAGTACGTTTTCCATAACCCTGTTGCGATACGACCATGATGTTTTCATTGTCTTCTTTGTTTACACAAATCATACCAATTACTTCATCCTGTCCATCGTCATCGAGTGTCATGCCGCGAACTCCGGTTGCCGTACGTCCCATTTGGCGTACTTTAGACTCGTGAAAACGAATGGCACGACCATTGCGGTTAGCCATCAGTACTTCCGAATTTCCGTCGGTCAAACGCACCTGAATTACCTGATCGTCTTCACGAATGGTAATGGCATTCACACCGTTTAAACGTGGTCGTGAATAAGCTTCGAGTGATGTTTTCTTGATTACACCGTTTTTAGTACCAAAGATCAGATAATGGGAGTTAATATACTCGGCATCGTTCAATCCTTTTACACGGATAAAAGCATTTACTTTATCATCACCATCGATATTCAACATATTTTGAATGGCACGTCCTTTCGAAATCTTACTTCCTTCAGGAATGTCATATACCTTGAGCCAATAACATTTTCCTTTTGTTGTAAAGAACAGCATGGTGTTATGCATGGAAGCCGGATAGATATACTCGATAAAATCTTCATCGCGTGAATCGCTGCCCTTTGACCCTACTCCACCACGGTTTTGTGACCGGAATTCGGAGAGAGCAGTACGTTTAATATAGCCAAGATGCGAAATGGTAATAATCATTTCGTCATCCGAATAGAAATCTTCAGGATTGAATTCTTCGGAAGAATAAACAATCTGTGTACGACGGGCATCACCATATTTGGCTCTCACTTCAAGAAGTTCGTCAATAATGATTTGCATCCGTAATTCAACTTTTTCAAGAATTTCTTTTAAATGGGCAATCAGGTTCATCACTTCTTCGTATTCAGCACGAAGTTTATCCTGTTCCATGCCTGTCAATTGACGTAAACGCATCTCAACAATAGCACGTGACTGGATATCGGACAATCCGAATCGTTCCATCAACCGGGTACGGGCTTCTTCCGGAGTTTTTGAATCACGGATAATTTTGATCGCTTCATCCAGATTATCCAGAATAATCATAAAACCTTCGAGCAAGTGAGCACGTTTTTCGGCTTCTCCCAATTCGAAGCGGGTACGGCGTATGACTACTTCGTGACGGTGTTCAACAAAATAATGAATCAAATCTTTCACGTTCAACATCCGTGGACGTCCGTGAACCAATGCGATATTGTTGACACTAAAAGAGGATTGCAGCGCGGTATATTTGAATAATTTATTCAATACAACGCTCGAATTGGCATCACGTTTAATATCTACTACGATACGCATACCTTCACGGTCGGACTCATCATTGATATGGGCGATACCTTCCACCTTCTTATCTTCCACTAAAGCCACAATAGCTTTGATCAGTTCAACTTTATTTACCTGGTAAGGTATTTCATTGATGACGATTTTTTCACGTCCCTGACCGTCTGTTTCAATTTCTACTTTCGAACGGACAACAATACGTCCGCGTCCTGTTTCCAATGCTTCTTTTACACCGGCATATCCGTAAATAATTCCACCTGTAGGAAAATCGGGTGCTTTGATATATTTCAAAATCTCGGACATTTCGAGGTTGTTATCGTGAATGTACGCGATAGTTGCATCTACTACTTCCGTTAAGTTATGGGGTGCCATATTGGTTGCCATTCCTACTGCAATACCAGATGACCCGTTTACCAGTAGATTTGGAATACGACTTGGCAATACGGTTGGTTCTTTCAGTGTATCATCAAAGTTCAGTTGAAAATCAACAGTATCTTTATTGATATCCACCAACATGTCTTCGGATAATTTACGTAAACGTGCTTCGGTATAACGCATGGCAGCCGGACTGTCTCCATCAATGGAACCAAAGTTCCCCTGTCCGTCGACCAATGGATAGCGCATCGACCAGTGTTGAGCCATACGAACCAATGTACCATAAATGGAGGAATCACCATGTGGGTGATACTTACCCATTACTTCTCCAACAATTCTGGCAGATTTTTTATAGGGTTTATCGGAATTGTTTCCTAATTCGTTCATTCCAAATAACACCCTGCGGTGTACCGGCTTAAATCCATCACGGACATCAGGCAATGCGCGTGATACAATCACCGACATGGAATAATCTATATACGAAGATTTCATTTCTTCGTCAATGTTTACCTTAATAATTCTGTCTTGGTCAATCATCTATTTCTTTTTTTGTTTTAATCTAAAAAATCGCACTAAAGTACTGCTTTTTCTTCGATTAGGCAAGGATTTTGTCAATTATTTACATATCACAAAGAAGCAGATTCCCAAGAAATTTGTCCATCAAAAATCAGCTTAATGATTCTATTTTATGTCTCTTATTATTTTAAAATATTTGGATTAACTTATTGCTTATATTCGGATGAAATAGCGAGTGAAAAGGCTTTTTTAATTTCAAATAATAGACAACATGCCTAAAGAATCATTTGCAATTTTGAAAAATTTAAATTAATATTATTCCTTTCCTATTTCCTGTTATTTTTCGAAGGTTAAAACCTTGCACAACAAACAACTCTTTTTTTCCCAAGGTCTTAAACTTGAGCAATAAACAACTCTTTTTTCCCAAGGTTAAAACCTTGCGTTACAACATCGGTCATGCCTACGGCATTAGCTGCTTTGTGCAGAAAGTTCCGGAGGAACGACCGTTTTTTCTAGTCATGGGATTTATTCCATAACAATCAACACATTTTTTCCCCTGTTTTCATACTTTTATCTTCGCCTTTGGTTCTGTTCCTGTTTTAGCTATTTTCTTGTTTTTCTCTTATTTTACTCTCAGATATCTCTTAGATATCTCTTATCATTAATAAGTTAATATATCTAAAATACAAACTAGTTAAAACTATAAATATATTTTAAAAATACCTAAAAGGGGAAGTGACTGAATGAAAAAGCAATTACAACCGGCAGTTTGCGGTTCGAAGTTTGTAGTCAGATGTTTCCATTAACACCCCGAAAGTAAGGACACACTTAGTTCCACTCAACATCGAATGCTGAAATGAATTCACTTCAAATTTTTCGGAATGTCTATAAGGTTTAATTCAGAAATGACTTTAAAAGAATAAAGAGGAGGAAAAAGATTACACTAAATAATTAAAACAAAATAAAATAAAGTAATGATTCTACTTACCGGAAGACTTTTATATGAACAAGCGAACAAATTCATTCTGGTCAATCCAGTATACCAGATGCAACAAAGCAATTTTTAAAAAGTAATATTTCTGCAGGTTCAGATTCAAATAGTCCATACACCGAAGAACCTGAGCCTGACATGGAAGCATAGACTGCACCCAGATCATACAGTTGATTTTTAATGGATTCAATTTCAGGATAGGCAGTAAATACTGACTTTTCAAAATCATTTTTAATGGAGTCTTTCCATTGGGTGACAGGCTCCTGAATCAACTCCAGGAGTGAATGCCGGGGAATTTCGGGAACGACGAGCGAATAGGCCTCCGGAGTAGATACATGAATATCGGGTTTGACGAGCAATAAGAAGTAGCCTTTCAGGGAGATTTTGATGGGAGTGAACACATTTCCGATTCCTGTAGCAAAAACCGGTTTATTTTTAATGAAAACCGGACAATCGGCACCTAACAGAGCTGCATATTTCTCCAGTTTCCTGTTGGTTATTTTCAGTTCAAACAGTTCATTCAATCCTTTCAGCATAAAAGCAGCATCGGATGAACCGCCCCCCAGTCCTGCTCCAAAAGGAATTTGTTTAACAAGTGATATATCAACCGCAGGGAACTGATAATCCGAACGCAATAACCGGTATGCTTTAACAATTAAATTATCTTCGGGGTCTCCACCCAGTTCAATGCCCGAAGTAGAGAAACTATAATCCATACAAGTCTCCGACGATGCCACTTCCAGAACATCACTCAGGCCTATCGGATAAAACACTGTTTCGATATTGTGATACCCATCCAAACGACGTTCAACGACATTCAGGCCAAGATTAATTTTTGAATTTGGGAAGAGAATCATAGTGAATAATAGCTTTATATTTGAGAAATCAAAAGTAATGTTTTTTTTTCATTTCAAAAACTTAGAAATGCGACGTTTGATTTCAAAAATTAAACAAGTTATAAACACCATTTTGTTTATAAAATTAATTTGAGCTTTGGAAAATCTTTAGTACTTTTGAAACCCACATAATTTAAATCAGAACTTGAAACATTGTAATTATTAAAAATGGCTGAGAAACGCAATTATACCAAGAAACCAACAGGGCCCGTTCCTATTCCGGCAAATGAATTTGGGAAATTACCTCCACAGGCCCCTGAACTGGAAGAAGCTGTTTTAGGTGCCATCATGATAGAGAAAGATGCCTATTCCCTGATATCGGAAATCCTTAAACCAGAATGTTTTTATAAAGTAGCACATCAAAAAATTTTTGAAGCCATTATGACCCTGGCGATGCATCAGGAGCCGGTGGATATGCACACTGTTACGGAGCAATTACGAAAGAGCGGAACCATAGATGATGTGGGCGGTCCGTATTACGTAACCTTGCTGACGGCTAAAGTATCGTCGGCTGCCCATCTCGAATACCATTCGCGGATCATTGTCCAGAAGTTTCTGGCCCGTGAACTGATACGTATATCGTCGGAAATACAAACAAAAGCATTTGATGATAAATCGGATGTGGATGATTTGATGCAGGAAGCCGAAGGACTACTTTTTGAAGTATCTCAACGAAACCTCAAAAAAGATGTGACCCAGATTAGTCCGGTTATTGATGAAGCCATCAAACGGATGCAATTGGCAGCCACAAAAGAAGGCACCAGTGGTGTTACTTCGGGATTCCACAGCCTGGATAAAATCACTTCCGGTTGGCAACGTTCCGATTTAATCATTATTGCAGCCCGTCCTGCCATGGGGAAAACAGCTTTTGTACTTTCTATGGCTAAAAACATGGGAGTGGATTACAATCAACCGGTTGCAATATTCTCGCTCGAAATGTCAAATGTACAATTGGTCAATCGTTTGATCATGAATGTCTGCGAACTGGAAGGTGAAAAAGTCAAAAACGGTCAACTCAGCAACGAAGAATGGAAAAAGTTGGATGTTGATATTAAAGATTTGATTGATGCACCCATCTACATTGATGATACGCCAAGTTTATCGGTTTTTGAATTAAGGAGTAAAGCCCGCCGGTTGGTAAAAGAACACAATGTACAGTGTTTGATTATTGACTATTTGCAATTAATGAATGCCAGTGGAATGAGTTTCGGAAGTCGTGAGCAGGAGGTAAGTATTATTTCGCGTTCGTTGAAAGGACTTGCTAAAGAGCTTGACATACCTATCATTGCATTGTCGCAGTTGAATCGTGGTGTCGAAGGTCGTACAGGGTTAGAAGGCAAACGCCCTCAGCTATCCGATTTACGTGAATCGGGAGCCATTGAGCAGGATGCCGATATGGTATGCTTCATTCACCGTCCGGAATATTATCATCTTACTGAAGATGCAGAAGGTAATTCATTGATTGGCATAGCCGAAATCATCATTGCCAAACACCGTAACGGTGCTACCGGTGATGTCCAGCTTAAGTTTAAAAACACGTATGCTAAATTCATGAATAAGGATGACCGGGATAAAGATGACAATCCGTTCAATTCGGGCTACCAGGTTATATCATCCAAGATGAATGAAGGTAGTGGTAACTTTTATGGCGAAGGAGCCTTGACCATTCCTACAAATCCTTTACAGGGAACCGGCAGGAACGACGAAGTACCTTTTTAAGAAGGAAGTAAGAGGTAAGAGGTAAGGAGTAAGGATTAAAAAAGACGGAGAGTATTAAACTCTCCGTCTTTTTTAATCCTATTTTGTTATTTGATTTTCTCCATTTGAAGCGGGTCATGTTTGTAGTTGAATATGATCGCAAATACAATAGCAACAACCAGTGAATAGCCTGCAAAAATAAACCATGAATTCGGCCATCCTGCTTTATCTACAATCCAACCGGCGACATAGGAACCAATAAATGCACCAAAACCATTGGTCATGATCATGAATACACCCTGAGCACTTGACCGGATAGACGAATCGGTCTCATTTTCCACGAAAAGCGATCCTGAGATATTAAAGAAGTCGAAGGCAACACCATAGACGATCATCGAAAGAACCAACATCCAGACACCACTTCCGGGATTACCCGTACCCAGCAGTCCGAATCGCAATACCCATGCGACCATACTGATCAACATAACTTTCTTTATACCAAATTTTCGTAAGAAAAAAGGGATAAGAAGAATACATAAAGTTTCGGAAACCTGTGAAAGCGAAATAAGAATATTGGCATGTTCAACACCAAAGGTTCCTTTGTACAAGACATTCTTTCCGAAAAAATTGGTCAGGTATTCATTTCCGAAAGCATTCGTAATTTGAAGTGACATACCCAGCATCATCGAAAAGATAAAGAAAATAGCCATTTTCTTTTGTTTGAAAAGAGCAAAAGCCCTTAAACCCATATAATCGACCCACGATTTATTGTGTTCCGTTTTTTTAATAGTGCAATTTGGAAGAGTAAACGAATAGACACTTAAAACATAACCCAATCCGGCTGACAGGTATAATTGATATGACGACTGTGCATAGCCCAATAAATCAACTAAAATCATCGAACAAATAAATCCGACTGTTCCCCATACACGGATCGGTGGAAAATCTTTTACAATATTAAAACCTCCATTGGTTAGAACGTGATAAGCAACCGAATTTGATAAAGCGATTGTAGGCATATAAAACATAACACTGCAGAGAATTAAGGCATACAATGTTTTATAATCGGTTTGAGGTGCTGCAAAAACAAGAAATGTTGCTGCCATGAAATGACATATACCTAATAATTTTTGTGCAGGAATCCAGCGATCGGCTATTATACCCACTACCCCGGGCATGAATAAAGAAGCGATACCCATAGTGGCAAAGAAACTACCAATTTGAAAACCTTCGAATTTTAAACTGCCACCGAGGTAAGCTCCAAGTGAAATTAGCCAGGCACCCCAAATTGCATACTGGAGGAAATTCATAATCGTCAGCCGATACTTTAATCCCATGATAAAAAGATTTAATTTAAAAAAGTGTGTTGAAATTTAGTTGATTATTTTTTTTTATTTTTTCTTTTAATAGCATCCCGTATGGTAACAGCCAACTCATATTTTTCATTCGTCAGAGCCATATCGAGCATACCTTTCAATGTTTCCACTGAAAGTAAATCCAGATCATCATCCGACAAATCTTCATTATTTTCAGGTAAAACAGACTTTAATTCCTCCGTATCAGGGGGTTCTACTTCTGTTCCGACTATGTCGAGGATTTCAGATTTAATAAATATCGGACAATCGGATCGGACAGCCAATGCTACAGCATCAGAAGTTCGTGCATCGATAACAAAAGGAACATTTTCTTTAAGAATATGTAGTTCGGAAAAAAACACATCATTTACCATGTCGTAAATAACCACCTTTTCCAACACAGCATCAAAGGCATTTAATATGCTGTTAATTAAGTCGTGTGTTAAAGGCCTTGGAGATTTTTTATTATTCATCTTCAAAGCAATTGATTGTGCTTCAGGTTCGCCAATCATAACGGAGAACCTGCGATTCCCATTTTCTTCACTCAACACAAGGCCATAAGTTCCCACTACGGTTTGATTATAAACCAGGCCTGTAATCGTTAATTTAATTTCTGAATCCATTTTCATATGAGTAAAATCAGGTTCTTAAAAGTAATTTATTTCAGATCTATACATTTTCAATATCAACTTTTTTAAAAGGACAGCAAATATACTTATATTTTTAAAATCATAAATCATAAATCATAAAAAGTTGAAAATTTGTAACGGTATTCCGTTCATTAAAATGGTTAACCCCTTTGTTGAAAAACACTAACAAGATAAAAACAGTAAAGTTGAAGCGAAAATGAATTATCATCAAGATTCAAACTTTATAGAAAATAGACTTAGAAACGAAAAATATACTTACTTTTGCTGATAAATAAAAAAAAACGATGTTTAAAAAATCGAATATACTGATCAGAAACAAAAAGGCAACATTCAACTATGAAATACTTGATCGTTTTATTGCCGGAATTCAACTATACGGCACCGAAATTAAGTCGATCAGGGATGGCAAAGCAGGATTGACTGAAACTTACTGTACCTTTATTAAGGATGAATTGTGGGTGAGAAACATGCATATTGCTACCTATTTTTTCGGTACCTATAACAATCATGATGTCAGACGTGACAGGAAATTACTACTTACAAAAAAAGAACTGAACAAACTCATTCGTGCAACGAAAGAAACCGGGAATACAATAGTACCTACTAAACTCTTTATCAATGATAAAGGGTTGGCAAAACTGGAGATCGGGCTGGCTAAAGGCAAGAAGACTTATGACAAGCGTCAGACTCTCAAAGAGAAAGAAGATAAAAGAAGCATGGACAGAGCTATGAAGCAGTAAGGCAATGCGTTAAGCGGTCCGTGTTTCTTGTTTCATGTTTGAAAAGTTTGAAAAGTTTGTTGTTTGAAGCTTAGTGTTTAATGGTTTGAAAGTAAAAATCATTTGCTTGTTTTCTTTTCAAATGCTTTAGAATGTTTCTGTTTTTTTTCATATAAAAAACGTTTGATCTTTTGAGAAGCTGTTTTTTCAAAAGGCTCTCCCATGATATCCACGCGTTTTATCTGCGAGACTTTATTTAATTTACTGTTCAGTTCTTTCATGAAATTTTGACTCCAGACGTGGTATTTTTCATCCAGTTCACGAAAGACCTGACGGCCCTTTTCCTTTTTGACTTCAATAGCAGATTTGATAATCTCAATGTTTTTTTCGAGATCGTCTAAATCAAGAAGTACTTTTGCAACTAAAAAGCCATCTTCTTCAATCACCAATGATTCCAGTACAAACCTCGAATTGTTTATGACAGTTTCAATATCTTCGGGATAGATATTTTCGCCACTTGCTCCAATAATTGTACTTTTCATACGGCCTTTGATATAAAGCCTTTTCCTGGAATCAAACTTTCCAAAATCACCGGTGCGGAACCAACCATCAGGTGTGAGTACTTCGCTGGTAGCTTCCGGATTTTTATAATACCCTTTCATTACATTGGGTCCTTTTGCCCAGATCTCCCCTACTCCTTTTTTGTCGGGATTATTTATCTTTAAATCAACTCCCTGCACTGCAAATCCTGTCGACTGGATCTTAGTCTGATTCACTCCGGCTCCGGCTAATAACGGGGCTGTTTCAGTAAGTCCATAACCAATAGCATACGGGAAGTGAGCTTCTTTCAGGAATCGCTCTACCCGGGAATCGAGCTTGGTACCTCCTATACCAAAGAAAGCCAAGCGTCCTCCAAATTTCTCATACAGTTTTTTACCGGCTATCCGATGAATCATCTTCCTGAAAAGAGGAGTGTTATAAATCATTCGTTTAAACCTATTTCCGTTGAACTTGCTCTGTATCTGAGTTTTGTATAATTTCTCAACGATAAGGGGCACCGAAAGCATCATGGTTGGCCTTATTTTCATTAATGCTGGTAACAATGCTGATGCGGTAGGCGGTTTTTCAAGATAATAAATCGAAGCTCCATAGATGATCGGGTAAATCATCCCGATCGTGTTTTCGTAGGTATGCGACAATGGCAGAAACGATAAGAAAACATCAGAACTTGAAATCTGATGAAAAGTATACGACTGCATGGCAGTAAATGTCAAGTTCTTATGCGACAACACGACTCCTTTAGATCGGCCGGTTGTTCCGGAAGTATAAATGATGGCTGCCGTATCATCTTCTTTAACAGTATACTCTACAGGATGTAGATTTGGATCCCGTTTTCCACTTTGTAATGTCAGATGATCAAGTAGAATTTTGGATTCTAAAAGGGGCAAATCGAGTCCTTCAATACGGGAAGATAATCGTTCACTAATAAATATAGCTTTGGATTCAGAGTGAGAAAGTACATTTTCTATTTCTTCGCGGTTAAAATCGGGTAATATCGGGACTATTATCATCCCATTTGAGACAACTGCGAAATAGGCAACCACCCAATTGGGCATATTATGGCTCAGCAAGGCTACTTTATCACCCTTTTTCAATCCAAGAGAGAACAATAATTCAGTTACCTGTGCAATTTCAACTCCCAATTCGGAGTAAGTAATTGGTGAACCTTCAACAAAAGAAACAGATGGCAGATTTGCAAAATGTTTGATTGAATAATTTAATAAGGATTGAAGTGTAAGCGGATTTGGAATTATTTTCTTATTCATTTATATCTTTTATCAAAAAGTACTCTCTATTCGTAAAATGGATGTAAAGATAAGCAATGACTCATAAAAAACTAAAATTTAATAATTAATAATGCATAATTCATCATTAAAGTATTCCAATTTAAGTTGAGTATGGAGCAATTCCTTAAATGAATTACATTTATCGGATTGGACTGAATTATTGATTAAAATAAGTATTTCAGGTAATGAATCAACCGGAAGAACTCTTAAAGGACTAAAAGGATTTATATATTAAAAAAATACAAGGTCGTTTGTTCAAATCGGGCAATTGATTTTTCCACTCTTTTACAGTTTTTGTTTTAATAAATTCGGTTTCGAGTGTAATATCGACAGCAATACATAGGCGGGTATTCGATTGACACGACTGTAAAATCTCATCTAACATCTTCATGTTCCGATAAGGTGTTTCAATAAATATTTGAGACTGATCTTCGGAATAGGCCCTTGATTCGAGTCTTTTAAGTGCTTTCGACCGTTCGGAACGTTCAATAGGCAAATATCCGACGAAAGCAAAACTCTGTCCGTTAAAACCGGATGCCATCAATGATAGCAGGATAGAAGAAGGTCCGACCAGGGGTATTACCTTAAAATTGTTTTTTTGAGCCATAGCAACCACATCAGCTCCCGGATCAGCAATAGCGGGACAACCGGCTTCGGAAAGAACTCCCATATCATGACCGTCGAACATGGGGCGCAAAAAGCTACTCAATTCCTCAGGGGTAGTGTGTTGATTGAGAATAAAAAAAGTAAGGGTATCGATATCAATGGATTGATTCGTCTTTTTCAGGAATCTACGGGCTGTCCGGACATCCTCAACAATAAAATAACGTAATGCGGTCACTACTTCCGTATTGAATGCAGGCAGTATGCGATTGAAACCTGTATCACCAAGTGATGTAGGGATTAAATAAAGGGTTGACATAGGAGTAAGAGTTTAGATAAGTTTCGTGTTCCGGGTTTAATGAGTTGAGAGGTTATTTGAAGTTGTGCAACAAGTCTCGTATTAAATTTTTCGGATGTTATGTATCGATGTCGTCTGTTTAGCCATCTCAACACATCAATTAATCAACATTTATTGCTTGTAAAGCACTTAATTCTTCACTTAAAATTTCCCACTCATATACTTTTTTTTCAAGATCACGTTGTTTGTTTTGATAGGCTAAAATAAACTTCGTATCGGAAGCGTTAATTTGAAGTTCAAGCAGTTTTTCTATTTTAGCAATTTCGGTTTCAAGATCTGTTACTTCTTTTTCAATTTCTTCGACTGCTCTTTCAGCTTTGCGGACTTTACGGCTGTGCTCCTTTCGGGCTTCGTAACTCATTTTATTATCGGAAACAGGTTTATCGGTTGATTCGGAAGCAGACTTTAAATTTGTGGATACTTCAAGTTCACGGAGTGAATCCATCTTTTTATACTGAAGAAACTCGTAAATACCACCCAAATGTTCGCGTACTTTTTTATTCCCAAATTCATAAACCTTGGTAACAAGTCCGTTTAAGAATTCACGGTCGTGGGATACAAGTATAACAGTTCCATCAAAGGCTTTGATTGCTTCCTTCAGAACGTCTTTCGATTGCATATCCAGGTGATTGGTCGGCTCATCCAGAATAAGCAAATTGACAGGCTCTAAAAGAAGTCGTATCATAGCTAAACGACTGCGTTCACCTCCTGAGAGTACCTTCACTTTTTTATCTGAAGCTTCACCACCAAACATAAACGCACCGAGTATATCCCGGATCCGGGTACGGACATCACCGACAGCTACATAATCAATTGTTTCGAACACCGTTTTATTCTCATCCAACAATGAAGCCTGGTTTTGGGCAAAATAACCTATTTTGACATTATGTCCTAATTTCATAATTCCGGCATAGTCAATTTGCTCCATAATACACTTTACCAGCGTACTTTTGCCTTCTCCATTCTTCCCAACAAAGGCTACTTTCTCGCCCCTGTTAATGATCATCCCAACATTATCGAGAATTAAATGATCACCATAGGTTTTTGATAAATGTTCAATCTCGACCGGTATACTTCCCGAGCGTGGAGCCGGTGGAAATTTAAGGCTCAATCGGGAATTGTCTTCCATATCAACTTCCAGGCGTTCAATTTTATCAAGATGTTTGATTCGTGATTGTACCTGAATTGCTTTAGTTGCTTTTGAACGAAACCTGTCTATAAAGTCTTCGGTTTCCTGTATCAGCTTTTGCTGGTTTTCATATGCTCTTACCTGTTGATCGTGGCGTTCTTTACGTAGTTCAAGGTATTTTGAATAAGGGACGTTGTAATCATAAATTTTCCCTAATGAGATTTCAATGGTCCTTGTGGTTACGGCATCGATAAATGCCCTGTCGTGGGATACAAGTACGATGGCACTTCCTGTTGAAGAAAGAAAGTTTTCGAGCCACTGGATGGATTCAATATCGAGGTGGTTGGTAGGCTCATCAAGCAACAATACATCAGGCCGTTGTAACAATATTTTGGCAAGTTCGATACGCATGCGCCATCCACCACTAAATTCCGAACACTGACGGTCGAAATCGGAACGCATAAATCCCAACCCCAACAGCGTTTTTTCTATTTCGCCATGAAAATTACCGTTACCAATAATTTGCAGATGTTCATTTGAATGGGTTAAGCTCTCGAGGAGCTGGTGATATTCTTCGCTGTCATAATCGGTACGTGTAGCCAAATCGACATTCAATTGTTCAATTTCGGCCTCTAAACTGGTTATATGTTCAAAAGCCTTTTCAGCTTCCTGCATTACAGTAGTGCCTTCGTTATGAATCATGTGTTGAGGAAGGTATCCGATTGTCAGGTCTTTCGGAATGATAACCTTGCCTCTGGTGGGTACCTGTTTGCCTGAAAAAATGCGTAACAGAGTTGTTTTACCGGCTCCGTTTTTACCAACCAAAGCGATTTTATCTTTGGGATTAACCAAAAAACTAATTTCATCAAAAAGTGGTGATCCACCAAATTCAACAGTAAGTTGTTCTACAGAAATCATATATTTACCTCACAATAACTTTAAATTAATTCAAATCAATACCTGGATATAAAAATTGATATTGATTTTTAAAACATTTTTTTAACCGTTATCCACAAATAACAGTTTAGAATTGACGTAATTGAAAAACAACAAAATCGACATTCCTGTATTCTTTTATTGACAATTAATTCCCGACAAAATAAAATCCATTGAGCCAATTGACATAACATTCATAGCCTGGTGATGTACTAAACCTGAATTAAATAATGAATATGATTTATAATCAGGAAGAAATGAAAATATCTTTCTTATTCCGTTTCAAAAAGCATGAAAATTATCTATCAGATGTAATGCAATAATCGTAACAGAAATGAAGTCAAAAACAAGAAGCTCCAAAAAGAGTTATTTAATATTTAATTATACATCCAATCGTTCAAATTGAGAATTCTTACTTAAAAATTCAGGTACAATTTTTTTCATTAGCGATACAGTTAAGAAATTCTTGCACATAAAACTATATTGAATAAGTTCATCAATTTGAAGAGAAACTTTATCATAATTATATTCCTGCACTTTAGCAATCATGATCTTTGGGTTATAGGTCTTGATAGTAATTTCTTTATGATTTAAGAGTTCCTCATATAATTTTTCGCCCGGTCGTAAACCGGTAAATTCAATTTTAATATCAACTTCCGGAATATAACCAGCCAATCGGATCATCTTTCTGGCTAAATTTACTATTTTTACGGGGCTACCCATATCAAAAATAAATATCTCGCCTCCCTGTCCCATTGATCCGGCTTCAAGTACCAGCATACACGCTTCGGGGATAGTCATAAAATATCTGATTATTTCAGGATGAGTCACTGTAACAGGTCCACCTTTTTCAATCTGACTTTTAAAAAGAGGTATTACAGAACCATTTGAACCCAATACATTACCGAACCTGGTAGTTATAAATTTAGTTGAATTGTTTCCTTCGTCCTTAAGTTTCCTGAATAATGACTGTACATAGATTTCAGCAATCCGTTTCGAAGCGCCCATTACATTTGTCGGATTTACGGCTTTATCAGTCGAGATCATCACAAAATACTTCACTTTATATTTAACGGCTAAATCGGCTAAGTTTTTAGTTCCCCTGACATTTACCTGAATGCTTTCAACCGGATTATCCTCCATGAGCGGCACATGTTTATAGGCTGCTGCATGATAAATATAATCGGGTCGGTACATTTCAATCAGGTATTCCATTCGTTCTTTATTCCTGACATCACCCAAAAAAGCAGTAAAATTCTGATCAGGGAATTGCTCTTCCATTTCGAGTTTTAATGAATGCATTGGTGATTCGGCCTGGTCGAGCAATATGATTAAAGTCGGTTTATAAACAGTTACCTGCCTTACAATTTCACTTCCTATCGAACCTGCTGCACCGGTAATTAATACAACTTTTGATTTTAACTGCAATGCAATTTTATCACTCGAAATATCAATTTTGGGTCTTTCCAATAAATCTTCAATCTGGATTGATTTGATCTGCTTAATGGTTGGCATATCATTTTGCCAGATACTCATTGGTGGAGATGTGAGTACTGAAAGATTATTGTCAATGAAAATATCCAAATCACTATCAGGATTAATCTGATTCATTTTGTTCGGCGAAACAATAATAGCTTTTGCTTTATTAACGACGTACTTCTTTACTGTACTTTCATCTAAATGATAAACCGGCACGCCCATGATTTGACGTTGAGAAGCATTTTTATCATCATCAATGAAACCGACAAGTTTATATTTATTATCTTCGGCAGAACGTATCATTTTGGCTATTCCAATTGCAGCCGACTGTGTCCCGAAAATCATTACCGGAGTGATTTGTCCTAGATTCTGTGTAAAGTAATCATATATCGATTTTACAACTAACCTTAAAACAAAGAGAAGCAAAAAGGATAATACGGCATAAATAATCAATTCAAGATAATAAAACAAGACATTGGAAGAAAATATGTAAACAAGAAAGTTTACTAAAGAAATGATACCAATATTTAAAAAAACTGCTAACAACAATTTTGTAGCATCAACATAACTCGAATATCGTAAAACACCGGAGTAGGTATGAAAAATCCAGAAGAAAAATATTTGAAGCATCATTACAATACCTAATCTTTCAAAAAGAGGAAGTATACTTTCATCCGGTAAATTATGATTTATTTTAGCTGAAATGTAAAATGCGATTGAATATGATATCAGACAAAGAAATATGTCGAATGATAATACAACCCAACGGGGTATATATTTTAAATTGGTAAGGTGTGAAAAGACATCCGAACTCCATAAAATAGAAAATCTGTCTTTCATAAGAATACTATAAAAATTCAGTATCGTACATTAAATTAGTTTACAAAGATAAGTTTAAAATGCGAAAAAAATACTGTATAAATATATTTAAAGATTTAAATGGAATTACTTTCATGTAAATGGTTCATTTTCTGTAATAAACATTTTTCGTTTTCAAAAATGGGTTTTATTTTACAGTTTGAAAAAATATAATATCTATCTTTGCAGACTCTAACATTTAAACATAAAATTATGTCAGTACATAGTGAGGATTCGAGAAGGGTAACTACCCAACGGTTGTTGGAAATGAAACAACGTAATGAAAAAATCAGCATGCTTACTGCCTATGATTATACAATGGGGACTATTGTAGATCAGGCAGGGGTAGATATCATTTTAGTCGGTGATTCAGCATCTAATGTCATGTGTGGAAATATAACCACCTTGCCAATTACATTGGATCAAATGATTTTCCTGGCCAAGTCGGTAGTAAGAGGAGTTAAACGGGCTTTGGTAGTGATCGATATGCCCTTTGGCAGTTATCAGGGGAATTCCAAAGAAGCATTGGCTTCAGCTATTCGAATTATGAAAGAAACCCATGGAGATTGTTTGAAGGTAGAAGGCGGTGAAGAAATTATTGAATCTGTAAAAAGGATATTAAGCGCCGGAATCCCGGTTATGGGTCACTTAGGGTTAATGCCTCAGTCGATTAATAAGTATGGCTCGTACACTGTACGTGCAAAAGATAATACAGAAGCCGAAAAATTGATCAGTGATGCACACCTCCTTGAAGAAGCCGGCTGTTTTGCCATTGTATTGGAGAAAATACCTGCTTCATTAGCTAAACAGGTGGCTTCAGAACTTACCATACCAGTCATTGGAATTGGTGCAGGTGGTGGAGTTGACGGACAGGTATTGGTTTTGCACGATATGATTGGTTTAACCCAGGATTTCTCACCACGTTTTTTACGAAGGTATGCGAATTTGCAGGGCATCATGAATCAAGCCATAGAACATTACGTAGAAGATGTGAAATCCGGAGACTTTCCGAATGAAAAAGAGCAGTATTAATCTCGTAAAAAAGATTGAATCTGATATTTTACCTTAAAAAGAATGCCACTTGCTAATATAGCAGGTGGCATTCTTTTTAAGCATGTTAGCGACAATTATCAGTCAACCATGTTATGAAAAACATTTTGAACATCTTCATCATCTTCAATTTTATCGATTAATTTCATTACCTGAGCTTTTTGTTCTTCATTCAGTTCTTTCATATCATTCGGGATCCGCTCGAATTCAAAACTTTGAATTTCAAAATTGTTCTCTTCAAGATATTTTTGAATGGGTGAATAAGACTGGAAATCGCCATAAAGAATAATACCTTCTTCATCTTCTACCAGTTCATCCACTCCAAAGTCAATCAGTTCAAGTTCCAGATCATCGAGGGATACTCCTGCTTTGGGAGTGATTCTGAAAACACATTTATGATCGAATAAGAACTGTAAAGAGCCGGTGATACCGAGTGATCCACCATTCCTGTTGAAATAACTGCGAACATTTGCAACGGTACGGGTTGGATTATCAGTTGCAGTTTCGACTACAATAGCGATACCAAAAGGTCCATATCCTTCATAAACCACTTCTTTGTACGAGGATTCATCTCTTGAAATTGCTTTTTTAATTGCCCGTTCAACGTTTTCCTTGGGCATATTCTCCTTCTTAGTCGTCTGAATCACCATTCGCAATCGTGGATTTGTATTCGGATCAGGACCTCCTTCAAGGACTGCTATGGTAATTTGTTTTCCTAATTTTGTAAAAACGCGGGCCATATTTCCCCAACGCTTCATTTTCGTAGCTTTTCGGTATTCGTACGCTCTTCCCATATTAAAATATATCTAATTATTTTTTGAGTATTTCTTGTTACAAAGTCTTCTTATTGAAACGTCGAACTAATTTCGGTGTACAAAAGTATTAAAACACTTGCATAATTCCATCATATGTGATAGTTATTTTAAAATAAAAAAGGAACTGGAAAAAGATTCAGAGGCCAGTTTTGAAGTAAATCTACTTTCAATTGAAGTAAATAACTAAAAAGGTGAAGATTTAATACAGAATCTATATAATAAAGGAAACTAACGGTCAAAGAACAGAAGTTGATGGTTAAAGAAAAAAATTCTTCATCCCCTATTCTTAAGTAGAAAAGCAAAACCATTGTTTTCGGGCATTTATTTCTTAAGATTATTAACCTGTATAGTGTTAATTTACAAATTTAAAACTATAGCTACTAATCGATTATCTTCAATAACTCAACTTATTTCCAGTCACAATTGCAATCTTCTCTTTTCTTCGAACGAACCAGGCCTCTATCTGATTTTATCTTTTTATTAAAAGCGATATTCAAACCTGTTGAGAGATTAAAAGTTGTTGAATTATTGGGAATGGGGATTTTTATTTTTGGGAAGTTGGTTCCATCAGTTGTAATCGAAAGCGAAGATTTTTGAAACGTGATATAATCAGCAGCTATAAACCAGTAGAGTGGACCGGTTTTTAATCCGACACCCGCCCCTATGGTGTTAAATCCTCCGTTAAAGACAGAATAACTCACTGAAACATTTAAATCTTTTAATGGCCTGGTATTAATCGATCCTGTAAGTTCTTCTGTCAGCACGTTTTTGAATAACCGGGAATAAGAAAGTATCCCAAAACTTATTTTATCATTTACTAAACTATACTCAAAACCCAGATTAAGTTTAGCTGTAGTGGCTGTTGTATACGAATTGGAAGTTATAGTTGATTTTATGGATGAACCAAATGCCGTTTTAATTGAATCAATCAATCCATTATTTTGAATTAATTGATTTAATTCATCCTGATATGAATTATTCGATGAATTAATGCTGAAGGAGGTGATTCCATTTAAAGTATAATCGACTCCGTAATGATAGTTTTTAGTATTTCCGGTCCAATGTATAAATCCTAAGTCAGTAATAGCACCTGATAACCTGATACGCTTGTTTAACTGATAAATGAAACCGGCATCTATTCCGGCACCCACACCGTACGGTTTCAACCAATCGGTTAGTTTTGATGGCGCAGAATATGAAAACGTCCGGTAATTATTGGTTGTACTAATTTGAACCGGACCGGCATAATTAGCTATTCCTTCGCCATATAATGTCCAGTTTGTCAATCCTGATTTTAGACCTGTTTGGTTATTCAGGTTGGATACATTTGCTGAGCCCAATAACAATTTCAGTTTACCTCCAACAGTCCATTTATTATTCAATTGCCTCGAATAGCCCAAGGCAGATTCAGTATAGACACTCACATCACCATCCAGTTTTGTAAAATCGAATGAATCGTTTTGGGAGATAGTAGTTCCAAATAATGCAACCTGGAGAACTTCTTTGGGTAAATTAACGTTACCATCCACTTTTTCGGTCAGTGAAAAAGTCCAGTATGCCGTTTCGTGTCTAAAACCTACCGATAACAGATTCGTCTGAAGATCGGCATGAATCATTGTATTCAATTTCAAGGTGTTGTAAAAAACAGGAATATTATTCTGAGAATTTAAAAATGAAACTGTATTTCCATTTACATTGTAGATAATATCTTTCAGCGCAAGAGAATTATTCCCTACACTCAGTTGCGTAAATCCAATGACCGGCAAACTCACATAATAATCTGTTACAGGTTGAAAAGAGGGGTTTAGAAAGTGCCGCACAGGAACATTTTCCATAAAGTAAAGCGTATTCACTTGTTGAGCCTTGAGGGAAAGAGATGCATTAACAATCATCAAAAACAACAGCACTGATATCTTTTTCCTCATTAAAGCATATTCATTAGTAAGTCTTCATACATAACGTTATAATTATGTTCCCATTTACAAAGAGTACCACTGATTTGACACAAATTCAAACCGGCTCCACCTGCAGGGAATTTCAGATTGAGTTGTTAACTTACTTCCTCTGAATTTTTAAAAATTTAAATCAGCTTTACTCCGGATTAAAAGGTTGGATACAGAGATTATAGCAGGGAAAAGAATTCTGACAAACATGAAATACCAGATATTTCAGCAGTCGTATCATAGAATGAAGTGGCTATTTTTATTAATTCGACAAAGTTATACGACTTTTCTATCTCATCAATCAATTAATTGTTATTTTTTTTTAATTCAAATGAAGTCTCAGGAAAATTAACCAAAAACACTGTCTCAGTGGCTCTTGTCAACGCAGTATATAACCAACGGTAGAAATCACTGTTTATTTTATCTTCACTGACCTGACCCGGATCAATGAATACTTTTTTCCACTGGCCACCCTGTGCTTTATGACAAGTGACGGCATAAGCAAATTTCACCTGCAAAGCATTGTAATATTCATTCTCGAGAATCTTTTTAAATTTCTCGCGTTTATTAGTTATTTCAGGATAATCTTCGCCTACCGCTTCAAAAAGGGTATTGGTCATTTCATTCATTTGAGCCGGTGATTCCGATTGCAAAGCATCAAGCCATATCCGGGCATCAATCTCCCAATCAAAATCGAGTGATCGCAGGGTTAAATCGACAAATCTGAAACCATATATTTCGTGATACTTTCGTACCCTGACAATTTTCAAAATGTCACCATTGGCAATGAAATCAATTTCTTTATAAGGTTTATTCCAATAATAATTATTGCGGGTTACCATCAACAAATCTCCATTGGACAATTCGTCTTCCTTCATCATGACGCGTGCACGGATTCCATTGTTATAAATATTGGCTCTTTTATTGGAACGGGTAACAAGAATAGTGTCCTCCACTCCCACTCCATCATAGGATTTTTGAATCTCTTCGATTAATTCCATGCCGTTCAGTTTACGGATATCATCAAAACCGTTTAGATCAAACGCAGGGAAATTAGTGGTTTGCTCATCGGTGAGTTGTTGTCGAAGCAAGGTGGCATTGTGCAAAATTCCACTTTCCAATGCCTGCCGGACAACGTGAGTCAGGGTGAATTCGGTGACGATTAATCCATATCCCAACAACTGTTCTTTTTCCAATGCAGGACTTTGAGGCTGCATAACAGGAGGTAACTGGGCTGTATCACCCAGTAATAACAAACTGCACCCATCGGAGCCGTAAACAAAGTGTATCAGGTCATCAAGCAACCTACCCGACCCGAATGTTGTTTCAGAACCTGAGTTTGAAATCATGGAAGCTTCGTCAACAATAAACAGGGTATGCGTATTTAAATTATCGGCAAGTTGAAACCTGAACTCAGACATGGATTTCTGACGGTATATTTTTTTATGAATGGTAAAAGCAGGATAGCCGGAATAACCTGCAATTACTTTTGCAGCTCTACCGGTGGGTGCCATAAGCACTGTCTTTTGTTTTAATTCATTTAATGCTCTTACCAGTGCACTGACAACAGATGTCTTTCCTGTTCCGGCATATCCTTTCAATAAAAACAATTTGTTTTTATCTGTAGACATCAGAAAGGTACCCAAAGTCTCCAGCAATAGAATTTGTTGTTCATTTGCTTCGAATGGAAGTTGGGTCTGAATGCGGGATGTTATAAAATTCTCTAACATGTGGCAAAGGTAATCATAAGCAATTAAAAATTAATAATGAACAATTAATAATTGTGGATTGTATCATAGGATAAAATTATGAGTATTTTTGTTCTTTATTCGTGTGATTCGTTTTAATACATGTAATTCGTTTTTTATGAAAAATATAATTTTGATTAGTATGGCAAGTATCCTGATGGCATGTAGCGCTAATAAGCCTGCAACCCCAAAGATTGAAGATTTTAAGTACTCGGTGGATAAATTTGCCGATGTAGAGATATTACGATATCGGGTTCCTGATTTTGAGAAGCTGAATTTAAAACAAAAAGAGCTGGTTTACTATTTAAATCAGGCTGCTCTCGAAGGCAGGGACATTTTTTATGATCAAAACAACAAGTATAATTTGTGTGTTCGTCGAACGCTCGAAGCTGTTTATCTGAATTATAAAGGCGACAGAAACTCAAAGGATTTCGAACATCTGACTACCTATCTGAAACGGGTATGGATGGGCAACGGTATTCATCATCATTATTCAGAAGATAAATTCATTCCTGATTTTACTTCATCGTACTTTGCTAAAGTAGTTAAAAGCATCGATCCTTTAAAATTACCGTTGGCAAAAAATGAGTCGGTCGAAAAGCTCATTGTAAAACTTACTCCTGTAATTTTTGATCCGAAAGTGTATCCCAAACGAACAAATCAGGCTGAAGGGGTTGATTTAATTAAGACGTCAGCTAATAATTATTACGAAGGAGTAACTCAACCGGAAGTGGAAGCATTTTATGGTAAAATGAAAAACCCAAAAGACAGTACACCTGTATCGTATGGGTTGAACAGTAAACTGGTGAAAGAGCACGGTGTATTAGTGGAAAAGACTTATAAAGTAGGCGGACTATATGGAGCTGCCATTTCCCGTATTGTTAGCTGGCTCGAAAAAGCAGCTAAGGTAACCGAAAACGACAAACAACTCGATGTGATTAGTTCATTGATTGCATTTTATAAAACAGGTGATTTAAAAACTTACGATGAGTATTCCATTCATTGGGTGGAAGATCTTCAGTCACAGGTTGATTTTGTGAATGGGTTTACTGAAACTTACGGAGATCCGCTGGGTATGAAAGCAAGTTGGGAATCGATTGTCAATTTTAAGAATATCGAAGCAACCAAACGTACTGAAATAATCAGTGCCAATGCCCAATGGTTTGAAAATCACTCGCCGGTTGAAGCCAGGTTCAAAAAAGAAACCGTTAAGGGTGTCACTGCTAAAGTTATTACTGCTACCATGCTGGGTGGCGATTGCTATCCGTCAACACCAATTGGTGTAAACCTGCCCAATTCGAACTGGATACGGCATGAACACGGTTCAAAATCAGTTACTATTGAAAACATTACCGAAGCATATGATCAGGCATCCTTAGGAAACGGATTTACCGAAGAATTTATGTGGAGCAGCGTAGAACGTAAACGTGCTAAAGAGTTTGCATCCCTGACAAATAATTTACATACCGACTTACACGAATGTCTGGGTCACGGGTCAGGTAAATTACTTCCGGGAGTCGATCCTGATGCCTTAAAAGCATATGGTTCTACTATTGAAGAAGCCCGTGCCGACTTATTTGGATTATATTACATGGGTGATCCTAAAATAACAGAATTAAATTTGTTACCAGATAAAGACGCGTACAAAGCCGAGTATTATTCGTATATAATGAATGGACTCCTTACTCAATTAACCCGAGTACAACCAGGAAAGAACATTGAAGAGGCACATATGCGCAATCGCCAGTTAATAGCTGCCTGGGTCTTCGAAAAAGGAAAAACGGATAAAGTAATTGAGTTGGTAAAACGTGATGGCAAAACCTATGTAGTAATCAATGACTTCGAAAAACTCCGTACATTGTTTGGAAAATTGTTAGCCGAAATACAACGGATTAAATCAACAGGAGACTTTGAAGGAGGAAAAAAGCTTGTCGAAATGTATGGAGTAAAAGTCAATCAAGTGTTACATGCCGAAATATTAACACGCTATAAAAAACTGAATCTTGCACCGTACAGAGGATTTGTAAATCCGGTCTATACCCTTTTGAAAAATGAAAAAGGTGAAATAACCGATGTAACAATATCGTACACTGAAAATTATATTGATCAACATCTAAGGTACTCGAAAGATTATTCGGTTTTACCGACGAATAATTAAGAATGAGAATATTTATATTAATAAACGAGGTTATCTTCAGTGGAGATAGCCTCGTTTATTTTTTGATTTCGTATTTCCAAAAGTTCAACAATTATCTTCCTCATCTTATCAACTAAAGGTTTGTTATCATCCGAATAAATAACAAAGTCTGCCCTGTTCAATATATCTTTATCTGAAAGTTGATTAGCCATTCTTGCTTTTACATGATCCGGTGTCACTCCATCCCGTTTTACAACCCTATCAATTCGAACAGCTTCATCGGCAGTAATCAGGATAACTTTATCTACCAGCTTATTAAATCCACTTTCATACAAAATAGCTGATTCAATAAATAACATTTTTTTGGGGTATCGATTGATTACCCAACTGTTGAAATCTTCCAACACCAAAGGATGAACAATGGTATTTAATTTTAAAAGTAATTCTGGTTTTGCAAATACTATTTTCCCCAGAGCCGAACGATTCAACCCTTGTTCGGAATAAATGTCTTTACCAAACATATCAATAAGTTTTTTTCTCATTACTGAATGTTCATTTTGTAATCTCCTCGCTTCTAAATCTGTGTCATATACTGAATAACCTTCAGCACGTAACAACTTGGACAGTGTTGATTTTCCACTGCCAATACCACCGGTTATCCCTATGATCAAAGGTTTATTCATAATTTTAATGTTTATTGAATATTACGTTACTGTTTTAAATAAACAATTAAACTTACTAAACAGTTCATCTATTTGTTTATAACAAACCATAAACTTTATAAATCCGATTTAGAAGCCGAAACTGAATCCAACAGTGACTGTCGTATTCTTTCCATGTAAATATGGGGGAGTAAATAAATCGAGATAACCCTGAGCAGTTTCCCTTACTTCTCCGGCTATAGGTGTAGATGTTAAGTTGTAACCACGAATGTCTGAATAGGCTATACTCACTAAAGCATAGGCATTGTTTATAATTTCATATTGGGCATTGAATCCGACAGTTTTATTACTCCATGTAATATCATGTAAAACAGGCTGACTGATAATGTTCCCAACATCATGACGATCATAATTATATTCATTCCCATGTTTTGCATCCACGTATGAAAGGCTCAGATCCAATCCGCGTATCGGTTTATACCTGACAGCAAGGTATACTTCCTGCGAGTTATCATCAAGATAGCTGCCCAGATTATATCCATTTGATGCCCAAGTAATTGCCGGGATTGAATGCTTGTAATTGATTATATTGGTACGGGTAAATTCACCTACGACTGAAAGATTTTCAACAGGTAAATTGCTTATATTTGCACCGACTTTAATAGAAACCGGATTCCTTTCTTTGCTACTTGGTAAAAACCTACCCCAGCTTATTTCATCGGCAAAAATCGAAGTAAACAGATGTAAATGTTTTATATTTCTCGAACTTATATTCATAAACACTTGTGAATTCTGATTTTCAAGCCCTAAACCTTTTGTTAATGTGTGGTCGATCGATTTGTAAAAGGCTATTGGAATAAAATATGCCGGTTGAATATTTTCTTCAGCATAAATAATCGAATTCCCTATTGACAGGTTCAAATTACGGATTGGTGTAAAGGTAAACATATTTGCAGCAATAAATTTATTGCTCATGCGATAACTCTTTGCACCTAAATTATCGACATAATAACGGGTTGAGTCTACAACATTGGAAACCAGCCAACCGTGAAAATATTGCAGTTCAAACCATTTTGCAGGCTTAAGATGTAGGGTGAGCATAGGGAAAGAAGGTGTTCTGCCCGAAAGGATATTCGAGCCATGGTAGTTATCACCCCAAATCACATTATCCTTAACTAATCCGACAGAACCCCAATTCCATGCGTATTTAATGCCGCCTCTTGAATCACTAAAATCGCCTCCTGCAGCAGACTCCTTGTATTCATAGCCCGGATAGTCGTTTAGATAAGTAGGACGGGCCAATAAAGGTCCATTTACCGAAATATCACGTAAACTTCCGTATATGCTTAAATGCTTTCCTATGGTTGATTGAAAATCTGCACCATACCACCTTTTTATTATTGTTCCATTTCCATTGCGGGTTACAGTAACCCCAAGAATTGGGGTTACCCTGGCACGAAACAATGTATCCCTATAATTAAATGCAGGTTGAATGAATGCAAGAGCCAACTGATCATTTTTTTCCAGTGTAAGTCCTGTTTCGGGAAGTTTATCCTGTTCTAAAGCAAATTCATTCAGAAAAAACTTCAATTCATCCTGCTGCCTTCTGTTAAGCTTTTTAAGTTGAGTTTGTGTTTCAATTAGCTTTTCAGCAATAAAAGATCTTGAATAAGGTTTTGCCACAGAATTCAATTCAATAACTCCATCAATTGCCATCTCATCCAGATAATCGTATATACGTGTATATGAAATATGCTCAGGAATATCCTGAGCATAAGTTGAAATCATTGCAATAGTAAATAATACAATCAGGAATGTCTTCTTCATTATTAATAATATTTTTATAGAATGTTGGAAATGAGTCAATTCAGTTTATGAATCAGTCAATTCAAATTTCAGGGTATTTTATTTTTATACTCAGTCTCTTTATTTCCGGAATAATTATTCTTTAATCAAAGTCCTTATTTTATGTCTCTTTGATCTTGGTTCCTTCATCTATGTTCCTGGTTCTTTAATCTTGGTCCTTGACTCTTTAATCTTTGTTCTTTAATCTTTGATCTTTAATCTTGGTTCTTGGATCTTTGTTCTTTAATCTTGGTTCTTTAATCTTGATTCTTGGATCTTGGTTCTTTAATCTTGGTTCTTGGATCTTGGTTCTTTAATCTTGATTCTTATCGAACATACATGATACTAGCCGAAGATGGCGCTACAATAAAAGAAGTACTCTTTACAACTGATATTCCATTCAGATTTATTTGACCATCATGACAAATCAGGTTCCAATCTCCTGCAGGGATAACAACCTCAACAGGTTTTCTGTTTCCGTTGAAAATCACCAAAATATCTTTCCATACTTCATCATTTACATGATTGGTAAGTATATAAGCAACAACATTTGGTGTATTCACAGTTAAAAATTTCAAATGTCTTTGAACCATTTCCTGCGTTGGCATCCGAAATGCTGAATGTGCTTTTCTCAATGAAATTAAACCTTTGTAATAAATGAAAATATCAACATTCGGGGTTTTAAAATTCCAATTTATCTGATTGATAGAATCAGGTGAGTGATAGGTATTGTGAATGCCTTTTTTATTTCGGTACAATTCTTCCCCGGCATACATAAAAGGAACGCCCTGAGACGTAAATACAATAGTTTGTGCCAGTTTATTAAAACGTACTAATTCTTCTTCAGTTGCATTCTCAGGTTTTGAGCTTTTCAATTTATCAACAAGACACATATCATCATGACACGATACATAATTAATAATCTGGGTAGGATTATTTACATACGGTTCTTTTGAATAAATCAGTTTTGCATAATTAATACTGTCATGTTGAGTTGCACCGACTATTCCGAACTTAATACTTTCTTCCAGGCTATCAATTCCTGAAACAAATCCTGGAATTTGAGAATGCATCCAGCTGCCTTTAATCGCATCACGGATATCATCACTAAATACAGCTATATTTTCCAACTGTTTAGCATTTTTCTTTACAGCCCTTTTATCCTCTGAAAGCGGTGATTTTCCTGCTGTCCAACCTTCACCATACATAAAAATAGTTGGATCAATTTTGTCCAAAGCATACCGGATAGCATTCATCGTTTCAATATCGTGTATACCCATTAAGTCAAAACGGAAACCATCAATGTGATATTCAGTAGCCCAATACACGACCGATTCTACCATAAATTTACGCATCATGGCGCGTTCTGAGGCAGTCTCATTTCCACAACCGGAAGCGTTTGACCAGGTACTGTCAGCATTCATTCGATAAAAATATCCGGGTGCCAGTAAATTCAAATGAGAGTTCTTCCCGGCTGATGTATGATTGTAAACCACATCCATGATAACGCGGATCCCAGATTTATGAAGCGATTGAACCATTTGCTTAAATTCATGTATCCGTGTCACAGGATTATAAGGATTTGTCGAATAACTACCTTCGGGGACATTATAATTAACCGGATCATACCCCCAGTTATACTTATGTTCATTAAGTTTCGTTTCGTCAATCGAAGCAAAATCGAAAACCGGTAATAAATGAACATGAGTTATTCCCAGTTCTTTTAAATGGTCTATTCCGGTAGCATTTCCTAAAGAATCTTTAGTACCATGTTCAGTAAAGGCCAGATATTTCCCTTTATTTTTCATACCCGAACTCTTGGATACTGAAAAATCCCTGACATGAAGTTCATATAATATAATGTCGGTAAAATTTTTAAGTGGTGGTCGGACATCATTTTCCCAACCTGTTGGATTTGTATCTTCGAAATCGATGATAGCAGCCCTGTTTCCATTTACACCGGTAGCTTTCACCCACATTCCGGGTGTTTCTTCCAACCATTTTTCATTCACCTTAATTTGAAATGTATAAAATTTACCTTTCAGATTTTCGTTTATCTTAAGTGTCCAGGTACCTTTTTCCGAACGATCCATATCCATTGTTTGATATGCTCCCCCTTCACTTCCTTTGTCATATAGCAATAACTTCACTTGTGTTGCTGTTGGTGCCCAGACTCTAAATTTAGATGCCTGCGGTGTATAGGTAAGTTCAAGGTCTGATCCTTCATACACAGGATACTCTTCAAATGTTGCATAATGAGGGGTTGAACTGCACCCACTAATTAATCCGGAAATAAGTAACATAAACAATGAATATTTTTTCATGGTTGATTTGAGTGAATTTTGATTCGCTGTATAAATTAAATATAAATGGTTATATAAGATGTCATCCAGGCAAAGTTTACCGGATTTAATTTTTGATAATTCCATCGCGTTTCAATATGGCATCAATGGTTGGTTCCTGCCCCCTGAAACGTTTGTACAATGTCATCGGATGCTCTGTTCCTCCTTTTATCAAAATATTTTGACGAAATGAATCTGCTGTTTTCTTATCAAAAATACCTTTGCTTGAGAATACCGAAAAAGCATCTGCATCCAATACTTCAGCCCATTTATAACTATAATAGCCTGCAGCATATCCACCGGAAAAAATATGACTGAATGAAGTACTCATAGCAGTATTTGGTATCATTGGCAGTATCTGGGTAGAAGCCATTGCCTCTTTTTCAAAATCAATGATATCTCCTTCATAAGGTTTCTCCAGACTATGCCATGACATATCCAGATAGCAAAAACTCAATTGCCGAAGACACAAATAGGCATTATTGAAATTCTCCGAAGCTTTTATTTTTTTAATTAATTCAGCAGGAATTTTTTCACCTGTTTGGTAATGAGTAGCAAAACCATCCAAGAACTCTTTTTCAGAAGCCCAGTTTTCCATAATTTGTGACGGTAATTCTACAAAATCACGATAGACATTTGTTCCCGAAAGTGATTCATAGGTGCATTTCGTAAGCATGCCATGAAGTGAATGTCCAAATTCATGTAGAAAAGTCTTTAATTCATCATAAGTCAATAAAGCCGGTTTAGTTTCTGTCGGACGTGTAAAATTCATTACTACAGTGACCTGAGGACGACTATCAATGTTACCAATCATACTTTGGGCCTTAAAATCATTCATCCATGCACCTGCACGTTTTCCATCACGTGGATGAAAATCGGTGTATAATACAGCCAAAAACTTCCCGTTTTCATCTGTAACATCATAGGCATCAACTTCCGGATTATAAACCTGTATTTTGGAGTTCTTCTTGAATTTTATTCCATATAAACGGGTAGCAAGTCCAAATACACCTTTCTTTACATTTTCTAATTCAAAATAAGGTTTTAGCATTTCATCATTTACCGAATACTTTTCATCCTTTAATTTTTCGGAATAAAAGGACCAGTCCCAGGGTTGTATTTTAAAATAAGCCCCATTTTTATCGGCATAATCCTGAACTTCTGAATATTCCTTTTCTGCTTCCGGTTTATAGGCAACCAACAGTTTATCCAGTAAATCGTAGACATTCTTTTTGTTTTCAGCCATTCGATCAATGAGTTCATATTCTGAAAACGACTTATATCCAAGTAAATTAGCTATTTTCAAGCGTGTATTTGCTATTTTTCTTACATTTTCGCGGTTATCAAATTCTCCGCCGGACATACATTTTGAAGCATTTGCCATATATATTTCGCGTCGCAAATCCCTGTTTTCCGAATACTTCATAAAAGGGACATAACAGGTCGCTTTTAAATTAAGTAACCAGCCTTCTTTCCCTGCTTTCTTCGCATTCAAAGCCAGGACATCCAAAAAGTCAGATGTTAACCCGTTTAGTAATGCTTTATTAGAAATTAACAAACTGTAATTATTAGTTTCTTTCAATACATTTTGCCCGTACTGCAATGACAAAAGACTTAAATCTTTCGATAATTCACGATAAATAGTTTTATCGGCATCCGAAAGATTGGCTCCATTATTTGTGAAACCTTCATATGTATCCTTTAAAAGCATTTTTTGTTCAGGTGTCAGTTTAAGTTTGTCTTTTTGTAGATAAACAGCTTTTACACGTGCAAAAAGTTTTTCGTTTAGTCTTATTGAATTGGAATGTTCTGTAACAAGGGGGGATATCTTTTCAGCCAAAGCCTGTAATTCATCTGTTGTTTCTGAACTTAATAAATTGTAGAAAGGCGAACTTACTTTTGTTAACAATGATCCGCTGCGTTCAAGAGCTACAATTGTATTTTCAAATGTAGCAACCTGAGGATTGTTTATGATTGCATCAACTTCATCCGAATGTTGCTTCATGGCAACCTCAAAGGCTGGAAGAAAATGTTCTGTTTTAATTTCTTTAAATGGAATTGTTTGATGTGGGGTTTTATACGTTTCGATAAACGGATTACCTGCCATAGCTGTTAGAGCTAATGCTAGAGTTGACATAAGTAAAATTATTTTTAATTGGCTCATTTAAATGAATACTAAATTTATATTTATAGAACTGAATTAGTTATAGAATATTTTAAAACCGATTAACCGGTAATTAACACCGTTGAATCTTCTATTTCTTAATCAATTTTTGTATCAATTGCTCATTCTGAGTAATCACATGAAGAATATAGATACCTTTTGGAAAATCAGTAATATCTATAACACCCGATTGAAATGACAAGTTTTGTTTTTCCAGTATCTGACCGTTTAAATTGGTTATCGTCCATGATTTTATTGTATAATCCTGAGTATCCAGGTAAAATATTCCTTCTGAAGGATTTGGATAAACCGGAATCAAATGAATTAAATTCTTCACAAACGGACTATTCAATGTACTGTCAGGAACCGGTATATAACCAATTTGTAAACTTCTTCCTTTTTGAATTGATGTTTCATTATTAAAAAGATAAGGAATATACGAAGTCGTTAACTCGCCTGTTTTACCTCCCCAGAATTCAAACATTGATTCAATATCAGTTGCTTTATTGCCTGTGAAATTTGAATAATTAATAGATATTGTTCCTCGCCAATCATTATAAATTGGTTGTGATAGCGTCTTCTTTATTAATATCTTATTATTATCATATTGATAATCATACCGAATATCATTTTTCCAAAACATGGTACTCCATCTCAGATAAGTTTCTTCAGAAAGATCCGAATTATCATTATACTGATAATCGACCCGTTGTGTATTTTCCCAGCGTGAAATATCAGCGATCCATTTTTTATTACGGATGGATGCTATTGAGGTGGAATCAGGCATATAATACCAGTTTATGAATGATGTATTTACCCAACCATTGCCAGACTTCTCTTGAAATAACTGACTCTGTAATTTTCCTTTTAAATTATACGTAAATGTTGATAGTAATTGCTGATTTGAAATATTTGTTGGAAAAATTGTAGTGGTAATAGAATCAGTTAAACCGTTTTGTAAATATATAAAATCAGTTTGAATGGTTAATGTCCATTGATCAATTAACCACACATATTCTTTTTTGGATGTTAAAGTACTATTATTGTATTGAAATTCAATTTTTTTAAGGTTCCTGGAAACTCCATTTTCATAACTACTGTGTAATTCGGAAATCACATTTTCGTTATTATATTCGTAGTCAATAGTATAGGAAACAATCCATTTGTCATCTTTCCAAATACGTTCTCGCTGACCAATACATCTATTACCGGTATACAACCATTCATTCAGCGATTTACGAATCCAAATGCTGTCATGTTGGAAATATTTTGATTCAATCACCTTGTTACCCTGCATATCATATAAATACAGGTAACGGAATATTGAGTCATTATCAGAGACCTTTATTTCGGTAATTAATTGATTATCAGTTGCTGATATAATATTTTCCGATAACCAAACCGAATGAAGGATCAATAAAAGCAATAGAGTATAAAGACACTTCATCCAGAAGATTTGAATTTTTAATTTTTTTCAAAAATACACATAATAATTCAATAGTACAATAGTATGTTGTTATATTTTAACCTATTAAAATATGAAATAGTGGCTCCAACCGATTCCTCTATTACTTTTTTAAAGTTGGTATTTTATGAAATAAAAAAGCACTGCAGATTATTTCCACAGTGCTTTTTTTAGACTATACTATTTCAACGGGTAAACTTGACATAACGTGGTTCAGTAGGAACATAATCATCTTTATCCCATAACGAACTGGTTATCATCAAATCCGCACTGTATCGGTTACAAGCGATAGGAACATTGTGAACCCTGCATTGACGCAACAGCATTTGAATATCTGCTTCATGTGGTTGAGGGTTTAAATCATCAATCAGGAAAACAGCAAGATTGATTTGTTTTCGAACTACCAATGCTGCTATTTCAGCATCACCGCCCATCGGACCTGAATTCATACAAGTAATGTCCACTACTACACCTTTCTTTTCAAGTGCATTTTGGATTAATTTACCGGTAGTACCTGTACAAATCAATTTATGTTTTGAAAGCATGTCTGCATTAAAAACGGCCCAATCTACCATATCAGCTTTTCGGTTGTCGTGTGCAACCAATGCGATAGTTAATTGCTTATTCATATGTTTTATATTGTGGTTGTTCATAATACAAAGTTAAGAATAATTTCATCTAAACTATGTTAAGTTCGAAAAGTTCTTGAAAAAATAACATCCTGGTTGCTTCATTTGGAATTTTTAGCTACTTTTGCTCTTATACATTCAAAAAAATATGATTAAAAAGATTTGTTTTATCTCCTGTTTTATCTTAATTCTATCAAGTCTCAGTGCTCAACATCTTAAACGTGAAATGCGGGCAGTCTGGATTGCAACGGTTGCTAATATTGACTGGCCAAGTCAACGGAATCTCACCTCTAAAGCCCAACGGGATGAGATGAGACTACTGTTGGATCAATTTGCTAAAAACAATATCAATGCGATCGTTTTACAAATCAGACCGACTGCCGATGCTTTCTATCCTTCGACACTTGAACCCTGGTCAAATTGGCTGACCGGAAAACAGGGAACCAGACCCGATCCGTATTATGATCCTCTTCAATTTATTATTGATGAAGCCCATAAACGTTGTATTGAAGTGCATGTCTGGTTAAATCCATACCGTGTAACAAATTCCGACAGGACTGACTTGTTAAGCAAAGATCATATCTATTATAAAAACAAGGATTTATTTGTCAAATATGGCGGAAAAATGTATTTCGATCCGGGACTGGACGAAACAAGAGCTTTTTTAAATCGTGTGGTGGAAGATGTGGTGGAACGGTATGACATTGATGCTATCCATTTTGATGATTATTTTTATCCATACCGCGTTGGAAATGAGGAATTCCCGGATGAAGCTACATTCAGAAAATATCCAAGGGGGTATGCACCAAATCAAAAAAACGACTGGAGACGGAACAACGTAAATATGGTGATTGAAGAATTGCAAAAAACAATTAAATCGACCAAACCATGGGTTGAATTTGGAATATCGCCATTCGGGGTCTGGCGAAATGATAATGTCGATCCAAAAGGTTCGGCAACCCGTGCAGGAGTCCAAAATTATGACGATTTGTATGCTGACATTCTCAAATGGCTACGCGAAGGATCTATTGATTATGTTGCACCACAACTGTATTGGGAAATCGGAAAAAAAGTAGCCGACTATGAAATCTTAGCTAAATGGTGGAGTGATAATTCATATGGCAAAAACCTGTATACCGGTTTATTTAATTCACAATTGGGATCAACAGATACCAATCAGGCCTGGCGAAAAGGGAATGAATTAGTTCGACAGTTAACCATGAATAAACGGTTTCCACAAATAGATGGAGCGGTTTTTTACAGTGCGAAGGCTTTTGTAAAAAACAAACTAGGACTTAATGACAGTCTCCAGAATAATTTCTATAAATATCCCGCAATTTGTCCGGTAAACCGAAATATTGTAGGTGAAGCTTCTGCACAACCCCAAAATATCCATGTATTGAAAGATGGTAAAGAATCTTATTTAATCTGGGACGAAGTAGATGAAGAAGGTGGTTGCCAAAATGCTTATTACATTGTCTACGCATTCAAGGGAAAAAAGGTTGGTGACATGAACGATCCTGCCAACATTCTTGTTCGAACTACTGAAAATTGTGTAGATCTACGCGATTTAGACAGAAAATTCAAAGGAAACTACACCTTTGTAGTCACCGGGATTAACAGGTATAAGCATGAAAGTGTACCTACTCAGGGTGTAATCAGGAGAATGTGAGAACGAATTGAAGTGTTGATATAATAATGAAATACAAATCCCGGCAATAAAAAATGTTGTGAGAATTTTATTTATTCGATCCTCTGTTGATGACATATTATTAAAAAAAATCCCCGCTACACATAATGTGGCGGGGATTTTCTATTTATAGTAAACTCTGAATTAGTTTTTCAATGCAATTGTTGGCTTTACAATTTTAGCGATGATTATTTTAGTTTCAGGTTCCAGATCCATAAGTATGGTGTCACCTTCATTTACTTCACCTCCTAATACTACATCTGCCAAACTATCTTCCAGGTACTTTTGAATGGCTCGTTTTAATGGACGGGCTCCATACTGAACATCATATCCTTTATCGGCAATATAGTCTTTCGCAGCCTGAGTAAGTTCCAGTTTGTATCCCATTGTGGAAACACGCGAGAAAAGTCCTTTCAACTCAAGATCAATAATCAATGATATAGACGCTCTGCTCAATTGTTCAAACATGATCACATCATCCACCCGATTCAAAAATTCAGGTGCAAAGGTACGATTCAATGCTTTTTGAATGACTCCTTTTGAAAATTCAGAATCTGATTCACTTGTTGATGGAGTACTAAATCCGACCCCTTTACCAAAATCTTTCAACTGACGTGTTCCAATATTGGAGGTCATGATAATAATGGTATTCTTAAAATCAATGCGACGACCTAAACTATCAGTCAACCGGCCTTCGTCCATCACCTGAAGCAACAGGTTGAATACATCCGGATGTGCTTTTTCAATTTCATCCAATAAAATGATTGAATAAGGTTTCCTGCGAACTTTTTCGGTTAATTGTCCCCCTTCTTCGTATCCGACATATCCCGGAGGTGCTCCGATCAAACGGGAAACACTGAATTTCTCCATGTATTCGCTCATATCCACTCGGATCAAAGCATCCGAACTGTCAAACATAAATTCGGCAAGCATTTTTGCAAGATGTGTTTTACCTACTCCTGTTGGACCAAGAAATATAAATGAACCGATTGGTTTGCTCGGATCTTTTAATCCGATTCGGTTTCGTTGAATTGCTTTTACTATTTTATTAACGGCTTCGTCCTGTCCGATGATTTTTTGTTGTAACCATTCTTTCATTTGACGGAGTTTAAGACCTTCTGCCTGAGCGATTCGTTGAACCGGAATACCCGACATCATAGCTACTACTTCGGCTACCTGTTCTTCGTCAACCGTTTCAGGATGGAGTTGTGCTTCATCTTCCCAACGTTTCACAGCATCTTCCAACTGATATTGCAATTGTTTTTCCTGATCACGTATAGGTCCTGCCAATTCATATTTTTGTTCTGATAGTACTTTCAGTTTATCTTTCCGTAAATCTTCAATTTTCTTTTCAAGATCTTCAATCTCGACGGGTACGGATACTGTCCCGATATGAACCCTTGAACCCGATTCATCCAAAGCATCAATAGCTTTATCCGGGAAGCAACGATCGGTGATATAGCGTTCGGTCAAACGGACACAGGCTTTAATTGCTTCGGGTGTATAGCGTACGTTGTGATGGAATTCATACCGGTCCTGAATATTTTCAAGAATCAGTAATGTTTCTTCGGCTGTAGTCGGATCGACCATCACTTTTTGGAAACGACGTTCGAGCGCTCCATCTTTTTCAATACTTTGTCGGTATTCGTCCAGCGTAGTGGCACCGACACATTGAATTTCTCCTCTTGCCAAAGCCGGTTTCAACATATTGGCTGCATCGAGAGATCCCGGAGCACCACCGGCTCCAACTATTGTATGGATTTCATCGATAAACAGAATGACATCCGGATTTTTAGACAATTCATTCAAAATAGCTTTAATCCGTTCTTCAAACTGTCCACGATATTTAGTTCCTGCAACAATGGAAGCCATATCCAACGATACAACACGTTTATCAAACAATACACGTGAAACACGGCGTTGAATGATGCGTAATGCAAGTCCTTCAACGATTGCTGATTTTCCCACACCCGGATCACCAATTAATACCGGATTGTTTTTCTTACGACGACTCAGAATCTGTGCCAGTCGTTCAATTTCACGGTTACGGCCTACTATCGGATCGAGACGGTTTTCAAGAGCAGCTTTAGTGATATCAGTCCCAAAAGTATCCAGAGCCGGCGTATCACTTTGTTTTGAACTCGAAGATGGATTTGATTTCTTTTTATTTCGTGGGTCTTCATCTTCATCTTCATCATCCTGAAAATTTGATCCCATCTGAAAATCTTTAGGTTCTTCGATATAGGCTTTTGCCTGATCGTAAGTCAAATGTTCAGCCAGTAATACATCACCTGCCAGATTATTTTTTTCTTTTAATATAGCCAACAATAAGTGTTCGGTGTCAGCAGTTTCTGCCGATAAAGAACGTGTTTCAAGTTCCATTAACTTTTTAATCCGTTCCGTACTTTTTAAATTCGGAATTTCTGATCCACTGGGATCCATATCCGTACGAATCTGGCTTTCGATAATTTGTTTAATTTTCAACAAATTAACATGCGATACATTCAAAATATCTATCGCTTTTCCGTTTCCATTACGTAAAATGCCCAACAACAAGTGTTCAGGACCCACGTAATTGTTTCCTAAACGTTCAGCTTCCTGTGAGCTATAGAGTAGCACGTTGTGCAATTGTTCCGAATAGTTGACTGTCATATATTGTTTCTCCTAAATAATTAGTTTACAAAAATAGTAAATAATGAGTAAATACGATGGATGAATTAAAGATTTATAATACGTTTAATAAAGTTTCTGTTCGAACAGGTAATCCATCATAACTTGTGCCAAAGTTTAGTCAAAAACAATACCGAATTTGAAAATTTATCATAATCGGCAATTTTGTCAGGTAATTACAACTTGAGAACTCAAATATTATACTTTATAATTGAATATTAGCGATACTCAATCGTTTTATTCTGCATAATAACTCATTTATCAATAAAAAAATTCAACAACTTATTAATTTTTTCAGTAGATTTGCGGGCTAAAAAAATATTTTGCCTTTTTTAATAAACAAATACCCTTTTATTATACAAACACCATTAAATACAAATAGTTTATGACTAAAAAAGTTTCTTCTTCACTTAGGGAATCCCCTACTGCACGCTGGGTAGTGTTAATACTGGTATCTTTCACCATGATGTGTATGTATTATCTGACAGATGCCATGGCTCCGTTACAGCAACAATTACAAAGCAACTTACACTGGTCTGCAACAGATTACGGTTTTTTTACCAGTGGATATGGTTGGTTTAATGTATTTCTTCTAATGCTTGTTTTTAGTGGAATAATTCTCGACAAAATCGGTACGCGCATTACAGGTATTCTGTCAATATTTATTATGTTGGTAGGAGCCGGTATTAAATACTGGGCTATTTCAGGGCACTTTTCCGGATTATACGGAATAAATATTTTTACATGGCAAATACTTAGCGCTACTCCAACGTCAGCAATTATAGCAGGTTTGGGATTTGGTATTTTTGGTGTGGGATGCGAAATGTTTGGTATTGCAGCAAATAAAGCAGTAGTAAGGTGGTTTAAAGGCAAAGAAATGGCATTAGCTATTGGATTAAACACCTCAACCGGACGAATTGGAACTGCATTAGCTATGTTTACTCCACTTCCACTTTACAATTTAACTAAGAATGTCAGTGCACCAATACTATTATCAGTATTATTATTATGTATTGGATTATTGGTTTTTTTATTTTTCGTTGTGTTAGACAAACGATTGGATAAGGAAGAAGCAGATGCCGGCATTTCAAAAGAAGAAGAATTCAAAGTTTCAGATATTAAAGATATTGCAAAAAACCGTGCATTTTGGTATATTGCAATTCTTTGCGTATTGTTTTATTCTGCGGTCTTCCCTTTTATTAAATTTGCAACCAATCTGATTGTTCAAAAATACACTGTTCCCGACTTATTTGCAGGTTACATACCGGCATTATTACCTTTCAGCGCCTTATTACTAACTCCACTATTCGGTGGTATTTCTGATAAAAAAGGGAAAGCAGCTTCTATCATGATTTTAGGATCAATATTACTGGTTTTTGTTCATTTATTGTTTTCAATACCTTCTCTCAACAGCTTTCCGATTGCAATAGGATTGGTAATATTGTTAGGCATTGCTTTCTCACTTGTTCCCTCTGCCATGTGGCCATCAGTGGCTAAAATTATTCCTCACAGCAAACTAGGGACTGCTTATGCCATGATCTTTTGGGTACAAAATATAGGATTGATGCTGGTCCCATTATTAATAGGCTATGTATTGGATAAATATTGCATTATCGGTACAATTACGAAAATGGTTGATGGGAAAGAGCAGCATCTGACTCAATACAACTATACCATTCCAATGTTAATATTTGCATGTTTTGGAGTTGTAGCCATTTTCTTCGCATATTTATTAAAGGCTGAAGACAAAAAGAAAGGATATGGGTTGGAAAAGCCGAATGTTATTGACTAATTTTCAGTAACTATATATTCATAAAAGGGACTTGCTTAAGCATGTCCCTTTTATTTTTTTGAATAGCTGTCCAAAAAGCCTACTTTCATATTCAAAAAAAAAGAAGTATTTTAGCACTCCAATTAGCTTAGTAATTAACAAAGAATAAATAATATGGAAACCAATACGTTATTAACAGAAGTGCTTGCAAAAGCGCAAACATGGCTGGATGGTAATTATAACCAGGAAACAAAAAACGATATTCTTCGAATGATGGCTCTCGAAGATAAATCCGAATTAATAGAGTCTTTTTATCGCGATCTTGAATTTGGTACCGGCGGTTTACGCGGAATTATGGGTGCCGGAACTAACCGTATGAATATCTACACCGTAGGTGCTGCAACTCAGGGTTTAAGCAATTATCTCAAAGCTCAGTTTCCAAATGTTCCACAAATCAGTGTGGTGATCGGTCATGATTGTCGCAACAACAGCCGCCTCTTTGCTGAAATATCGGCGAATATTTTTTCGGCGAACGGAATAAAAGTTTATTTATTCGATGACCTCCGCCCTACCCCCGAAGCTTCTTTTGCCATTCGCACACTCGGATGCCAGAGCGGTATTATCCTCACTGCCTCACACAATCCGAAAGAATACAACGGATATAAAGCTTATTGGGACGATGGAGCTCAAATGATTGCACCCCACGACGTAAATGTGATTACCGAAGTAAATAAAATTGCAAGCGTCGACGACATCAAATTCGAAGGCAATCCCGCTTTGATTGAAATCATTGGGGAAGAAATTGATAAAGCTTTTATCGAAAATATCAAAAAATTATCTCTTTCGCCCGATTCGATTAAACGAAACAGCAATCTGAAAATCGTTTATACACCTATTCATGGTACAGGAGTCAGATTGATACCCCGTGCTTTAAAAGAATATGGTTTCACCAATGTCATTCATGTCCCCGAACAGGATGTCGTAAGCGGCAATTTCCCTACAGTGGTTAGTCCGAATCCGGAAGAACCGGCTGCCCTGGATATGGCTGTTAAAAAAGCAATCGAAGTAGATGCCGATATCGTCATGGCTTCCGATCCTGATGCCGACCGTTTGGGTGTTGCATTGAAAAACGACAAAGGAGAATGGGTTCTGGTGAACGGAAATCAAACCGCCTTACTGTTTATCTACTACCTGATTCGCAGGTGGAAAGAACTTGGAAAATTAAACGGGAACGAATATATCGTGAAAACCATTGTCACAACCGAAATCATCAAACAAATAGCCGAACGTAACGGGGTGGAAATGTTTGATTGTTTTACAGGATTTAAGTGGATTGCAGCCGTCATTCGTGAAAATGAAGGTAAAAAGGAATACATTGGCGGTGGTGAAGAAAGCTATGGTTTTCTGCCTGAAGAATTTGCCCGTGACAAAGATGCTGTTTCATCCTGTGCGGTAATGGCCGAAATTTGTGCCTGGGCAAAGGACAACGGAAAAACTCTTTTTGAACAACTGCAGGATATTTATGTTGAATACGGATTTGGAAAAGACAAAGGGATCTCGGTAGTTCGTAAAGGAAAATCGGGTGCCGAAGAAATCATTCAGATGATGAAGAATTTCAGTTCAAATCCTCCTAAAGAAATTGCCGGTTCGAAAGTCAAATTTATTAAAGATTATGAAACCCTGAAGATGACAAACCTTGATTCGGGTGTAGTAACCGACCTGGTTATGCCAACCACTTCAAACGTACTTCAATACTTTACCGAAGATGGAACTAAAATATCAGTTCGTCCTTCCGGCACAGAACCTAAAATCAAGTTCTATATTGAAGTGCGCGGTGAAATGAAATCACGTGCCGGTTACGATGCTGCCGATGCAGCAGCCAATAAAAAGATTGACGCTGTCAGAGCTTCCCTTGGAATCTGATGAACAGATCGTATTATTCAGATAGAACTGTCTTGTCCTGATATAATATTTCTTCACAAATTAATATCTGGTTTTACCCATTTTATTAATTTCACACCTATCAATTATAGTTTCGCAGAAGTTTAAACCCATTATAAACGGGTATTAAACTTCTGCGTTTTTTTTGACACCTGTCTCACCCTTACAAACTATCAGAATTATGAATTGTAGAAATTAAATTGAATAAACAGGTAACTATTTATTTCTAACAGCTTAAAAAATCTTATCTGTTGATTTTAATTTGAAAAAGGGATTCAATTTGTAAAAACTCTTAGTTGAAACCGGAATTCAAAGTCATTAATTCTTTTTTTCGAATTGATCAGTCAGAATTTTCTTTTAGTTTTCAAGGATAATATTGAATATTAATCTATATTTGCAAAATAATTTGAATATGTAAATAACATACTAAGCATCAAGAATCTTTGTATTTAAAATTAAACAAAACATAGGTAGATCCACCCGGTAATTTTAAATCAGGTAATGAATGATTTGAATACCACTTTTTATGAATGTGCATAAGTAATTGATCAAAAATATAATGCTTTATATACGGATTTCTATCTGGAATGATTCTATGGTTGGTTTTGAAATGGTTTTGCATCGGTTTTGCTTCCGAGGCTATTTTTATTTTATATCGATAAACGATTAATATAAATGCCATATATCTATATAGATATATGGTTGTGTTATGGCAAATATATGAATGTACTATGATTGTTAAGTGGGAATAGCTACCGATCCAAAACCGATGCATAACCGATCCAAAACCAATTTCTGAACGATAGGCGGATCAAAGAAACAGGTAACAACCAGGAGTAGAAAGTAGCATGGACCAAATAGTCATGAATCCTGTATCCTTGTTATTGAAATTTTATTCCATTTTTCGCCTAACGACCTAAAATAGAATTGAAGCATTTCTATGTCAAAGATTTAAAGGTAAGTTGAGATGTAAAAAAAAATACGGATAATTTTTTTAAATTTATAATCTGTGTAAATCTGTGTAATCTGTGGACAATCTCTTTCTTAATTTCTTACATTAAAAAGAATCTGTGTAAATCAGAGTAATCGTAGACAATCTCTTTCTTAATTTATTCATCAAAAAGAATCTGTGTAAATCAGTGTAATCTGTGGACAATTTCTTTCTTAATTTCTTACATTAAAAATAATCAGTGTAAATCTGTGTAATCTGTGGACAATCTCTTCAAAGTAAAATTATCACTTGCCGAATGGTCATTCCATACATCGATACAAAACGGTAAAATGACGAATCTCGATTTTCCGCGGATAGCCAGGACTCATTTCGACATTGGTGCCATCGAATACGTAAGTGTACTGTTCGAATCGAAAACTGCAGTTGAAGACACCGATTATCTTCAAAAGCTAAAAAAAGAATGTGAAAAATACCACGTCATATCCAATTTGATTATGGTGGATGGTGAAGGCAATCTGGGTGATCTAAACATTTTAAAACAGGATATTGCTGTAGCAAATCATTATAAATGGGTTCGTGCAGCCGGATTTTTGGGCTGTCATGCCATACGGGTAAATGCAGCAGGTGAAGGAGCGCCCGAAGAAGTTCAAAAAGCCGTTATCGATGGATTGGGTAAACTCTGCGATTATGCAGCAACCTACAAAATCAATATCCTTGTCGAAAACCACTGGGGCAATTCATCCGACCCCCAATGGCTTATTCCTGTTATTAAAGCAGTGAATAAAAGTAATTGCGGCTTATTGCCCGACTTTGGAAATTTTGACAAGGCCGACCGGTATCTCGCTGTCGAACAAATGATGCCTTATGCCAAAGGAGTCAGCGCGAAAAGTTATAATTTCGATGCACAGGGCAATGAAACAAAAATTGATTATCAAAAGATGATGAATATTGTCAGAAAGTCAGGTTACAAAAACTATGTAGGAATTGAATACGAAGGAGAGCAGTTGACAGAAGATGAAGGCATAAAAGCGACCATGAGTTTAATAAAAAGATGCACTGAATAAATTATTTAGGATTACTAGTTTAAGACTGAACCAATAACCGGTTTAAGTCATTAGAGCGGGGACATGACATAGCTTAAAAAAATAATTGAAACGGAATACCTATCTTTGTTCATAAAAAACAAAGATGATCAATCGCTATCTGAACTACAATCAAGTACTTAAAACAGAATTCTCCGAACGTGTTCAGAAAATTTCTATTAATGCAGGCTTCACTTGTCCCAACCGGGATGGAAGTAAAGGAACCGGTGG